>Ga0315316_10001928_pt1 | contig 14748 bp, 12 predicted proteins | sample M160m3416metaG_FD_203702 | JGI IMG/M metagenome (GOLD analysis project Ga0315316, IMG submission 203702) | Ammonia-oxidizing marine archaeal communities from Monterey Bay, California, United States - M1 60m 3416 | ecosystem: Environmental > Aquatic > Marine > Intertidal zone | place: USA...
CGTCAAGTCCGTAATCTTTTTACGGACTTTTATATTCTTGTCGTATTTGAATATAAATTAAAGCTTAATTCTATCTTTAGTCATTCAAAATGAATTTATGTCAATAAAGACTCTATTGAATCAAAGAAGTGCAGATCAATGTGAATTGTGTTCAAATACTGAAGGATTAGATGTTATGATTGTTTCTCCTCAAAGTGGAACAAGTGTGGATCATTGTATTAATAGCTGTCATACATGTAGGACACAAATTAGTGATGCTGTAGAAATAAATTTTAACCATTGGAGATGTTTGAATGAAAGTATGTGGAGTGAAGTGCCTGCTGTTCAAGTAGTGGCATGGAGAATGCTCAATCGCATAAAGGCAGAAGGCTGGCCTCAAGATTTATTGGATATGTTATTTCTAGAGGAGGAAACCTTGAACTGGGCTAAATCAGGTGAAAATGAAGAACATTCAGCTGTGATTCATAAAGATTCCAATGGAGTAACACTTATTCAAGGCGATTCTGTTGTGCTTATAAAAGATTTAAAAGTAAAAGGTGCAGGCTTCACAGCCAAGCGAGGAACGGCCGTTAGGAACATTACTCTTGTTCATGACAATGCTGATCATATAGAGGGAAAAGTGAACGGTCAAAAGATCGTCATTTTAACTCAATACGTAAAAAAATAAGATTTATTTAATAGTATATGTCGCGCCTATCACAATACCTCCAGAAACAGCTTGAGTAGGTTGGTGCTCATCATATCCCCATGGTCTTTCTAATGTACCGAATGAAGATGGAGGATTTTCTTCACTGCCCAATTCTCCTCCCCAGGCATCAACGCCCATTAAATCACCGAAGCTGTATTGTAGTCTGATACCTACAAGAATTCCAATGGGAATACTTTCGCCTAGAGGTATTTTGGCACCAAATCCCAATACACCTGAAAGGTACGAACCGCTATATTGTTCTGTCACATCTTTTGATTTTTCATATGTTCCGAATAGATCTGTTCCAGATTTCGTATGGGTTGCTGAGGCAATATTGGTGAGCTGTGGGCCAAATTCAATATAAGAACCACTTTCACTTTTAAACTTCAATAGTAAAGGAATCTGCAGAGTTTTCAGGTTGACACTTGAATTGTATGTGTCTACAGTTTCTCCTAAAACAGTATAGACACCCTCATATGCGCCATTGTGGGTAGCATAATTAAATTCTATTCCTACTCCAATCATTCCTGCATAGACATTTCCTGCAACACCGTATGCTGAACCCCATCCAGGTGCATAGTCTTGCTCCTGTCCCATGTCTGAAATATTTTTATTGAACAACCATGTGGAGTTTGCAGACCCTTTGGCCTGAACATCGATAGCAAATTGAGAAAATGTTGTTGAAATGCCGCATATTAGGGCAAAAATAAATAGGAGGGTTTTCATTTTAATTTTTTTTGTTTAATCAAAAATAAGGAAAACAAATCAAAACGTAATAGAGAATTTGTCCAATAAAGGGTTTATTTTTTGAGCTGAAAAAAGCTAGAATAGGTTTTATCTATTCCACTGATATTTAGAATATAGAAATAGGTGCCCTCTATTAGATCTTCTCCAGTCCAAGAATTGTCATATGGCTTAGCTTGATGAACAATATTTCCCCAACGATTAAATATAAAAATTTCATTTTCAGGATAAAATTCTAGGTATTGAAATTCAAGCTTATCGTTAATATCATCATCATTGGGTGTAATCACATTAATGTTTTCTATATCAGCTGGAACAACTAATAAGACTTCACAGATATCGTCCGAACAACCTTCAGAATCAATCACATTTAGGCAAATTTCATAGCTCCCAGGAACCGCAAAAGAATTGACATAAAGGCTGTCAGTAGAAACGCTTGAACCGTCAACTGTCCAATTCCAAGAATTAATAGGATTTACATATGCTGACGAAACATCATCAGCTTCAAGACTCATATTTACTATTAATGGATTAGAATTTAGGTCAAATTGAGCCTGAGGGTTCGGAACAACGTCAACACTAATTTCTGTAGTATCTGAATAACAATCTCCAAGAGAAGCAAAAGTATAATAGGTGTAATTTATCGGAAGATTACTATTGTTTTCTGCAGGAGAGAATATGGAGCCAAAGCCGTTAAAATCATCGTTAAAATGTTGAACCACCCCGCCTTCTAAACAACTGCTTAAATCAATATCTATCATCTCTCCATTACAGAAAACATCATCATAGTCAGCGATTACATTTGGTGCAGGGTCTATTGGTTTAGAATTATTGGGGATATTTAAAACGCTTTGTCCACAAGCATCTGTAATTACGGGAGGAGGAATATCCAAAGAGGTATAATTTTCGTCACAATAAATGGGGCAGTCAGGAATTGTCAGTGTAAATAAATTATTGGTAGAACCCGCTCCACAACCAACGTTTTCACCTACAGTAACCACTTCAGTTGTCCATGGGTGCGTAAATGTATAGGGCGCTACTCCATATCTTGCATAACCTGTGGCGTTAAACGTGCAAATATTGGAACAAATTGACGCCTGAGAAACATAAAACTCATTCCCATATACCTCGGGAGTTTTGCCATAGACGACAACTCTAAAAGGCCAATCGGTAATGTCGTCATATAGGACATATATTGTATTACAGCCAATACCGTAGTCCCCTCTTGCAAGGTTCATAGTAACCCAAACAGAAGTGTCATTACAAGATTCAGGGAAACAGCATGCCAAAGGGTTCCGTAGATCAAAACTGTCCAGATATGCAGTTCCTGGCAGTTCGGCATTTGGACCGGTAATCGTGAAGTTTTGTGAACTCGCACAGGAAGTACTAAAATTCATGACACCATCACTCATAACGGCAGGAGAAAAAGGACTTGCGTAAAAACTTGCAGTAATGAAAAAACCACTTATTGTAACTCCCGCTGGAATAGTAACTTGGACACTGTCAGAGTTGAAATTGGGTAAAAGGCATGATGGCATATCTCCTCCATTCCATTCAACAGCAGGACCAGAAAATTCCGGATCAATAATTACTGGATATGTCCTTTGGGAATCAGACAGCCAGCTATTTGGAACGCAGGATTCCAGTCGTGTACCATCATTGTTATTTATAATTCTGTAACCGCCCAATATGTATCTATTGTTTGCGTCATAGCATAGTAGGGGTCGTATTTTGGCAACCTCACGTTCTTTAGAATCGAGTACCACGAGAGTGCCATATATTAATCCGTCTTTTATGTGTGAATAGCCTTTTAAAGGGATGCATTTATAATTTGTTGGAAAATCCAAAGACTCTGAAATGGTAAAGTTAATTACATCCTCAGCGATGCTTTCATTTAATCTATAAGCATATTTAACCTTGTTTTCTGAAAATACAATTTGTTTATCTATCCCTTCAAAATAGTTCTCGAAGTAAGCCGTGTTCTCCTGTAATTCAAAAGAAGCTTGCGCAATTGATTCATCGATTTTCACCTTTTTACCAATGGTTAGAATTTGTTGATTCCCTATGCTCAGCGAAAAGCTACCATCTTCATGTAAGTATGTAGGGAAAGGTTGCTGTGTGGCAGTATAACCTGATTTTGTTTTGATTAGTTTAGGGTTAATTCTCTCTAGTTCACCATTTACATAATAATGAATAGCTTGTGAAGCATACTCTGCGCGAATATCACCTTTTGAATTCTTAAAAAAGGCGGAGGTTAATGTTCGTCTTGATTTTTGTTCTTTCCAATCCTCTATATAATGAACCGGGGCTTCGTTTTCTTCTTCTAGTATATTTGACGAAAGAGATGCTTTAAGTGACCAGGGCTCAAAATTACTCTTTTGTCCAATAAGTGAAGGACAAAAAATTAAAAGACCATATAGAAGCAAGGAATATTTCATGTATCCGGTTCATACGAAGATAGTTAAAAATAAGACGAAAAAATGACGCAAATGGTTTTATCGAAGTTCAAAAATCTCCCTTTTAATTTTTAAGAACAAAACTTTTTTGTGACTCAAGAATTGAACTCTCAATGGCATTCCAAAGCAAAATTCTTTGGTTCAGAGCTTGTTTAGAAATTTCAATAACTTCTTCGCATTTGATTGGATCATCTCCGCACATCACTTCAATCATTTTTAATGAAAGTGGCCCATGTTCATCCCCATCTAGCTCAATATGACGATCCAGATAGTATCTCAATTTATTATAACGGCTATTGTCAGCGTCGGCTTTTTTGAGAATTTCAATAAACATATCAGGGATTACGTCTTCCCGACCAAAAGTAAATGCTGCGGCAATACAATGACCTTTTCCAGAATCAATCACTTTAAAAGTGAATTTCACAAAATCTTTTACTGCATTATCGATTTCCACACTTTCAATCGCTTCTTGCACAGAGTAGCCACCCTCAAGGGTTTCGATCAAGCGATTCATTTGAGAATCATCTGCACCAATTTGACCCATGGCATCCAGGTACATTTCAAAATGGCTCTTTGCTTCACCTTTTTCATTTACATCACTTTCTTCGGCGTGAACAATTTCATTAATGAATCTAGCTAAAGAAGCTTTGGGTCTTGGTGTCCAAGGAACAGAAGTGTTTGTGAGCTGATTTTGTAGCGATTTGAGTAAGGACATAAAATCCCAAACAGCAAAAACATGCATAGACATAAATGTTTGAATGTCTTTAATACTGTTAAGCTCCTTATAAAGCTTGTGATTCTTCAATTTCTCTCTTATAGGAAGCAGCTGTGCTTCCATGAATTCAACCTGTGACATATTTTAACTCTTATTCGCGATTAATTCAATTCTCATTGAATGTAGGTACAAAAATAACCAAGATTACTTGATTTTTGTTCTAAGATTGATTTATAGGTTTTACCGTACCCTTATTTTTTTTACTTCGAGTAAGGAATCATTTTCTAGCTGAATAAAATAGGTTCCTGAAGAAAGGTTTGTTAGGCTCATTTGTGAGAGTTCGTTTTGGGTTGTAAACTGATATAATAGCTTTCCATGAATATCAGATAAAGCGATCTTGCTATTTGGCTGGCATTTAATGTAAAGAATGTCATAAGCTGGATTGGGATATACATTAAATTCAGAAATTATTTCATTCACAGAAAGATCTGTGTCATTCGCGCAATTACCAGGCATATTACTATCCATCCAATTCAGTCTATTAGTGATCCAATTGATCATTGTGCTGATTTCTTCTTCGTATGATTGCGGTATTGGTTGTGGTTCAATCCAAATAGATTCTCCAATGAACTCATCCCATTTTTCAAAATTTCTTTGAATGGCTTGAGATAAATATGTGGTATCTTCAAGTATCCAATTTGCTACACTATCCGTATGCATAAACGTAGATCTAAATTCAGTCCAACGGCATTTTAATCTATTTTGAAAGACAGGGTCCTCCATCATATTCTGCCACCACATAGGCATAGATTCCAAATCCCAGCAATCCTGGTTTTGTAGGTAAGTCCATCCTGTATAGATATGATTTGAGCAAACTAGAGAAACTCCGTAAGTCTGATCAAAGTCCCAAATAGGTCCTGCAACCAGTTTTCCACCTTTGCTGTCCTTATCTTTGTGAACATAGGAGCTTAGCTTATACCCATCTGAATTTTTACTGAATTCATTAATCAATAAAAAGTCCGTAAATGAATTTAGGTCAATATAATCGGTGTATCGATTTCCAAGACTATTCATATAATCATTCGAGTATAAGGCTTCTTCAAATTCTGCCATCCAATCTTGAATATAGGCTGCCTGTTGAGGCTTGATTTTGTTTGCTTTTGGATAATACCACTGATAAAACATAGGATTCCCCCCCTGAGAGTTGTAATTGGATTCAAAGCCTTGAGCGTCATCCAACCAGTCGATTCTTAAAATATATCCACCGGTTAAAGAATCTCCTGCCAAATCATCTTCGTCTAGCTTTGCAATATCGACTCTATCACCATCTCTTTTGATTTTCTCGACCAAAATATAGATTCCGCGGTAGTCACCGTTTAAAATGAGCTCCACATATTTCCATTCTGAGGCATACTGACCCATTCGTTGAGCCAGATAAAAGCTCATAGGAATTCTAACCTGAGATTTATCAATAACCATGGCATGCAATATCCAGTCCTCTTCACCACCCATACCAAAAAGGTTCACCGATGTATCCTGGTTTGATGCTGTTCTCAATTCAAGTGAATAGGTTTTTTTATCAAAACCCTGTGTTGAATTCCCTCTGGTTTCAATACCGATATTTCCATTGTAATGATTAAATGGGTCAGTAATTGAATTGATGCCACCATTTGCATCATAAATGATGCCCATTGTACCGTTTATTTTAGGTTCATCAGGAATGTCCTCATCATCAGTATCGATACTTATAATGGGAAGATTGGAATATGTAAACTGGGCAACTGTGATTTGGGAAATTAGAATAAAAATGAAGATGTGGATTATACGATTCATCGGTTATATATTTATGTGAAATTAGAATTTTATCTTTTAATAATTTATTCCACATCATTATTAGTACTTTTTTTAAAATATGATTTTTATCATATTTTTCTTGAAAAGCTCGAAATATATTTGCCCTCAGAATGAAGAATAATAACACCATAAAAAGAATTATTGAAATTATTGCCGTGGGCAATTGATCTTTGGATGGTATTTAAAAATAGGTTTAAGCTGTCCGAAAGGATGGCTTTTTTTATACGTGTAAAATAGAAAAAAGAGTTATGTATTACAACAACAGCACAGTCGTATTTTTAGATGGAAAATGGGTAAAGGCATCTGAAACAACTTCTTCCCTTTATGGTCAAACCTTGCATTATGGGATTGGGGTATTTGAGGGCATCCGCTCGTATAAAACGGAGGATGGAAATAAAATTTTTAAAGCAAAGGAACATTATGAGCGCTTGCATTATTCAGCACAGAAAATGGAAATTGATTTGCCCTATACTGTGGAGGAGCTGACAGAATTGTCCTATGCGCTATTGGAGAAAAACCAACTTGGTGATGCCTATTTAAGACCATTGGTTTATCTCGGTGAGAATATGTCCTTACAAACAGAGAATGAATCACATGTTTTGTTGAGTGCATGGGAATGGGGAAGATATTTGGGAGACAAGCAGCTTGATGTGATGATCTCAGACTTTCAAAGACCTAACCCCAAGTCATGTTTTGTTGAGGCGAAAGTTACTGGGCATTACACCAATTCTATATTGGCGACTAATCAAGCGAAAAGAGCCGGCTATGATGAAGCTTTATTACTTGACATGAATGGTTATGTTGCAGAAGGGTCAGGGGCAAATTTCTTTTTTGAAAAAGACAATGTGTTGTATACAGCACCCAAAGGAAACATCCTTCAAGGGATTACAAGACAAACCATTTTCGAGTTGGCAGAAGAGCTTGGTTTTCAGGTAGTAGAGAAATTCTTCACACCAACTGAGGTGTATGATGCTGATGGTGCCTTTTTTACGGGAACTGCCGCAGAGGTTGCAGGCATAAGAAGTTTAGATTGTAAATTTTTCAAAATGCCATGGGAGCATACATTGGGATATGAGCTGTCAAGTGCATACCAAAACAGGGTGCAGAAAAAAGAGTATAAAAATTTTGAATTGGTATAGTATGAAACTTAATAAATATAGTCAGAGGGTAACACAGGATGATTCGCAGCCAGCAGCGCAAGCCATGCTACATGCAATCGGGCTTACAGTGGATGATTTCAATAAACCTCTTGTGGGAATTGCGAGTACAGGGTACGAGGGAAATCCTTGTAACATGCACCTTAATGATCTAGCAAAGTTGGTAAAGAACGGTACCCAAAACAAGGAACTTGTCGGATTGATTTTTAATACCATTGGAGTAAGTGATGGAATATCAATGGGAACTCCAGGAATGCGATTTTCCTTGCCTTCAAGAGATATTATTGCTGATTCGATGGAAACTGTTGTAGAAGGTATGTCGTATGATGCCTTGGTTACGGTTGTGGGTTGTGATAAGAATATGCCCGGTGCTTTAATCGCGATGCTTAGATTGAATCGACCAAGTGTTTTACTTTATGGTGGAACGATTTCTTCTGGCTGCCATGAAGGTAAGAAACTGGATGTGGTTTCTGCATTTGAAGCATGGGGACAGCGAAATGCAGGAACAATCACTGAGTCGAAATATAAAAAAATCATCAAAGAGGCTTGTCCAGGAGCAGGAGCTTGTGGTGGGATGTATACGGCGAACACCATGGCAGCAGCAATAGAAACCTTGGGCATGTCTTTGCCTTATAATTCTTCAAATCCGGCAATGAGTGAGGCCAAGCGAGAGGAAAGCACTGCGGCAGGTGAGGCTTTAAGATACCTCATAGAAAAAGACCTCAAACCTAAAGACATTGTGACCAGAAAGTCACTTGAAAATGCCATACGTTTGGTTACTGTATTAGGTGGATCAACAAACGCGGTATTGCATTTTTTGGCCATCGCTGATGCGGCGGAGGTTGACTTTACTTTGGATGATTTTCAGCGTATTTCTGATGAAACGCCATTTCTTGCGGATCTTAAACCAAGCGGTAAATATTTAATGGAAGACCTTCACGATGTAGGAGGAGTACCTGCAGTAATGAAATACATGCTGAGCAAAGGAATGCTCCACGGAGATTGTTTGACTGTTACTGGAAAAACATTGGCTGAAAATCTTGCAGATGTTCCAGGGTTAAGACCGGGGCAGAAAGTATTGAAAACGACAGAAGACCCGATCAAAGAAAGCGGCCACATCAGAATACTAAAAGGAAACCTTTCTCCTGATGGTGCAGTGGCTAAAATAACGGGTAAGGAAGGACTTTCTTTTAGTGGGAAAGCAAAAGTGTACAATTCTGAATATGCCGCAAATGATGGTATACGAAATGGAGAAGTTCAAAAAGGAATGGTTGTGGTCATTCGTTATGAAGGCCCACAGGGAGGACCGGGAATGCCTGAAATGTTAAAACCAACTGCTGCCATAATTGGAGCAGGACTCGGAAATGATGTGGCTTTAATAACAGATGGAAGATTCTCTGGAGGGACGCATGGATTTGTGGTTGGGCATATTTCTCCTGAAGCACAGCAAGGGGGGACTATTGCCTTAATTAAAGATGGTGACCAGATCATTATTGATGCTGTTTCAAATACCATAAAGGTTGACGTGTCAGATGAAGAGCTAGGCGCTAGGAGATTAAGCTGGGTAAAACCCGAATTGAAGGTGTCAAAAGGGTCATTATATAAATATGCAAGAATGGTGTCATCTGCATCAGAAGGATGCGTAACAGATAAATTTTAATAATGGAAACAGTCCAGTATAAATCAAATCAAAAGAGTAAAACCCAGCAACAAATGAATGGAGCTCAAGCGGTTGTTCATTCACTATTGGCGGAGGGAGTTGACCTGATATTTGGATATCCAGGAGGAGCAATCATGCCCGTTTATGATGCTTTATATGACTATGAGAATGAGCTAAATCACATACTTGTTAGACATGAACAGGGAGCAACGCATGCGGCACAGGGATACGCCCGTGCCTCTGGAAAGGTTGGGGTGTGCATGGCTACATCAGGTCCAGGTGCCACAAACCTGATCACAGGAATTGCAGATGCACAAATTGACTCTACACCTATGGTTTGCATTACAGGCCAAGTAGCAAGTCCTTTACTTGGAACAGATGCCTTTCAAGAAACTGATGTTATTGGTATTTCGATGCCTGTTACCAAATGGAATTATCAGGTCACTAAAGCCTCAGAAATTCCGGGAGCCATAGCTAAAGCGTTTTACATTGCTCGTACGGGAAAGCCGGGTCCTGTTTTAGTTGATATCACAAAAGATGCGCAATTTGAAATGCTTGAATTCAGCTATAAACCATTCAAGGGAATGAGGAGCTATATGACCTGTCCAGCATTAAATTTGTCTAAGGTTCAAGAAGCTGCAGAAATCATTAACTCAGCAAAACGTCCATTGGTTTTATTTGGACAGGGGGTGATTCTTTCTGGAGCTGAAAGCCAATTTCAGAATTTTATAGAAAAGGCAGGTTTGCCTTCGGCATGGACAATTATGGGCTTGTCAGCATTGGATTCAGATCACTATTTGAATGTGGGGATGCTCGGAATGCATGGCAATTATGCACCCAATAAGCTCACCAATGAGTGTGATGTGTTAATTGCGGTCGGGATGCGGTTTGATGACCGAGTAACTGGAGATTTATCCCGATATGCAAAGCAGGCAAAAGTGATTCATCTAGAAATAGATCCAGCTGAGGTCGATAAAAATGTGAAAGCTGATGTAGCAGTACTGGGAGACGCTAAAGAAGCTCTGGTAGCCTTAAGCCAATGTGTAGACCACAAAGAACATAAGGAATGGCTTCAAGAATTCCGAAAACTCGAATTTGAAGAATACAGTGAGGTCATTAAGGAAGAATTGAATCCAAGCCAAGGTGAGCTAACTATGGGGGAGGTGATTAGGTCGGTGAATGACCATACTGAAGGAAAAGTTATCGTTGTGACTGATGTGGGTCAGCACCAAATGGTTTCTTGCCGATATGCCAAATTCAAACAGAGTAGATCTTTAATAACTTCAGGGGGACTAGGTACTATGGGGTTTTGTCTTCCCGCTGCCATTGGGGCAAAGTTTGCAAAACCAAACAGAGAGGTGGTCGCAGTCATTGGTGACGGGGGCTTTCAGATGACCATTCAGGAACTCGGGACCATCTTCCAAACGAAAATACCTGTTAAAATAGTGGTCCTCAACAATGAATTTTTGGGAATGGTGAGACAATGGCAGGAGCTCTTTTTTGATAAAAGATATGCCTCAACTACAATGGTCAACCCTGATTTTCAAAAAATTGTTCAGGGCTACGACATCAAAACAAAAAAGGTAACAGAACGAGATCAATTGAATGAGTCAGTACAAGAAATGCTTGAATTTGAAGGAGCTTATTTTCTTGAGGTAAAGGTGGGAAAAGAAAACAATGTTTTCCCAATGGTACCAACTGGAGCTTCGGTTTCTGAAATCAGATTAAAATAAATAAGGATGAAAAAGAGATATACAATTTCTGTTTTTACTGAAGACATGGTTGGCTTACTTAATAGGGTCACAATCGTTTTTACCAGACGCAAAATCAATATAGAAAGCATTGCTGCTTCAGATAGTGAGGTAAAGGATATCCATCGTTATACCATAGTGGTAACTGAAACTGAAGATACGGTAAAAAAGGTGACGCTTCAGCTTGAAAAGCAGGTCGAGGTCATTAAGGCGGTTTATCATCTTGATGATGAAGTGATTTATCAAGAAATAGCGCTTTTCAAGGTGCCTACTAGTATAATGTTGCAGGGAAGAGAAGCAGAATACATTGTTCGATCACATCATGCTCGCGTATTGAGTGTAGAGGCTCAATTTACTGTGATTGAAAAAACCGGACATAAGGAGGAAACACAAAAGCTTTTTGATGAGCTAGAACCTTTTGGAATTCTTGAATTTGTGAGATCCGGAAGAGTCGCTATCACCAAACCTATGAGAACATTGACCTCAATAGTACATGAATTAGAAAACGCTTAACATAAATTAAAATGAAAAATTATTACAACAGTTTATCAGCAGATCAGAAAAAGAAACAGCTTGGAAAATGTGATTTTCTAGACAGCTCAGAATTTGTAAATGGCGTAGCCGCTCTAAAAGGAAAAAAAGTAGTTATTATTGGTTGTGGATCACAAGGGCTCAATCAAGGGTTGAACATGAGAGATGCTGGATTGGATGTTTCCTTCGCTTTGAGAGGAAAATCCATAAAAACGAAAAGAAAGTCCTATCAAAATGCTTTGGAAAATGATTTTGAAGCTGGAACTTATGAGGATTTGTTGCCGAGTGCTGACCTAGTGATAAACCTAACACCCGACAAGCAGCATACTGAAGTAGTAAGTAAAGCAATGCCACTAATGAAGCATGGTGCGACTTTATCTTATTCTCATGGTTTTAATATTGTCGAGGAAGGCATGAAAATACGCGAAGACCTAACCGTAATTCTTATGGCTCCAAAATCACCAGGTTCTGAAGTTCGAGAGGAATACAAAAGAGGATTTGGTGTACCCACATTGATTGCCGTTCACGAAGAAAATGACCCAAACGGAACTGGTTTTGAATGGGCGAAAGCTTATGCTTATGCTACAGGAGGGCATCGCGCCGGCGTCTTGAATTCTTCTTTTGTCGCTGAGGTAAAATCAGATTTGATGGGTGAACAAACCATTTTATGTGGAGTATTACAAACGGGTTCAATTTTGGCTTTTGATAAAATGATTGAGAATGGTGTTGAACCTGGACGTGCATCAAATCTTATTCAATATGGTTGGGAAACCATTTCAGAAAAGCTCAAAAAAGGAGGGATAACACAAATGCTAGAATTGCTTGATCCTACTCAAAAGCTTAAGGTGTATGAAGTGTCAGAAGAGCTTAAAACATTGATGACGCCGTTGTTTAAAAACCATATGAGTCATATACTTAGTGGTGAGTTTTCAGAAGGAATGATGAAAGATTGGTACAATGATGATGTAAACCTATTGACTTGGAGAGCGCAAACGAGAGAAACAGGTTTTGAAAAATCCAATACTGCTGAAGGTAGATACACTGAAGCCGATTATTTTGAGAACGGAACATTGTTATTGGCATTGGTGAAATCGGGAGTTGAGCTGGCATATGAAACGATGGTGAGTTCAGGAATAAAAGAAGAATCGGCCTATTATGAGTCGCTTCATGAATTGCCCTTAATTGCCAATACGATTGCCCGTGAAAAGCTTTATGAAATGAATCGCATTATTTCAGATACAGCCGAATATGGCTGCTATTTATTTGATCAAGTTTGTAGGCCTTTGCTCTCTGATTTCATGAATGAAATTGATGCAAACATTATGGGAGCAAAATATACAGATGAACCCATATTGCCCAAATACAACTTGTCAGATGTAAATAATGCGATTGTAAATCATTCCATAGAGAAGGTTGGAAAAAAATTAAGAGCAGCCATGTCAATGGTTGAAAATCAGGAAGTCTATGTATAAGGTTTGCCTTGAAAATGTTCGAGAAGCAGCGGCTCATTTGGAGTCCGTAGTACTTGAAACGCCTTTGGTTATTAATGAAACCCAGTCGAGAAAGTATTCCTCTTCTATATTTTTTAAAAGAGAAGACCTACAGCAGGTTCGATCCTACAAAATCAGAGGAGCGTACAATAAGATTTCAAGTCTTCAAGATGACGAATTAAAAAATGGCGTCGTATGTGCTAGCGCAGGAAACCATGCACAAGGGGTAGCTTTTTCTTGCTCAAAGCTTAAAATTAAAGGACTGATTTTTATGCCAACCCCAACCCCAAAACAAAAGATTGAGCAGGTCAAAATGTTTGGAGGGAAATTTGTTGAGGTTATACTCACTGGTGATACTTTTGACGATGCCTCACAGAAAGCTCGGAGCTATTGCGATCAGAACCAGCTACCTTTTATTCATCCATTTGATGATGAAAAGGTAATTGAAGGACAGGCAACTATTGCTCTTGAAATTCTTGAACAAACAAAGGTAGGCATAGATGTCTTGTTTCTGCCTGTTGGAGGAGGAGGTGTAGCATCAGGTATCTCAAGTGTTTTTAGGGCACTGTCTCCTCAAACGAAAATTATTGGTGTTGAACCCGAGGGGTCTCCTTCAATGTCTGTATCGATTCAAAACAAAAATAATACGGAACTCGAATCGGTAGATAAATTTGTGGATGGTGCATCAGTTAAAAAAGTAGGAGAACTCAATTTTGAGCTTTGTCAGAGATACTTGAATGATATGACAACCGTACATGAAGGCAAAATTTGTCAGACCATATTGGACATGTACAATAAAGATGCGATTGTGGTGGAGCCTGCAGGTGCTATGACCGTTGCTGTTTTGGACCAGTATCGTGAGGAGATTAAAGGAAAGAATGTAGTTTGTTTGTTGAGTGGGAGCAACAACGATATCACGCGGACAGAAGAAATAAAAGAAAGAGCTTTATTGTATGCTGGAGTAAAACATTATTTCGTGGTGCGTTTTCCTCAACGCGCTGGAGCTTTAAAAGATTTTATTGTTAAAGTTCTTGGGCCAAATGATGATATTACTCATTTTGAGTACTCCAAAAAGCAAAGTCGCGAAAATGCCCCTGCTGTGGTTGGTATTGAGTTGGGCAATTCAAGTGAATTGAATTCGCTAATAGAAAGAATGAAAGCTTTTAAATTCTATGGAGAATACCTGAATGACAAACCCGACTTATTTCAGTTTTTGGTATAAAAAATTACAGATTTTGAGTTTTTTGCCAAGGCCCAAGATTATGGGCAAGAATACCTTCTTTCTTTAGTATTGATTTGGCCATTCCAGCTCTTGCACCCGATTTACAGACTAAGATAACCTCTTTATCCTTAAGGGTTTTTATTTTTGTTTTCAATTCAGGTAAGGGAATGTTCTTGCTTTTTTTGGCATGACCTAACTTAAATTCTTGAGGAGAACGCACGTCGATAATAATGGCTCCGTTTTTTATCAATTCTTTATAATCGACAGGTGGTCCGAATAGTTTATTTTTAAGAGAAGCTAGAAAGCTCATTGATACATCGTTTCCCTGCAAATGTATGAAAACGCAAGGTATTGTCTTTACAAATATTACTTTTATCTGAAATATATGTATTCAAAGCTGAGCATCATCATACCTGCCTACAATGAAGAGCGCACTATTGGCGCTGTCCTAGAACGCGTTATGGCTGTTCAACTTCCTTT
>Ga0315316_10001929_pt1 | contig 14746 bp, 19 predicted proteins | sample M160m3416metaG_FD_203702 | JGI IMG/M metagenome (GOLD analysis project Ga0315316, IMG submission 203702) | Ammonia-oxidizing marine archaeal communities from Monterey Bay, California, United States - M1 60m 3416 | ecosystem: Environmental > Aquatic > Marine > Intertidal zone | place: USA...
TTTGGTACAGAACTACATGAACAAGAAAATGTAGTGGGAAAAAATGATTGGCACCCAAACGACAAAGGACATAGGATAATAGCAAATGAATTTCTTAAAAAATATAAAGAAATATACTACTAGAAAATACTATAGTATACGACTATTTTTGTACAAATTTAAAAAGAAAAAAAAGACCAAAATCGATCCAGACACATTCATATATGACTGATACAACATGGGGAGTAACCTTTGGCGCACATGATGCTGCAATAGCAGTATTTGTGAAAGATGAATTAGTATTTGCTACTGATGCTGAAAGGTTCTCAAGGAAGAAAAATGACTCTGAGATACCCTCTACATTGATCGACTATGTGGAGAACAAATATGGCATACCCAGTAAGGTCTACTACTATGAAAATCCTATACTCAAATCTCTGAGAAGGACATGGGCAGGTCAACGACCAAGGGTTGTTATACCAGAATTCAAATATAAACTCACATACTCAAATCACCATGAATCCCATGCTGCATATGGTTACTACACATCACCCTTTGATGAATGTACTGTACTTGTCATTGATGCTATAGGTGAATGGGACACACTAACGACATGGCAAGCAAAAAATGGTAAACTCAAACGAAAAGGACTTCATTGGAGATATCCTAAGTCACTAGGATTGTTCTACTCAGCTGCAACAAAAGCAGCAGGATGGAAACCAAATGAAGAAGAATATATCATGATGGGCGCCTCATCACTTAGTACAATTACAGGTAAAGGATATCGTAAACTACATGGACTATGGAAGAACAATTTCAATTTTCATAGAGGTGTTTCTTTAAAGGGTATGACACAGTTTGAAATTGCATCATCTGCTCAATTAGTATATGAATCGATCTTAACAGACATAGTAAAGAAGATACAGGGTAACGTGGTCTTTGTAGGTGGGTGTGCACTAAATGTTAAAGCAAATTCCCTATTGAAACATTGTAATGTACATATACCATCCAATCCCGGTGATGCCGGTTCAGCAATAGGGTGTGTGCTGTCACGAATCAAACAGAAAATATCACCATCACCATATCTAGGTTATGAGATAACGGGTGAGTATCCGATAGACAAAATTATTAAAGAATTGAAACGTAATAAGATTGTGGGTGTAGCAAATGGTAGAGCAGAATTTGGTCCCAGAGCCCTAGGTAATAGATCACTACTGGGTGACCCATCGATAAAAAATATAAAAGATGTAATGAATAAGATAAAGGGCCGAGAGGAGTTTAGACCCTTTGCAGCTATGATATTAAAGGAAGATGTTTCTAAGTATTTTTACTCGGATAACATAAGGTCACCATATATGAATTCAACGTTCATTGCTGACAATAATACACGAAAGAAATTTCCCGGTATAGTACACGTTGATGGTACTACACGATTACAGGTTGTTGAAAATGGTATTCATAGAGAGCTTCTAGAGAAATGGAAAGCAAAGACAGGATACCCTATGATCTTAAACACCTCACTTAACATAAAGGGTGAACCTATAGTGAATGATGAAAGAGATGCAAATAATTTTAAAATTAAGACTGGTGTAGAGGTACTATGAAAAGTATATTAATAACAGGACATGCTGGATATATAGGAACAAACCTATGGGAATATTTTAAATATGATACTGAATATCAAATAAATGGTATAGACTTTCCTATTGATCTATGTAACTGTACAAACCTACCCGATGTTGATTATGTCATACATCTTGCCGCACATACAGGTGTGAGAGATAGTATAAAATATCCCCATAAATATTTTGACAATAATATCAACGGTTGTAATATAATATTCAATAGATATGGTGGTACCAGTACAAAAATTCTATTTGCTTCAACATCATCAGTTAAAGAAATGGCTAGTCCCTATGCAATGTCGAAATATGCATGTGAAGTACTCTCGCCCGAAAATTGTATCATCATGAGATTCTTTACAGTATATGGTGGTATCAACTATCGTAAAAATATGTTATATGGTTTAGCAAAAGATGATAAGTTAGAATACATTACAGACCAGAGTAGGGACTATACACATGTGGATGATGTATGTCGTGCAATTAAATTGATTATAGAAAAAGGACAATGTGATAAAATATATGAAGTTGGACACGGTAATCCCATAGAAAATAGGGACTTCTTAAATAAAATAGGATATACAAAGAAACTACCTTACAAAGAGGTAACAGGAGAATCAATTAGCACGTGTGCTGATAATACAACGTTAAGAGAATTGGGGTGGTAATATGAGTTATGAAAAATACTCTCAAGGATTTAAACTATTTAATATATTGACAACATACGGTGATCTATGGAAATTAGATATTAAACGAAATCCTAATCAGGTTTTAGATAATTTAAAACAATTTGATGATAAATGGTTTCAATATAATCCTAGAAAAGATGTACCTCGCTGGGGGTTAAGTGTAACCAATTTAGATGGTGTATTAGGACCCGGGCCAGATTTAGATAGTTTATATGAATTAAAACATGGACATAATAAAGCATACAATGAAAATGACTTTAATGTACCAACACCTGTTTACGATATAGTAGCCGATTATTGTGATCCTTTTAAGGAATGGCTATCTAGAACACACATCTTAAAATTAGCTGCAGGTGGATATTTTCCAGATCATATTGATAATAGAGGTGCCGCAATAGAGAGTTTTAGGTTAATTGTACCACTACAAGTAGCAAATGCCTCAGAGGGAGGTTATTTTATATTCGACAATCAAATAATAAATTGGGATTACGGTAATGTATATTTTGTCAATACATGTAAACGACATACCGCATTTAACACAAATGAAGAATTTGACCATATAGTTCTGGTAATGAATATAATACTAACATGGGAATCCGTAAGGGCTGTAACTAAATTATTAATACCATGATTATACAACCAATTACTGGAGACCTACTTTATAAACTCCAAATATTTTGTGCTAAGTGTAAGGACTTAGGATATACAAATAATTCTTCCTTTAAGTCTATGAAATTAGAATGGTGTAAGAATTGGGGTGAATACTATTGTGCTATTAGTGATGATAATATTGTTGCCGTTGGAGGTTGTCACCCTTTACCAGAAATAGATAAAGATGGATGGAGAATTAATTTTAGGGGATGTGAATTACCGAAAATAAGTCCCTATAAGGGATTGAATAAAGGTAACTGGAATACAATAACTTGGAGGGACTTTATTCCAATTTACATAGATTATTGTCCTACAGATAAATTGTATATAACAACAAACATTTCAAATGAACATAGTGGTAAAGCATTACGAAACCATAAATTAATGTCACTATTAGCAAAACAAGGAATACTTGATAAGGTGTGTGATACAATATTATATCAAGTAGAACAAACTGTATGGAAATTAAATGTACAAGAATATGTTAAGAGAAGGAGTTTATGTGAAAAGTAGTGGTACCACAGGGCCACAAAAACATATATTCAGAACTCCAGAAAATCTAAAAGCATGTAATAAGATTGCAATAGAAAGTCAAAAAATATCAAAGAAGTCTAAAATCTATACCGTATGTAAAATAGAACATGCGGGAGGATTATTAGCACAAACATTACCAGCAATTAGTATTGGGGTAGAGGTAACAGTTGAACAATTTAACGCGTATAAATTTTCTAAAGAAATTAACAAATACACCCATACTCATCTAACACCCGGCCATGCAAAGGCCATTATTAAAACGAAAGGATTTAAGAATTTAAACCTGAATGGACTATGGGTCACCTGTGGGTCTGATCCCGTTGAATGGTATATTATAGAATCATTTGTAGATAAGGGAGCAACATTTATGGCTAATTGGGGTATGAGTGAAATAGGACCCATGACAATCAATAAGGTATTTTACAACTCAGATCAAATACAAGAAGTTAAACGACAAGAAACTATACTGGGTGATACATACTATTGTGATTGGAAAATTGAAAATGATATACTGTTTGTAAAAGGTGATGCATGTATTTACAATGATTGGTACAATACAAAAGATTTAGTTTATTTAAATAAAGATAAAATGTATTACAATGGTAGACTTATTTGAACACGATAAATTCTTATTCATAACATTCGAACAAGGTGCTAGAGGGTATCGCTGGGGTAGACATTTGGCATCTACAGATAGTAATGTATATTGGTATTCATGTATAGAAAATGGCATAACACCTGATGACATATCAATTAATGAATATTCACCAAAACATAGACAAATAGCTCCAAATCATTTCGATAGAATGATAAATGGTAAAATGTTACCACCTTTGTTTAATGTAATCGAACCCTATTATAATGATATAGAAGAATATTATCCTTTGTTTAAAAAGTTGTTCATTGAACGAGGAGGACTTGAAATATTAGAAAATGGACAATATATAATGTACCCTGTACATGTAGCAACATCAAAAATAAAAGAAAGATTTCCTAATGCTAGAATAGAAGAAATTATACCAGATAATATAGAAAAGGTTATAGAGCATTATTTAAATACAGTTGCAAATTTTCCTGCATATTTAAAATTGTTTGATTTTAGACCAGACTATCTTACACCACATGCCAAAAAATTAGAAGAGAACAAAAATTCTACTGTACGAGAATTGTTTAGTGGTTCTGATGAGGAATATAAGTATTACGTAAGTTCCACTATAACAAAACTTGTACAAGAACGTAAAAATGAACAATTCGGTTTTCACTAAAATACCACATCTTAAATTAACAGAACCTGAAAGGTGTGAATTGTATCAAATTCAAGGTTCATTGAAGTATGAAGAATTTTATAATATGAAACAAGGAGAATTAACAAAAGACGGCAACTATATTGCTAGAGATCCTAATTTACCTAACTGGGTAGGTGAAAAATTTAGAGGTATATTAAAACATTCTAAGCGTATTTTATTCTTAAAAAACAAAGGAACAATAACACATAAAGATTTAAAAAGAAGATGCAGTTTAACTGTTCCCTTAAAATCATCAACACCTACTATTTTTTATAAATCTAATTCTATAATCAAATTATTACACGGTGATGATACATTTTTACAGAATAATGAAGTAACACATTCTGTTAATTGGTGTCAAGAATGGAGATATTTTCTTCAGATAAGCTTTAAACACTCATATAAAGAAATATATAGAACATTATGGCAGAAGAAATAATATTACCAGACGGACCGGTGGGTGTGTTTTTAAGTGGTGGTAGCGATAGCGCAATACTGTTTTGGCTGTTGGCATCACAAGGACGACATGACATTGTATTACTTACAGCATGCAGTGAAGATAAGAAATATAATATAGATCCAGCAATGGATGTCATTAAATGGGTCCGAGATTATACAGATGTCAAGGTATTAGAACATAAAATAGTGATAGCACCTACGCAAGAATCTAGACGGGAATACAGAGACAAAGCTACAGATGAGTTGTCAGCAAAGTGGAATTTAAGTTGTTGGGCAAGTGGTATAACACGTAACCCCGATGAAATATTAAAACACCATGAACAAAGAAAGCCGGACAGAGACAGAGTGATGGCTAGAGTAATACATGATCGTTTCTATCGTCCGTTTTATGCTATTAATAAAAGTCATTTAGCATTGCTGTATAAAAAATATGAAATAAATAAACTGCATAATCTAACAGTAAGTTGTGAAGTTAGTTACCCACCGTGTGGAGACTGTTGGTGGTGTGCGGAACGTGAATGGGCATTTAGTAATTAAATATAAAGGTTAAAATGGATGATAGCAAACTAATTTTTTGGACTGGAGCGCCTGGGTCAAAATGGTCGGCCACAGCATGGTGTCTATCGAAAACAAAAAAGATTGATATAGATACTAGTGATCAAGCAGAACATAGATGTTATGTTGTTGATGATGAACGGTGGCCGGGTGTCAGACATGTTGGTTCTTATTTTGGGCCGGGATTTGAATTTGGTCAGAAATTTCACGAAATCAATACATTAACTAAAAAAGAAATAAAAGAAGAAATTAATAAAGCATTTGACAGACAACATCCTGAAAAATATAAAATAGTTAGATGTCATCAATTTATTCATAATTTAGATTGGATACGTGATAATTTCCCAGAAAGTAAAATAGTAATTGTCTGGAGAAAACCGGAAGCATCATGGAATGGATGGATAACAGCGGGAGGGTTTGACATAACCCATCCTAATTACAGAGAATATTATAAAGATGAACAAACAGCAAAGACTCTAATTTATGAAGAAGCATATCTAGGATCTAAATGGATGTTTGATAATGATATGGATATTCATATTGCATGTAAGAGTCATTACAAAAACTATTGGGATATTTCTTTTACAGATAGTACACTAAACCATGTAAGACAAATTGAAGGATGGTTTAAGACATGGGATAACCCTTATGCAAAAATAAAATATGATGTATTAATGGGATATTATAATTTCTAATGAAAGCATTTGTAATAATTAAAGATGATTGTGGATGTGATATAGCTCTAAACTATACACAATTAAATTTCGACTACTGCATGGCAGGTCGAATTAATAAACCTGAATTTGAGTTTTTTATAACACATGATGTAAAGTTAATAAACATATACAGATATGAATATGTAATCGTAGTTGATAGCGGTACAATTTTACCTTATACATATTATGAAGAACAAATACATGATAAAATCAAGGACAGTAATGCTGAATATATTGATATTGTACCACATATTACAATAATCAAACCAGGCGGAAAAGGTAGAGAGGAATTAAAACTAAATTGGACAATACCATTTGTTGATTCCTCATCACATGAAAGTATCACTAACCTATTACTAAAAAATAGTAATACATGTTACATTATGCACAATGAAATACCTGTAGCTAAATGTGCCACAGATACAGATATAGAATGGGCAATGACCTTAAGTAGTGGTTTTTATATTAATTACATCCTTAACAATAATGGATTTAAAGAAGACACGGATATACACCATATTGATATTAGTAAACCAAGTTTACACATTAGAGAATACACCACAAAAAATTGGAATGGAGAAGATTTTTATTCATGGGTTGATCACCTACATAATAAGTTTCCTATGTTAAAATTATTTTCAAAATCAATTTCAACTCAATGTGTAGAACACATGGAACAAACCTTTGACACAAATTGGTTAGATCATTGGAAAAAATATCAACAATGTAATCATTATTACCATCATTGTAATCTCAACGATATTATCTCATTAATAAATATTTTAGATAAGCACAGTCCTAGTAAAAAAGCTTCCACCTTTTGGTGGAATGGTGCACACAAAAGATTACCCGCAAATGTAATGAAAACATCTAAGCGGAGTTTTGAATCTGTAAAAATATTCTTAGAAACATTAAACAATTATAATTCAAATATGATTGTATATGGTAGTGATCATTGTGTCAATGAGTATAATGGCATAACAGTAAAAGAAGCAATTAAAAAAACAAAATATAATAGCCGTGATAAATTATGGATGGAAATACGCGAATAACAAATTCATGAATCATAAAATTTTAAACAAGCTAGAGCAACTAATACACACTAGTCCTCAATTATTGCGTAACCCAAATACGTTAAGGCAGGTAATACAAGGTACATTTGGTGTAGATATTGAAGAGGTTAGCTACGAAAACATTGGTGAGCTAGTGGATCTCATTGATGACAAAGTACTTGATAATTACTTTCGTTATCATTGGGTAGCTGAAATGGAAAAGTACAAGTATGGTGGACTTAAACTAATTGATAAAGTAAACAATTTAAAGCCACGCCGTGTACTAGATATTGGCTGTGGTGATCATGAATTTAAAGGTAAGATCAATAACCTAATTGGTATTGATCCGTATAACCACAATGCTGACCATGAAGTTAAACTACTGGACTATCAACCCAAGGAAAAGTTTGATGTGACAATGGCATTGGGTTCAATTAACTTTGGTAGTACGGACAAAATATTTACAGAACTAGAACATGCTGTGAATTTATGTAACTCTAGTGCCGTAATGTTTTTTCGTGTCAATCCCGGATTACCACATGAGAACGAACCAGATAGACCAGCTGGGGATCAGTCTAAGTGGATTAGTTTCTATGCATGGGACAGTAATTTTATTATTAACTGTGCTAGTCAACTTGGTGTAGATATTTTAGACATTCGCATTGATAGCCATAAAAACCGCCTTTACTTTGTATGGCGAGTCAAATAAACTTATGAGAAATTATGATTGAAATATTAACTTTGTTAGCTGGTACATTTTATGGTCTAGTGATTGGAATTATTCCTAGTGCGGGTGCTACAACCGGTCTAGTAGTACTATTCAGTTTTATAGGTTATTTTAGTTTTGATCCTTACTTAGGTGTTATCTTTTGTATGGCAGTTGTTGCATCAAGCACAACAGGAGACACATATACTGGAGTATTGCTCGGTATTCCCGGAGCAAATTCTGCCGCCGCTACTATGGTAGATGGACATCCACTCGCAAAACAAGGTAAAGCAACTTATGCACTAACAGCCGCAGTTATAACAAGTACACTCAATGGTCTACTTTGGGGTACATTAACATTTGCATTACTTCCTTGGTATATTCAACTTGTTATGTATTTTGGCATACCTGAAATGTGGGCATTTATAATTTTGAGTCTCGCTTGTGTAGGATTCGTGAGTAACAAATACTGGTTCAGAAGTATTCTAGCAATTCTATTCGGCATATTTGTCGGTCTTATAGGAGTAGACCCATCAACTAATGTTGATCGTTTTACGTTTGGTTGGGATTATCTTGCAGATAGTATTCAACTTTTACCTTTCGTTGCCGGTCTTTTTGCATTTCCTGAAATACTTGATGGATGGAAACAAGGAGAATCTATATCAAATGTAGGTAAAGATTCACATAGTAAACAGACATTAGAAGGACTGAAAGAAGTATGGCGTTGTAAATGGGATGCATTGAGAGGTGGTGCCATTGGTGCATTCATTGGTTTTCTACCGGGCATAGGTGGTGCTATGGGAGACTGGATGGCTTATGGTTCTACAGTTGCAAGTCATCCAAAAGAAGAATTCGGTAAGGGAAACATAAGAGGTGTGATAGGCCCAGAAGGAGCTAACAATTCACAAAAAGCAACTTCTATGATACCCACAGTTCTCTTTGGTATTCCGGGTGCTAGTTTTGCCGCTGTTCTTATGGCATTATTCATGTACTTAGGATTTGAGTTAGGAACACCTGATCTTGCTTATGATACTGAATTCTTCGATAGTATGACATTTGGTTTTATGTGGGCTACAGTAATTGTAGGAATCATATGTATTATATTCAATAAGTATATTGCTCTCATAAGTTATGTACCATACAAATACTACTTTCCTTTTCTCGTAGCATTTATCGTATGGGCTTGTGTACAATATACCGGTGGTTGGGAAGACTATATAATATTGGTGATATGTTGTGCATTAGGATATTTTGCTAAACATTATAAATTTAGCCGCCCTGCTATGTTAATGGCATTCATTCTCGCTTCTAAATTAGAAGCATTAACTATTCAATTAACTGCTTTATACGATGTTACTTCACTTATTAGCAGACCAATATTTCTTGTTCTGATAATTTGTGTATTGTCTCTTTTCGTGTATGGCATATCAAAAAGGAGTACCCTTGAATATGCGTAAAATTATTTTAAGTTTGATCTTATCATTGTCCGTATCTACAGCATTTGCAAAATACACTTTCATCATTCCACAAAAGCCGGGTGGTGGTACAAGTGTGTGGGCTGAAATTGTTGCGAAACAATTAGAGCCCTTTTTAGGAGAACGTATAGTTCTTAAACATATTCCGGGAGCAAGAGATATTCCCGGTTTCAATAAGTGGCATGAACAGTTGAGATTCGATGACAAAGTTGTTATGGTCTCTCATGGAGGTAATGGTGTAGCATTCTTGCAAGAGAATGTGAAATACAACTATGCTGAGTATGATAACATTGGTCTTATGAATCTAAACATCATCTCTGCAAAGTTAAAAGATTCAGATATGAATCCCATAAAATTTGCGGCAGGGTCAGGCATGGTGCCTGAAGCATTCGCATTTACAATGTTAAAATGTGGTCCCAAAAAATCAATCGATGATTATGTAGGATGTTTTGGTGAAAATGTCGTTTGGGTCAAAGGTATGAGTGGAGGTGAAAGACGCCTTGCTTTCAAGAGGGGTGAATTGAACGGCACCCGAGAGAATCCAGCCGCCTACAAGAAACACGTTGTACTAAATGAGAAGGCAGAACTTTGGTTTCATCACGGCATTCTTCAGTCAGACGGAACACACAATGATGATCCTAACTATCTGGGATATCAATTTGAAAATCTGTTTGAGAAAAAATGGGGTACTAAACCACAAGGTAAAATGTACAATGCATACAAACTTGTAAAGTCCTTTCGGGATGGATTACAAAAAGCACTATGGGTCAATAAAGGTAATCCAAATAAAGATGTATTAGTAACCGCACTTACTAAAATGACAAACGATTCAAAAGCAATTGAAGTCATTACGAAAAAAGTAGGTAATTATGATTGGATCATTGGTACAAACGGAAACTCTCACAGAGATACGTTGATGACTTTTATTACGAAAGATGCGTTGAAAACATTGATCCAGTTCAATACTGAAGCACTCGGTCTTTCAAGTGTATACAAGAACCATCTCGTAATTTATGAAGAATAAGAAAGTTCTACTTTTTTAGTCCATCCATTAATACTTTCTGACAAAGAAATAGGATTATTATCATTGTCAGAAAGTTCATCTGTTCCTGATGCCGTTTTTTCTTTCCATTTAGTATCTGACCAAGTACGAGAAAGTATATAACCATCCTTATTCTCAGTTAATTCTGCTTCAAGTTGTACTAAATCTCCTGAATCCTCTGCTGATCGATTAAATGATTCTTGACTAGTCCTTGGGTTATCAGACTTAAAAGCATCGATTGCTTCATCAGCTGATGAAAATACAAGATCGGTTTTTGTTACTGTTAAAATTTGTGAAACTGCCATTTTTTTACCTTTCTCCTTAATATATGTTGTATATATATTTATATGAACTTCTCTAATAGAACCATTAATATAGATTCATCTGCAACATGTACTTTAGAATGTCCGAAGTGTCAAAGACAAGGAATAAAACGTGAAAGTTTTAAAGTACCCGGAGAAAATATGCCTTGGGGTGACTTTTTAAAAATTGCAGAATTTTTTAAAAAAGGTTTAATATTTTGTGGACAGGTATCAGATCCTATATTCCATCCTAAAATGATTGAAATGCTAAAACATTGTTATGATAATAAAATTCCCGTTATACTTAATACTGCTGCGTCACATAAAACTAAAAAGTGGTATGAAAAGGCATTTGCCGCAAATATAGAAGCATCATGGATGTTTGGTATTGATGGTCTTCCAAAAGATAGTCACAAGTATAGAATTAATCAAGATGGTGAAAAATTATTTGAAATGGCAAAACTATGTGCTAAAATGGGTCTTACTACACGTTGGCAATATTTAGTTTTTAATTATAATGAAAATGATATAGAGACTTGTAGAAAAATGGCAGAAGATAATAACATTAGATTTGATGTAATATATTCGGGTCGCTGGGTTATTAACGATAAATACAAACCTAAAAATCCAGATCATTATTTAAGTGGTAAAGGTAGAGATGAATATTATGAAAAATGGAAAAATTCTATAAAGGCAAGTGAAGAATGGAAGAAATCAATCCAAAATGCCTAGATAAAAAAGAAATTGCCTATACAGCAACCGGTTATTTGTTACCTTGTTGTTGGCTTGATAATCCTGTAGGTTGGGTAGAATCTCAAATTAAAAGATTGAGACAAGAACATTTAAAAGTTAAAAATAATGATACAATAGAAGACATTATCACCAGTGATGAATGGTTTGATTTTTTTGAAGAATTAAAAAGAAATCCATCAAGAACGTGTAAAAGATTCTGTGGAGTACCATTAAATCAACATATAGGAAAGGTTAGCGAAAATGCACTCTGATAACGGTACTTACTGTCCTTTAATTTTTAATGAAATTTATGCAGACGGTTCTGGTGAATATAGATTATGTTGTCATGCAGCTGCTTCTGATTGCTCACGAAAATACACATTACAAACACATAATCCTTTCGAATATTTTTTATCTCCAGAAATGGAAGAAAAAAGAAAGTTAGTATTATCCGGTCAAAAATTACCAGAATGTCAGATTTGCTATGACCAAGAAAAAGAAGCTTATATTGTAGCCGAAAAAGGAATCTCTGCTGTAAAATCATATAGAACTAGAGCTTTTAAAAAATTATTCAATCTAACCTCAAACTATGTACCACCAACAAGTGTAGAAAAAATTAATCTGAAATTAAGAATTAATGGTAATTTTTGTAATTTAAGTTGTGCTATGTGTATACCTTTCAACTCTAGTACTAGAAGAAGTGAAATGGATAAATTGTATCCTGAGGGTTGGGATTTCTTTTCAAGAAGTAAATACACACCACTAAAAAGTGAAAGATGGGAATTAATTGTAGATGACATAATAGAAAATATAGATAAAATACATTCTATGCATTTAACTGGTGGTGAACCTTTGCAATTACCCAAACATTGGGAGTTGTTAGCTAGAATACCAGATGAATATGCAAAGCAAATAAATTTACAGTATGATACCAATTTTACAAAACTACAATATAAAAATCACCATATTCGTGATATTGTAAATAAATTCAAAGATGTTTACTTCGGAATTTCATGTGATCACTATGGTAAAAAATTAGGATATATTAGATATCCTATTGATGTTGAACAATTTGAGGCAAATCTAAGGGAAACAGAAGACATTAAAAATAAAGCTCTAAACTGTACAGTATCAATATTAAATGCTGAAGACATACTGCAAATAAAAGATTACTATAATAAAAATTTTAATGTGACTGTCCGGTTTCCGAATACTGTTAAAACCCCAAGATGGTTGTCTGCCCGTCATCTACCAGAAGAAAGAAAAAAACAACTTATAAAATGGTACACTCCAACATACGATCATTTTGATCAAGTTGAAATTTTATATACTGTACAGGAATTAAAGAAGATGGGCACCCCAGAATCAATTATACAACTAAAGAGTTATTTAAAAAAACTTTCGGAGAATAGAAATATAGATCACAGAGAATTATGGCCACAGTATGCATAGTAAATGTAAATTATGATTTATAAAACACAGTATGGGACAGTTGATTTTTGGACACCCCACAATCTTGAACAATTCTCTAAAATAGGGATTAATCTATCCGGTGGATGTGATTCCTCCTTACTACTATTTTTTACCTTAAGAGAACTAAAACCACATCAAACTATAATTCCTATAACAGGTGTTCATAATGCAAGACCTTCAAATATATGGAATGCACAAGAAATAGTACTGTTAATGAAAGAATGGTTTCCTGACAAGAATATAGGAGACCATGCTATAGATTATTATGATAAGGATTTTGAAAAAGATAAAATAAACAAACATAAGGCACATGAACAAAAACTCTATGATTCTAAAACTATTGATGTATTGTTTCATGGTAGAACGGCTAATCCTCCAGTCAAAGAAGCAGAAAAACATAACTTAACATTTAAAAGAGAAGATCAAAGAGATGGTAATAAAAAGTTTGTATTTCGTGATACATTCTATGTTCCTTTTAATAATGTAGATAAGAGATTCATAGCAGAAAATTATAAAAAATTCGATCTTATGGATGAACTATTTCCTATTACCGCAAGTTGTGTAGGATATGCAAAAGAGACAGATAATTTTTCAAAACCCTGTGAAGAATGCTGGTGGTGTAGAGAAAAGAAATGGGCATTTGGCATGTATGATGGTGGTATAACATAATGTTACACATTCTCACACTCAAAGTAAAAGAAAAATATCCAGCAATATATATCAACAGGTTATACAATAGTATAAAAAGAAACTCAACAGTTGACTTTAAGATGTATTGTTATACTGAAAATCCTACTGACATTATTCCTGAAGTAGAAATAATTCCCATTGATATTGATCCTGATAAGTATAAACTTCAATGGCATAAATTAATATTTCATAAAGAAGGGTTTGCAGGAATACCGAAGGGTGAACAATGTATGATATTAGATATAGATTGGGTAATAGTAGGTGACATGGATCCTATATTGTCATGGTCATTAAAAGAGGGTGAATTTGGCTGTATACAAAGATGGTGGTCAAGAAGACAAAATTGGTGTTACATAAATGGCGGATTTCAAATATTTAATATGGGTGATACCTCTCATCTATGGGACATCTTTACAGAAAAACCGGATCATTGGATGGACTATTATATCTCAATAGGAGAAGCAGAGGGACCCGTTAATGGTGAACAAAATTTTATAGATAAACACGTTGAAATAGAAAGATCATATTTGCCGAATGAATGGTTTTGTAAATATGATATTGATGATTATCATAAGATACAAAAACAATGGATGAAATATGTTGATGATACCTCTATTTTTTATATTGATAATGAATTTGATGAAAGAATTAAGATGGTACATTTTTCAAATTATTTAAATCAACAACATAAGCATGACGACCCATGGATAAAAACACACTGGAAATAAAAATACCTATTGAAGACAATTTAGAAGATTGTTTAAATATTGGTATTTTCGATGA
>Ga0315316_10001930_pt1 | contig 14743 bp, 4 predicted proteins | sample M160m3416metaG_FD_203702 | JGI IMG/M metagenome (GOLD analysis project Ga0315316, IMG submission 203702) | Ammonia-oxidizing marine archaeal communities from Monterey Bay, California, United States - M1 60m 3416 | ecosystem: Environmental > Aquatic > Marine > Intertidal zone | place: USA...
TGCCGCAGACGGTCACCAGTTGATCACGTCGTTGTTGCAGCTGAACTTTCAGTCGCTGTCTCACAACCTCCAGGTTGAGTTTCTGCGAGCCATTTCATTGACGCTGATTCGACAGGGGAACCAAGGTTAAGCAGACCGCCACTCCTTGATACAGCCCCTGCTGGCTGAATATCCATCAGGCAATCGGACCATTAATCGAGAACTGTGTCGGCTGCTGATGTTTCTGAGAAGTTCTGACGCGATTGCTCCGACCGTAAAGCTGCTGGAAGTGGCGGATCTGCCCGAAGATCAGATTCATTTTGCGATGACGCTGCGTAACATCGAAGACGGTTGGTCTGTTGCACTGCGACGGCGATACTTTGAGTGGCTGGTGAAAGGCCGGCTGTACGCAGGCGGGCGCAGCAACGGCGAACTTGTCGAACAGATTCGTAAAGATGCCGAAGCGTCACTGTCAGCGGGACACAGAGCTGCTCTGGCAGACGTTCTGCAACAACTTGCCACTCGTCCGGCACCGTCCCCCGCAATTGAAGCCAGACCCGTTATTCAGAAATGGACGGTGGCCGATCTGATTGAGGATCGGGACACACCGTGGTCCGCTTTCCTGACTGACGCTGACGACGTATCGCGCGGAGAATCATTGTTTGCTGCCGCGGCCAGTACTCGCTGTCAGCGCGTGAAAGGCCGCGGTGGAATCGTTGGGCCGGATCTGTCGTCCATCAGCAGACGATTCAGTCCATACGATCTTCTGGAGTCAGCCGTGGATCCGGCTAAATCCGTTCCGGCCGATTATCAGTCTGTTTCAGTTGTCACTCAGGACGGCAACGTTGTTACGGGCCAGATTGTAAATCTAAGCAGTCGCTCGAGCTCATTGCGTACGGACGCACTGGCTCCGGCAAACCTGACAAAAGTTCCACAGGCCGAGGTCGAGGAAATAGTGCCTTCGAAGGCGTCTCTGATGCCAGCCGGTCTGCTGGACTCATTACATCGAGAAGAAATTCACGAAATGCTGAGCTGGCTGGTTCGGCAGTCTGCGGCTGCTCAATAGAGATACTGACCACTGTCTGATTCAACGCATGCCTTCAGGGTGCTGAACGACAGCAGCGAATTACGACAGGAGGTCATGAAGTACGTTGCCGTGCACATCGGTCAGACGCATGTCGCGTCCACTGTACCGGTAGGTGAGTCGTTCATGATTGACACCCAGTTGATGCAGGACGGTCGCCCACAGATCGTAGACCGTGCACTTATCCTGCACGGCGTGGTAACCAAGTTCGTCCGTCGCGCCATATGCCGTGCCGCCCTGCACTCCACCACCTGCGAGCCAGACGCTGAAGCCGAACGGGTTGTGATCGCGTCCATTGCTGCCCTGTGAGAACGGTGTGCGACCGAATTCACCCGCCCAGACGATCAGTGTTTCATCCAGCAGACCGCGTTCTCTCAGATCGCTGATCAAAGCTGCGATCGGCTGGTCGATCTGGAAGCCCATGGCACCATGACCTCGCTCGAGATCGCCGTGCTGATCCCACGGATTGGCTGCCCCGCCTGCTCCGATACCCTTTGTCAGGCAACTTAATTCGACGAAACGCACGTCGCGTTCGATCAGACGACGGGCCAGCAGGCACTGCCGCGCATAGGCGGCTTTCTGCGGGTCTTCGGAGTCCAGTCCGTATCGCTGATGAGTTTCTTTTGTTTCGCCCGATATGTCACAGAGTTCCGGCACCGCGGATTGCATGCGGAACGCGGTTTCATAGTTGCTGATCGCAGCTTCAACCTGGGCATCGCCGGATGAGGCCGCCAGGAATTCGTTGTCGAATGTGCGTGCGAAGTCCAGACGCTGACGCTGCGCGGCTGTCGTGCTGAGTGCGCGAATGTTGCGGATCGCCTGGGGCTTGTCGGCCTGCAGAATTGACCCCTGATGCTCGGCGGGCAGAAAACCATTGCTGAACAGGCTGACTCCGCCATGGGGCGGCACGGCGTTCCCGCTTTGCAGTATAACGTAGCCGGGCAGGTTTCTATTCTCACTGCCCAGCCCGTAGGTACACCAGGCACCGGCACTCGGAAAACCCATGAACGGGAAGCCTGAATGCATAAAGAAATTTCCCTGAGCATGTTCATTGACCGGTGTGGTAATGGACCGCACGACCGCCAGTTCGTCAGCAACGGTGGCCAGTTGCGGAAATATGCTGCTGATTTCCAGTCCGCTTGCGCCGGATGGGGTGAATTCAAACGGACTGGCCATGACGTTGCCGTTGTTGTTGAACTGCGTTCGTTCAATCGTGACAGGCATTGGCTTGCCATGCAGATCCTTCAGTTTTGGCTTTGGATCAAAGGAATCCACATGCGAAACGCCTCCCGACATGAAGCAGAAGATGACCCGTTTCGCTTTGGGATCGTGATGAGTCTTTTTCAGGCCTGCGCCCGTCGGTAATTCGGTCGAATCAGCGGACGATTGCCCATTCATGAGACCGGCCAGAGCGACGGCACCAAAGCCCATGGAACTGCATTCCAGAAATCTGCGTCGTGATGCACGGCAGACGTCAGTTGCAGCCTGCGACGGATTGACATTCATGTCACCGAACATAGATGAATTCCTTAAAGGTGAAGAGTGCCTGAGCCAGTTCGCTCCACAGCACGGCAGCGCTGACGGTCATTGGCACAGGGCCCAGCTGCTGCAGTTCTGTTTCCAGCAGTTTCACGGTTTCGGACAGTCGGGCCACAGCCTCGCGGTTTTCAGGTGAAAGTTCTGCCAGCACTTGGCTTTCCGAAATGAACGTTGGGGCTACGCCGGATGTGGCTGCGACTTCTTCGGCGCTCAGCGCACGGTCGTAGAGCTGAGCTCGGATCACTCGTCCGGCAAGCATCCGGTTGCCGCCAGCAGGAAGGTGCCGAAGACCAAAGCTGATAACAGCCTCACCCGCTTTGAATTCAAACGGGCCGTTGCTTTTGTACGGCTTGCCGTAGGGACGCCCGTTTCGATAGCCCATGATGCGGCCGTCCGCGTGGTAGACAATTGCTGCGTGAACCGGTTGTTTCACGGCTTCCTGTTCCTGAGGTCCGTTAAACGACTGCGTTCGCGCGAACCCGTTGCTGCCCGCCATCCATTGTCGCGGATCACGTTCTCCAAAGACAATGGAATCAAACATGATTCCATCCGGGGTCTGAATCGTTATCACTCCGCCACCGCGCTGATTCAGGTTGTCCAGCTGTACCCACGCTTCCAGCGTCTTCGCTTTCAGGGACATCTGTATCGGTTGTGTCACGACATGGCCGCCGCCAGTCGCGAATAGCGCGCCGTTCGTGATGTGGGCACCGGAACGCAGTTCGCCATGTGCCGCCCCCACCAGGTCATTTACTGATTCGTCGAATTCCCAGCGACCGACGGGCTGCGGCAAATTCTGCTCGCGTTGTGATGCATCAGCTTCCGCCGCCCGTAGCAGCCGTTTTCGAACAGGAGACGTAATGTCTTCGATATCGCTGCGCCGCTCGGCAATTCCTTTGTTCAGGTCAGAAACTTTCTGCTGCTGTGTTTTCATGCGTTGGCGGGATGCGGCCAGATAATTCTGCACTCTGACTACTTCCGCAGAGGTCGCCGGTCGTCCGAAAGCTGTCAGAAACATTCTGCCGATCCGGTCTGCGTCAGAATTCAGTGATGAATCACTCAGTATTCGGCCAGCCCACGAAGCTGCGTATGCAGCGGTTTGCGGATTATTCATCATGGTTAACGACTGAGCTGGTACGTTGGTGGCGTCGCGTCGTCCGACGGCGGTATAGGGTTCGGGGAAATCAAACGCACGCAGAAACGGGGCAAGGGAGTTACGCCGAACCCGCATGTAGACGCTGCGTCTCGGCGAGCCTCCGTCAGTCGGCGGTCCTGCCAGTTGATGCTCAATCTTCCCGGACACGGTCAGCAGCAGGTCACGAATCGCTTCAGCTTCCAGTCGCCGGACATTTGCATGTGACAGCAGTCGGTTCTCCGGATCCCGCTCACGGGCTGCAGCAGACGCACGGCAGGAAAGCTGCCATGTCCTGGACGTTACGATGCTGCGAATCAGCTGACGCAGTGACCAGCCGTCGTCCACGAACCGTGTTGCCAGCCAGTCCAGCAGTTGCGGGTGGCTGGGCTGGTCGCCAAGTTGTCCGAAGTTATCGGGGGTGCTGACGATGCCGCGGCCGAACAGATGATGCCAGACACGATTTACAATGACACGCCGCGTCAGAGGGTTGTCGTCTCGCAGTAAGTCTTCTGCCAGTTCCAGCCGACCGCTCAACGACGTCTGGTAAGGTGTTGCGTCGATCGCCTCAAGAAACCGGCGCGGTACAGCATCCTGGGGAAGTTTGTGATTACCGCGTTCGAACAGTCGCTGGTTCGTCGCATATGTTTCGTCCAGCCCGGGAACGCGTGTTGGTTCCGGAATCTGTTCTTCAAGTCTGCGATACTCAGTGATCAAAGGCCGAACAGCTGACATGGTATCCAGACGATTGGGCAGCAGGCCCTGTCTGAGGCAGGCATCCAGCAGCAGTGCCTGGGCGTCGGTCGCTGTTTCGTTCTTCCATGCTTTGATCGACGTGCGAATTGCTGCGACATAAACCGAGGCGATATCGGCCAGTGATGATGGCGGCTGGCCACTGGCGGCCGCGAACACGGGGGCCAAAAACTCTCGGAATTCGACTGGTGCCGGTTCGTCTTTCTTCAGCAGTAGTGCTTCTCGAACGGCGAACCACGAACGTGGCTGGTTTGCGACAAGCAGAGGAGCGTCGTTTGCAGTTGCCAGTTCTATGTGAACGTCGTCGCCGTTCCAGTATGCCAGGTCGAACCGCTGCCAGCGCCATTGATTATCCAGTTTCTTCACAGGATACACTGTGCCGTTGCGGGGGTAGTCCTGTACGACGTATCGCACGGACGCTCCTGCGTCTCCGGCAACGCGGATCCATAATTCCGTATTGTCGCCAATTGTCACGTCGTCGGATGTCAGGCGGCCTGCATGCTTAGCCGACAGTGCGTGAGAAAAAACCGCTGCCGGATAAATGCCTGTCAGGGCGAGATCTCCGGTTGCGGCAACCGCGAATTCACCTGCAGAATGTGGCTGCTCTGGCAGGCCGCTGCCAGTCGTGAACCATTTGGCGTAATCGTGCCGGGTCGTAAGATCCCAGCGTTGCATCGGAACCCGCGTCCTTCGCTTATCCCACCCGGCCTTTTGTTGCTCGAAAGACTGAACCTGGCGTTGCCATGCGTTAGCCAGGTTTTCGTCATTTGCGGTGGCCTTATGAATGTTGTGCACCGGGTGCAGAAGTTTCTCCGGTTTATCGGCCTGCATCCAGGGACCCTCGTCGGCAGAGATGCGCTGCCCTAAAGCCTCCAGCGACGCTTCCCAATGGCCCGCAACTGCGGAACGGATGCGAGGCTTGAGAGCTGCCAGTTCGGAGCGATGCCGATTCACGCGATCCGGCAGGTCGATCACAGTGCGTCCCGGCCGGCACGAACCCAGAATTCCGAACATCGCGTAATAGTCCTTCTGGCTGATGGCGTCAAACTTGTGGTCATGGCAGCGGGCGCAGGACACCGTCAGGCCCAGAAATGCCTTGCTGAAGGCATTGATCTGGTCGTCGATGAATCGAACTTTTTCATCCAGGGCGTCCGTGGGAGCAAAACCGTGAAAGACCATGCGCCAGTGAGCCGGCCCGATCGCGGATTCGTTGATCCCCAGAGATTCGTTAATCCGTGGAGTGGCCAGCAGATCCCCCGCTACGTGTTCCCGCACCAACTGATCGAACGGAATGTCTGCATTCAGCGCCCGTATCATGTAGTCGCGGTACCGCCATGCCTGTACGATTTCCGGATCGCCTTCGCTGCCGTGCGATTCGGCATAACGAATCCAGTCCATCCAGTGTCGCGCCCACCGCTCGCCAAAGCGCGGGCTGGTAAGCAGTTCGTCTACCAGCTGCGCCACAACATCTTCGCGTGTCTGTTCTGACGCCGTGGCAATTCGCTTGGTCCATGCTGCGGCTTCGTCACTGCCAGGTGGCAGTCCGGTCAGATTAAAGTACAGTCGACGGACCAGGGTCATCGGTGGCGCGGGTGCGGAAGGCATAAGGTCGGCAGCGTGACGTCTGGCTTCAATGAAGCGATCAATCGGATGCTTCGTCCATTTCTGATTCTTGACGGTTGGTGGTACAGGATCGCGAACCGGTTGAAAACTCCACCATTGTTTTCGTCTGTGCAGTGTGGCATCCCACGACGTGATGTCCGCCAGTTCTGCTGCTGAGGGCGCGTGTTTGCGCGGATCTGGAGCCCCGTCTGCAATCCACTTTTCAAAGTTTGCAATCACTCGGTCATCCAGTTTCGGCCCGTTCTGCGGCATCTCGAGTCCCTTGACCTCGTGCCGCAGAATCAACAGCAGCTGACTTTTTGCAGGATTGCCGGGCACCACGATCGGCCCACCAGCGCCACCCTTCAGCAACGCTGTACCGTGATCGACGGCCAGATCTCCCTCTGCCACATCGGAGCTGTTATGACACTCGTAACAATGCTCAACCAGCACGGGGCGGATGCGTGATTCAAAAAAATCCAGTTGTGCCTGGGTCGGGTCGGCGGCCAGTGCCGGCCTCGCAGGCAATGCGGCAACGACGGTGCTGAGGATCAACTTTTGAAACATTGTGGAGCACAGCCAGCCGTGACGTTGCCGGTTTCTGTTATTGTTAAGTCGCGATTTAATGTATGGCTTCATTTGTTGTATTCATCGCTGCAGGTCAGACTGATTCCAATTCAGGACCGTAGACGCGGATCGGAGCCATGTCAATCCGACCGTGACGTCCTGCGTGGGGACTCAGACCTTCAAATACACTGAGTTTGGTTCAGGTCGCGTCGAGTCGGAGGAAGCTGATTCTGAGCTTAGCGGCGATCGATGAATTGGGTGGGTTCTGTAATACCGAAAGTCTGCGTATGGGAAAATTTGTTTCTGTGCAACGTGCCGGAATCGAATGCGTGACTTCGATTCTCATACACCACTTCGTCACTAACGAAAAATCTCCGGCTTCCAGACGCAGAGCAGACGGCTTGGTGAGATTTAAGCGTTTTGTGAATTCGCAGCTACGTCACTGTTCCGGAACCTGAGGTGGCGTGACAGCCGCTGACGATCTGAGCCACCAGAACAGCTCGGTATGGCCGAATGCTGTTGCGGAGATGTCAGGAACAGTTACCATGAATTTAACGCATGTTCGGAGCAGTCGGCCGCCGATGTCCGCGAGTCGTCTCTCGTGCTGCTGGTCAGTGAAGCTGCACCATCGAACGATTCTTCAGTGACCACCGTAAAGTTTTCACCTCGGTGTTATGAGTCAAGCCGGTCTGTCAGCAGTGGAGCGAATGTTTTGTCAAATCCTCCTCCGGTCAGTGACCCACTCACGATAATTGCCTCCGCTGAGAAATTCGCGGTCCAGGTGCCCCCCTGAATCTGGCAGTCGTCGATCAGGAAACCCTTGCGGCGGCAAACGTCGACGGCACCGAAATGCTGCCAGACAATGCCATGCGTTTCCAGGCACAACAGAGTGCGACGCTGTTTCCCGTCGTCGTGGCTGAGCCCGAACAGCACGGCGCCGTCCGGTTCGTCAGCAACGCCGCCTTGTTGAAGTTCGATCTCGGTGTATGTGAATGCCAGCGTTTCATCAGACGTGATAACGCCCAGGATATGCTGCACGGCCGCAGGTGATAACTTCTTCATGCGGACGTGGTCGTCAGTGCTTGCGGCGAGTCGTTTCTGAAACGTTGTGTCCAGCAATGCCAGAGCCTCGTCGTGAGTACGACGATAATAGGCGGCGGTTTCCAGCAGCAGTTCCTGAATGTGCTGGTTGCAGGCCCCTGTTGCCACAGCGCATTGCATCAATGCCGCCAGGTAATCATCGGTCATCGGTCCGGCCGGGTCCAGGTTCGGCGGTTCGAATGTGGCTTCTTCGGACTGTTGCCTAAGCTGATTCAGCAGCACGGTCCGCCGGTCCAGCGAAACATGACTCATCAGTTGTGTCTCTGCGACCAGCATTGATGCGGTGTCGCCCGGTACGCAGAGGACGGCAGTAAGAAAGCGGTGGACAGAGGTCAGCGAATGCTCGGCCTGTGCTTCCAGTGACGTAGCTTGAGCGGTTCCTGACAGAGTGAGCTTTAAGTCGAAACGGGTTTCCAGGTCGTGTTGCCAGGCGACTCGGTCTGCATCTGCTCCGTGAATATGCTGGCTGAAAAATGCCTCCAGCTTTGTGACAATCTCTTCGCGGTCTGCACGGGACAGCACAGCCGGATCCTCGATGCGCAATCCCGCCGACCGATGTCCGGCCAGACACCGATACAGATAGATGCGGTCATATTCACTGCGGAGCTGTAAGGCGGTGACTTCACGCAGGGCCTGACTGAGTGCTTCACGTGATTCTGGAAAGCTGCGCAGCAGCTCTGTCAGTTCTGTGCCGAATATCCATGCGGCATCGCGCTGTCGAAACCCCGGTCCGTAAATATTGGAAACCTCGGTGCCGATAACCGTGACAACATCGTGAAGTATACCGACGGCCTGCCGATCCACCACGTTCTCAACCACGTGTTGTGCGCCGCGGCGACCGAGTTCCGTGGCCAGCCACCATGCGCCAAGTGTCACAGGATTCATTCCCGCTGCCATGCGACCCGCGTAGGCACCGCGAGTGACGTACTTCAGCCACGGGGCGACTTGCTGGTAGGTGCCGTATCCCTGCACCGCCTTCTGGATATATCCATACATCTCGTTGATGTTGTATCGCTTGATGTCCACGGGAAGCTGTTCCAGCAGGACCAGCATGTGCAGGCAGATGCGACTGGCTGATCTCGCCAGATTTTCGAAGCTTGTTTCCAGCAGCGGATTGTCGCTTGTCGGCGAGTAAACCTTTGCGACGCGCTGAATGAGATCCACTACGTCCGATCGAATTGACTCAGCATCGATCTTTCCTGCGACGTTGTACCCGTTCTGTCGGATCTTCTCGTAGACCCGTTCTGCCTCAGCCTCCAGCAGCGTCTGAACTTTCCGATCCGCTTCTGATAGTCTCAGTGTCGTTGCGACATCGTTCGTTCCGGCCGTCTGCGAAGTGGGGTATTCGGTGAATTCCTGAAAACGAACGGTTTGCTCGGCCAAGGTGCGTTCTCGGTCTGCCAGACGCTCGGCAAACGCCTGTAATTCCTGTGCTTCGGCCTGCCGCCACGACTCAAACTCTGCCCGTTCGTCCGCAGACTCCTCAGCCAGTGTCTCAGACCCAAGTTCACCTTCCGGACGAATAAAGAAAATACTGCTGGCGGATAATGTCGCTCCCAGCAGAATGCCGCTGAGTGAGAATTTGCCTGGAGCGTTTGCCAGGACTGCGCCCGCGACCACAAATCCCACGCCGGCAGTCACCAGAGCAATTGCCACCCGATGCCGTTTTGACTTCATTATGCACTTTTCCTGAAACAAGCTGGTACGGTGTGCAGCCTATCCCGGCTGATTTTTTGTGTCTACTTGGGTGGGCTCCGGAAATTACGTGGGTGCAGCTGATTACCATTTCCGCAGCTGAGAATTCGAATTCCGGAGGCCCGAGATCGTTCCGCCCTCGTCTTCAGCGGCGTGTCTAATTCGGCACGGCCGACGTGGAGTTGTCTTCTGGCCTGCGAAACTGCTGTCTGGACGCGGCTGATCACCACAATTGCGCGGCCGAATCGGATTGTTGTCATCCATTCGATAACAACAGAACTCAGCTTGAGTTGGGCCAAAGATTTTGGGTGCTCAGGCTCCGGCGATTGAACGCTTGTTATCTGTCACGATTATGAGAAAATCTCTGAGCTCTCGTAATACTGGGTGGCTTACGCAGCAAAGTGCGGAAAATGAGCCATTCGGTATATCAGGTCGGCCCCCAGCTTTTTTGTTGGGCCAGGAAACAGGAATGAAGTTGTCTGTTCGCCAAAATTTGGAGTGTTTTGAAGCGAATTCGCTGAATGGTGGTCCCCTTGGAGCGTCACTGCACTTGTTGCGCAGTCAACCCTATTTAGTTAAACCAACTGCGGCTATGCCGCCACCAGATTCAAGCGACGGCTCGAAAGTACGAGGTCGCGCCCGCGGATCGCTGCTCTTAACGCAACTGCAACACGATTTGCCTGGAAAAAGGTCAAAACCTCGTGTTGCTTTATCGAAAGCAGCGACGACGGCCGGATCCACATAAGCCACCGTCTAAATGAACAACAGACGTGTGGTAAACGACTTCGGGTGGCGAAGTCGTCGCGCACGCCGTGCCGGTCCGGTTGACTCGGCAACGAATTCCGGGTTTCTCCCGGCAGGGTCGTTGACGTTCGTCAGCATGCGACCAGGCAGAATCACAGAGAGAAAATAAAATGGAAGACAGCCGAGGCAACGAATATCCACGTGCGATGCGTCCTTCGTTCGGGGCTCCGGAGGCCACGGGTCTGTACGACCCGGCCAATGAGCATGAAAATTGCGGTGTTGGTTTTGTCGCTCATATTAAAGGTCAACGGTCTCGATCGATTATTACGGACGCAGATCGCATTCTGCGGCATATGGATCACCGCGGCGCCTGTGGTTGCGAAGAGAATACTGGTGACGGTGCCGGTATGCTCACGGGGCTGCCGACCAGCTTTCTGAAACGAGTTGCCAAAGAGGATATTGGCATCGATCTGCCGGAACCCGGCGACTACGGCGCCGGAATCGTTTTTCTGCCGCAGAATGAAGCTCAGCGCGCACAGTGCAAGTCAACGGTTGAAGAGCTGATTGTTCAGCAGGGACAGACATTGCTGGGCTGGCGCAGGCTGCCCGTTGACTTTAACGGTGCCGACATCGGCAGGACCGCTCGCGATTTCGCTCCCCATATGGAGATGCTGTTTGTGGGCGCTGCCAGCGGGCTGGATGCGGATGCGCTGGAGCGACAGCTGTTCGTGATTCGCAAACTGGCGAGTCACAGACTGCGCAACAGCGATATGTCTGAAGCACAGTCGTTTTACGTCTGTTCGCTGTCGACGAAACTGATTATTTACAAAGGGATGTTGACATCCTTTCAGGTGTTGCCGTTCTTTAAAGACCTGCAGGCGGAAGACTACACCAGTCACCTGGCGATGGTTCACAGTCGGTTTGCCACAAACACGTTCCCGAGCTGGGACCGCGCTCAGCCCCTGCGATTCATGTCACACAATGGCGAGATCAATACCGTCAAGGGTAACAGTAACTGGATGTATGCCCGACAGGGCGTGATGGAAAGCGAACTCTGGGGAGACGATCTGCAGAAGCTGTTTCCCATTGTCGAACCTCACACGTCAGATTCCGGCTGTTTCGACAATGCTCTGGAGATGCTGTACCACAGCGGTCGGACTCTGCAGGAAGTCGTCATGATGATGATTCCGGAAGCGTGGCAGAATCACAGTACCATGCCGGAAGACAAGAGAGCATTCTACGAATACTACAGCTCTCTGCAGGAACCGTGGGACGGGCCGGCATCCGTTTCCTTCACTGACGGACATTACATCGGAGCGACGCTGGACCGCAACGGCCTGCGTCCCAGCCGCTACTATGTCACAAAGGACGATCGTGTTGTGATGGCCAGCGAAGTCGGTGTGCTGGATATCGAACCTGACAACGTCGCGTATAAGGGACGACTGCAACCGGGCCGAATGTTCCTGGTTGACTTTGAAGAAGGCCGAATCATTGATGACGGCGAGCTGAAGACCGATGTTGCGTCTCGGCGACCGTACCGTAACTGGCTGGACCGGGAACGAATTCTGTTGTCAGACATTCCGACGGGCTGCAAGCCGAAGTACTATCAGGGACAGGATCTGTTCAGCCGTATGCAGGCCTTCGGTTACACCACCGAGACCATGCAGTTTATGTTGATTCCGCTGATGCAGGCGAAGAAGGATCCGATTGGTTCAATGGGCAACGACGCCGCACTGGCGTGTCTCAGTGACCAGGCTCGCATGCCCTACGACTACTTTCGTCAGTTGTTTGCTCAGGTGACCAATCCCGCGATCGACTCGATTCGGGAAGAGGTCATTATGTCGCTGGAATGCTATATTGGTCCGGAAGGCAATCTGCTGGACACCACCGACAAGCAGTGTCATCGCCTTGCTCTGCCACACCCGATTCTCAGCAATCAGGAACTGGCGAATCTGAAAGACATGGATCATCGCGGGTGGCGGTCGAAAGTGATCGACACAACGTATGCAAAGTCAGACGGTCCCGATGGTCTGCAGCCGGCATTGAAACGGATTTGTGACGAAGCTCGCCTGGCCATCAAGGATGGTTTCAGCGTCATCATCCTGTCCGACCGCACTATTGGTCCGGACCGTATTCCGGTCAGTTCTCTGCTGGCGACCGGAGCTGTTCACCATCACCTGGTACGTCACGAAGAACGCACTCAGATCGGCATTGTCGTCGAATCGGGTGAAGCTAGAGAGGTCCACCATTTCTGCCTGCTGATCGGTTACGGAGCTGACGCTGTGAATCCGTATATGGCGATCTATGCGTTGCGTCAGGCAGTTGTTGAGGGCAGTCTTTCCGAAGACTTTACCGGTCAGGAAATCGTGCAGATTTACCGACTGGGCGTCGCTAAAGGCATGCTGAAAGTGATGGCCAAGATGGGCATCAGTACGCTGGCCAGCTACAAGGGCGCTCAGATCTTTGAGGCCGTTGGTCTCTCCATCGATGTCGTCGATCTGTGCTTCGCAGGAACAGCCAGCCGGATCAAGGGGGTCGGCTTCGATGTTCTGGCTCAGGAAGCGTTGATTCGTCATCACGTCGGCTATCCGGACAACCCTGACAGCGTCACTCAGGAACTTACCAACCCGGGGTTGTTCCATTGGCGACGGAACGGCGAAAAGCATGCGTGGAATCCGCACACGATCGGTCGCATTCAGCAGGCAGCGCGCACCGGCGACAGGAATGCATATAAAGATTTCAGCAAGCTGATCAACAGCGAAACCACCCGTGCCTGCCATCTGCGGGGTCTGCTTAAGTTTCGCGCCGGCAATGCGATTCCGCTGAATGAAGTTGAGCCTGCCAGCGAAATCGTCAAGCGATTCTGTACCGGCGCCATGAGCTTCGGGTCAATTTCGGCAGAATCTCACGAGACGCTGGCGATCGCCATGAACCGTCTGGGTGGCAAGAGCAACACGGGCGAAGGTGGCGAACGATACGCCCGCTTCACTCCCGACGAAAACGGAGATTTGAGGCGTTCGGCGATCAAGCAGGTTGCCAGCGGCCGATTTGGTGTGACGTCGTGGTATCTGACCAACAGCGACGAATTGCAGATCAAGATTTCTCAGGGTGCGAAGCCCGGCGAAGGTGGTGAACTGCCTGGTCACAAAGTCGACAAAGTTATCGCGGAAACCCGTCTGTCAACGCGCGGGGTCGGACTCATTAGTCCGCCACCGCATCATGATATCTATTCCATCGAAGACCTTTCTCAGCTGATTTACGATCTGAAAAACGCCAATCGCCGTGCTCGCATCAGCGTAAAACTGGTGTCTGAGGTCGGGGTCGGGACAGTCGCGTCCGGAGTAGCAAAAGGACATGCCGACAACATTCTGATTTCCGGCAGTGAAGGAGGTACGGGGGCGTCACCGCTGACCAGCATCAAGCACGCCGGTTTGCCGTGGGAACTGGGTATCGCGGAAACTCATCAGACTCTCGTTATGAACGACCTGCGCAGCCGTGTGCGACTGCAGACGGACGGCCAGCTGAAAACGGGGCGAGATGTTGCTGTTGCAACGCTGCTGGGCGCCGAAGAATACGGTTTCAGCACGGCTCCGCTGATTACCGTTGGCTGTATCATGATGAGAAAGTGCCACCTGAATACGTGTCCTGTAGGCATCGCCACCCAGGACCCGGAACTAAGGAAGAAGTTTGCCGGTAAACCGGAACATGTCGTCAACTACCTGTTCATGGTGGCCGAGGAAACTCGCGAGATCATGGCGGAGCTCGGTTTTCGCACGATTAACGAAATGGTCGGCCGCTGCGACATGCTTGAAGTTGACCGCGATGTTGCCCACTGGAAAGCAAAGAACATCGATCTGACTCCAATTCTGACGCTGGCCGAAAAGCCACACGAGAATGTGCAGACCTACTGCACCATCGATCAGAAGCACGGGCTGGAGGAAGTTCGTGATATGGAGCTGCTGCAAAAGTGCAAAGCGGCTATAGAAAAGAAACAACGCGTTCGAGTCGATACGCACATTCAGAACATCGACCGTGCTTTCGGCACGATCCTGAGCAACGAGGTCAGCAGAGCACACGGACCGGATGGACTGCCCGATGGCACGATTCACATCAAGGCCAACGGTTCGGCGGGGCAAAGTGTCGGCGCCTGGAGCACAAAGGGTGTGACGATTGAAATCGAAGGTGATGCCAACGACTACGCCGGTAAGGGCCTGTCCGGCGGCCGTCTGATTATCTATCCGCACAAGGACAGTACGTTTACCCCGGCAGAAAATATTGTCATCGGCAACGTCGCTCTGTACGGCGCGACCAGCGGTGAAGCGTATTTTCGCGGCGTCGCCGCAGAACGGTTCTGTGTGCGTAACTCCGGAGCTCATGCGGTGATCGAAGGTGTCGGTGATCATGGCTGCGAGTACATGACCGGCGGTCGAGCGGTAATTCTGGGCCCGACCGGACGTAACTTTGCGGCTGGGATGTCCGGTGGCGTTGCCTATGTGCTGGACCCTGATGATAAGTTCCTGGTGAACTGCAATCTGGAAACAGTTGCTCTG
>Ga0315316_10001932_pt1 | contig 14736 bp, 19 predicted proteins | sample M160m3416metaG_FD_203702 | JGI IMG/M metagenome (GOLD analysis project Ga0315316, IMG submission 203702) | Ammonia-oxidizing marine archaeal communities from Monterey Bay, California, United States - M1 60m 3416 | ecosystem: Environmental > Aquatic > Marine > Intertidal zone | place: USA...
AGGGAAGAAATTTTTAATTAAAGCAACTGATAAATTAATAGAAGAATTTCCTAGTTTGCTTTGCAAACCATATTGGTTTAAAATGAATTGTTTTTTTGATATTTCAACTCATAAAGACGTTCTTATTTTACAATATGGTGATTGTAAAATAAATCCCATTGTAAGAATTCATTCCGAATCATTATTTGATCGTTTTCCTATATTAGATAGAGAAAATAGAGATAAATATAAAAAGTCAATCCAAATGATGATAAGTCACGGTTCTGGAATGATTATTCATTTTTACGATGATGGAAGAGGTTCTGGTGTTGGTGGTGCTATTTTAAATAAAAAATATGGAAGACGATTAACTGGGATACGTAAAGATGGTCGAGATTATAGGGGGATTTCGCTTTTAGTAAAAGATTTTGTCAATCCCGAAAAAGTTATTTTACTATATGCAAGTGAAAAATCTCAAGAATTATCAACTCAAGAGTTTTCAAAAGCGGGAATAAAAATAGAAAGATTAATTCATCTTTGGTAATTACTTTCTTTTTATTTTAATAATTTGTGGTTTTCCATTCTTTAATCTTTTACCAGAATATTTATAACCTTTTTTTAATTTTCCAGAACTTCCACCAGTTTGATGAATTCCTCTATGTTTTCTTACTGATTTTTTTTTAGTTCCACCAGTAGTACTTTTTGTCCATAACCATAAAGTTTTTGGTTGGTTCGTTATTTTAGTTTCTAACTCATGTAAATCATCCCTAATATCTTGATCTGTGGTGTTTTGTATATCTGCACGTATTTGCTGGCTTATTTCAGTAACAGTGTTTAAGTTTTTGTAATTATCATAAAAATTGGAAAGCGTTCCTTTTCCTATTTTCTTAATAGCATCTTTATTACGAAGATTATAAGGTTTTTTTTGCATATAAATTTCATCACTATTTAATATTACTTGTCCAGCTGTCCATACTCTTTTATTTACATCTGGTGGAAGATTATTTATTACTTCTTCAGAAGGATATTCTTTAATTATTCTAAAAACTTTTCTATCTTCTTGTAGATAGAATTTATCACCAACTTTTAGTGTTTCCAGATTATTTAGGTTTGGATCATTTGGTGGTATTAAGGATTGATTTGATAAATTATTATCAATCAGAATAACCCAATCATCATCTATAGTCTCAATTTTAGGATCTTTTGGATTAGATAATTTAGCAATTAGTTGCATAAGTTTTACATAATTTTGTTCTTCCATAGGTAAATTCTCCCATTTACCTCTATCACGATTTTGAATAAACCACCAATTTCTATCTTCTTCACGTCTCATGAGACGATAAACTGCTTGTTTTTCAATTAATTCTTTTTTTCTTTGCCATTTAGGATGATTTGGTAATTTCAGATATTGATATGCTGAAATATTAGGAGAATTTATAGATTTTTTATCATCAGTAGGTTTATCTTTAGATATTTCTAAAAAATTAAGAGTTTCTATAATTTTATTTCTAGTTATTCCTCTTTTAGCAAAAACATCACTTGTTAACTCAATTGGTGCAAATAAGTTAATAATATTTCCAGTTCTATTCTGGTTATGATTTAAATAAATGTAATTAACTGTGCTTAAATCTCTTCCAGGTTTATTAGGATCAATAAAAATACCTTGAGAATTCATATTTGATTTGTATAATAATTGTATATATAAAATTTTTAATAAAAAATATTTAAATATTAAAATCTTGATAAACTATAATTATGAATAACCAAATTTGTTCAATTTGTCATGAAAATAATTGTGATATGACTACCAGTTGTTGTCATACCTTTCATAGAAGATGTTTACGTAGATGGACTGAACGACGATTAACTTGCCCAGTTTGTCGTAATAATTTAGAAAATGAGTCTAATGACGATGATTCAACAAGAGGTGTTGATTTTGTGTTAAATAGTGATGATGAAATAGTAATATCGGATGAAGAATTAGAAGTATCAAATATATTATCAACTACAATAGAGAATGAATTTAATGATTTTAATAGAAATATAAATGGTATTTTAAGTAATTTTATTAATAGATATGATGATTTAAGAAATTTAAATAATAATAACATTGATGAAATAATTGAATTAAATCAAGATAATGATACTTTAAGACATGAAAATCTTTTATTAAGAAATGAAGTCGAATCACTTAGAAGACAATTGAGAAATAATACAGTTAGAGAATTAAGTAGAAATAATCTTTTAAATTTAAGAAGACGAGTTTTATGTTTAGAAAATAGTTTAAATATTATATTCAATAGTAATAATTCTAATATTATAACTTGCTTAAGAGAACAAATAAATATTATACAAAACGATTATAATCATTCTAATAATATGAATGCGATCTTATCTGATAGAGTAACTGTATTAGAAGATTTGGATATATTAAGAGGAAATCGTATAATACGATTGAGAGAAATCATTGATATATGTAATAATATCATTAGATTACAAAAAGATATTAAAGAAAGATATGAAATACAACTAGATATTAGTAATAATGAAGTAGAAAGATTAATTAGTGAAAATCATTATTATAAAAATTATTATAGATTAACTAGAACTTATTTTAACACTATTATGAATATTTTTAATTCTCAAAATATGACTTAAATATAAATTTCATCCTTTAAAATTTCTTCCCAAGAATCAATCTCTTTTTCAGAATTTGATTCTTCCTCTTGAATTGGGTGATTCAAGTTTAATCTAGCAATTTGTGCTGTTATTATATCTATTTCATTTGATGTATATTCCTCTTCGGTAATTTTATGAACATCTTCTGGATTATGATAAAGATTAATAATTTCTTTACGACCTTCATATTCGATTAGTTTTATTCTTCTCTCATATTCTGCTGTTACTTCTTTTATTCCTCTTTCATAATCTATTTTTGCTCTCATTTTTCTTAATTTATAAAAGCACTTTGATTTATTTATTGCTTGATTTCTCATAATATTTCTATGTTTTCTAGAAATTAATTTTTCATATAATTCTTTTATATAATTTGATTCACCATATTCAAGAATAAATTCACCGATATCGCAACGATTGATATGGACGAATTTATAAAATTTACTTTTATTAGTAGTTGTATCTAAATCATATAAATCTTTCAATAATCCTAAAAGAGTACTTACATCACCAATTAAACTGGTTCTTACCATACGTTCCTGTTTTTCTTGAGGAAGAGAAATGAAATATTCCTTGTCTAAAATTAATTCTTTTCGCTTAATGAAGACATCATCGTATTGGTAGATGATAGTTTTGATTAATTGTTTTATTTTTTCTTGTACCATTTTGTAATTATATAATTATTATATCATAAAAAATGTTGGAAATAAACGTAAAATTTAACACATTTTAATTAAACGCATTCAAAGATTCTGGTGGTTCGGATACATTTAATTTTTTTCCTTTTTTTTGCTTTTTTTTCTTATGTAATTTAATCATTAATGGGGATTGATTTTTAATCAACTCATCTTTTTGAAATAAATTTTTAACATAATCTATACGTTCTCTATCTTCACACTCATTAAATTTCTTTTTTGAAACTTCACTAACTACTTTATCACTGCCTAATTCCTCAATATAATAAATTACTACTGAATACAGTCTTATTAAATCACCATTGGGAAATATGTATATTAACGCATCGATGTCGTATCTTTTATTCATAAATTTTTCAGGGATATCCGTTTTCCAATCAGTAGTATACCCGACGAATACTGCACCATTTTTCATAGATAAAACATATACATGTTCTTTAGCAGAATCATCGATATGTTCTGCAAATATTTTTATCAATTTTTGCGAATTTTTATAATTTCCTTGTTCTTCTCCGTCTAGAAAGTCGAATTCTTCAATATCAAGGGTATTATTTATTAAAAATTTTAATGTTAAATCTTTAATCTTTTTTTCGGTAAGATAATATTTTCTTGTAGATGTTTTACAGGTTAAGTAGTAGTTTTTATAGATATCCTCTATATTTACATTTTTTCTTAACTCTATGATTTCTTCAATCACATCAGAACTAACATTCATCATTATATTGATAAAGTGTGATTTACTTATTTATTTACATGTTAGAAATAGAAATGGTTGATTACTATGAAAATCTTCATAAAACTTTTTATTTTTTTTAGTTTCTAATTTTTGAATTGTAATTTCTTTAAAGTATTTTTGAAATGTTTTAAAAAATATACTAGCACTAGTTTTATAATTAATAACATCAAAATCTGAAAAAGTATATGTAATTATATTATCATTACAAGTTTTTGTAAAATTATAACGAGAATAATCTGTTGTATAATCGGTTTGTAAAATATTATCATTAAAGATAAGTAAAATACCATCTTCCTTCAGATGATTTTTAATATTTCTAACCATATTATCTAATTGAGTATCTGTTTGGGCATAATTAAATAAGAAAATACAAGTGATTATATCAAATTTACCTAAATTTGAAATTTCATTTAAATTTTCTGCATTACAAGTTATAAAATCTGAATTTGAATTATTACTTTTTTCTTTTGCTAATTTAACCATTTCCGACGAAATATCAATCCCAACCACTTCTTTAGCACCCATTTCATAAAATAAATTAGAATATACACCTGAACCACATGGAATATCTAATACTCGTTTTCCTTTAATTTTATCTTTAAGATATTCAGTAATTGAGTATTTTTCAATATCAATTCTCCACGCATCTTGTTTACACTTATCGTATTCGTTTGAAATATTATTATAGTCAGTCATTCTCAATTATACATTTTTTTTAATTTAAATAAATTTTAATTTATATTAAAAATTTGAATTTTTTTAAAGTGTTTTAATTAGTTCAACTTTTATTATTTAAAGAAACGTCTTCAAAATATTTAGTGTATGATGAGGTCCCGTAACTTCAAATCCTCGAATATTTTTTTGAATAAAGAGTGGATAATCATTTCCATCTTTTCCACATCTATCCCCAAAGAAATATGTATCACGATAACGTCCCATATTTAAATGTTCTATTACTTGACTTTTATCCCAGCCTTTCGGGTGAAGAGCAATTCCAATTTGACCTCCTAATTTAATCTCTAAGTCATATTTAAAACATAAACTAGTTTCTAAATATTCGATCATTTTTTTTCTAACATTATGTTCTTCATCATATTTAGCAAATTCTGCTCGTTCTTCTAGAGTAATATCACCTCCAGTTGGACTAATATAAAGCATACCTGTTCGAAAATCGATAAATTTTCCTCTTTTAAAAGGAATCTTTACTTTAATGATATAATCAAGTATGGTATGGACAATATCTTGAATTTCCCATTCTTCTAATTCATCTTTAATACTTTTCATATCTATTAACTGTTCATTTTCATAAACAACACAACCATTTTCTGCGAAAATATATTTAAATAAACATTCATTTTCTTTGCCTATTTGTGAAATTAATTTTTCATATTTCCCACCACTAACTAAACATAATGTATGTTTTGCTGATAATTTTTTCAACATATCAATCATAGTTTTAGTTAATGATTGTGCGGATTCTGCCAAAGTTCCATCGACATCAAAAAGAAGAAGATCCATTTTTATATATTTATATATTAAAATCTTTAATTTAATATTTAAATATTCAATTTTTTAACATAAAATCAATATGAAGCAAATCGTGAATATATAAAAAATCCGTAACCAACTAATAAACCAAGAAATAACGGACGAATTTTGATATAAGAAAACGCAAAATAATATCCATAATTAGGATTTTGAATAGAAACTCTTTCATAACGAAGATCTGTGAGTAGATTTTCTGCCATAATTCTTTCTTCTTCTAATCTATTTTCAATTCTTTGTCTTCGCAATTCATCTAATTTTATAATCTCACTTGTTCTTAATTTATTAATTTTATTAACTATTGCTTTTTCTGTTCTTTGTAATATAAATGCGATGTCATTAATCCTCTTTGAATCAAGATATAAATCGATGAGTTTAAATTCTTCAATTGTTGTCCATATTTTACCATGTCTTTTAGGTACAAATTTAATTAATTTTACAGTACATGGTCTAAAATGACTTCTACATAAACAACAATTTCTGTAATTTCGGATAAAGATAATATAGCATTTTTGACAAATCAGATGATTACAAGGAAGATAATAATGATTAATATCTTTCAAATTTTCCCAACATATTGGACATTCCTTATTCATTTTAGTTATATAATATGTTATTTTAATATATAGTACTTAAGTAATTATGCCTAGAGAATATGTTGGTATGCGTCAAAATTTTAAATGGAACTTAAATGATGAAGAAGCAGGAAAAACTTATCCACACTTAAGACATGTTTATGATAAAGTAAGAATTGCTAAATTATATAAAAGTAAAATCCCATACGGAGATATAAATACGATTCCAAAAAATTTCCCAGTTATTTTAAAACCAAGATATGGTTGTGAAGATGAAGTTGGTAGAGGTAGTAAAGGAATTACTATTGTAAGAAGTTTAGAACAATTCAAACAATTAGTTGATTCAGTAAAAAATGATAAAAGAGAATATTATTGGCAAAAATATAGCAAACCAGTTCATGAAACTTCAATTGATAATTTTGTAAAAAATGGTAAAGTTATTTGGACTTTTAAAGTTAAACTTATAATGACTAAAGATGGTGATCTAGATTACATGGAAACTGAACCAGGATATGTATTACCAGATAAATATCGTAAATGGATTGAACATAGCGTTCCAAAAACATATAATGGACCATTTAATATTCAAGAATTAAATGGATTTATGTTAGAAAATCATTTAAGATGTGATGGAGTTAATCTTAAATCTTTAAGTAGACCCGATTTATTTCAATATGTATTAGATTTAAGAGAAGGAAGAAATCCTACATTACCAAAAATAACTATTCCTAAATATTATATCATGGCAGTTTATGTTCCATATATTGAAAACAGTAATCATAGTCTTGTTGCTACATCATCTGGTCATGTAGAAAATGGTGAAATTACATTCGAGAATACTGTTTGTAAAAGATCAACAAATCTTTCTCAATTTATGATTAGAAATATTTTAGGTAAAAATAATATTTATAATTTATGGTATAAACATAATAGTTTTAGAAGAAGTCTTCATAATAATACTCATCGTTTTTTATTATTTAGAACAGCGAATTTTAATAATGGACTCGCAGCAAGAAAAGATTTTATTCAAGCTGTAAATCATAATAATTCATTAAATGTTCCAGGTGTTGTTCAAGCATATAATCTTTAAACACAATATTTATCCTTATTCACTTTATGACAATTGTATAAATTAGTCAAAGTACTTGATTTATATTTATCCAATTCACGACTGATTGTATTATCACCATCATAAAATTTATCAATTTCTTTTAAAAATACAGATTGTGCTTCATCTAATTCATCATCATCTTCGATTTCATTTATTTTTTCATATACTTGTAATAATTCTTCAACATTATTATCTCTATCATATAATTCATTCATAACTGCATCTTTATCCTTTCTTTTCCAAACATTTTGATCACGAATACTAACATATTTTGATCTGTCATTTGAATATTTAATTGTAAAATTTTGAGGTTGTTCTGGATTACAATATTTATAATTAATATAATCATGTAATCCTGACATTCCTTGTAGTAGTAGATATTTAAGAGTTTCTTTTGGTTTAATTTCTGTAATATAACTTATATCTTCATCCCCATAGTTATTTAATGTAATATTAATCGTATTATTATGTGTCGTATTATTACAATTAGTATTATTAATTGTCTGAGTATTACCGTTATGTTCTAATAGTTTAATTCTATTTTTTTGCTGTTCAATTATTGTTCTTAATTCTAATTTATCTTTTTCCTTTTTTTCAAGTTCAACTTTTTTTTTAATTTGACATTTTTTTTGATGTTTATTTAAATTATATTTTTGTCCATAAGTTCTTTCACAATATTCACATACAAATCTATTATTAATCTTTTTCGCAGGTTTGGAAGGCGTTTTAACTTCATTTTTGGAATATTTTGGAATGTTTTGGAATATTTTGGAATGTTTTATTCCATTTTCTGGAATATTTTCAGTCTTGGCCATACATGGATTTTTACGGGAAAGATGTCTTTTCATATCCCATTTCCGTTTAAACACTCTTTCACACCGCTGACATTTGAATACTTTATCCATTATTACTTATACTATATATTTTATTCTTATCTTATTTTACGCAATTTTGAGAATCATTCCAAAACAGCAAAAATGCGTAAGAAAAAACGCAATTTTTATAAATAAATATATTATTACGATTCCCAGTAATTATTTTATTAACACATTGTTATATTTTATACTTAATAAATATTATAACACAAAAACGCAAAAAAAATTGCGTAATTGCGTAGAGAGAGAGGCCATGGCCAAAAAAAAAAACTTTTTCCAGCAAAAAAAAAATTTATACAAAAAAAAAAAACTTAACTTTTTTTTTTCTGTTTTTTATTCTCCTTTTTTTTATGGCCTTCATGGCCGATGACTGGTCTAGTCTATTTATTTTTTTATTTTACTTAAAAAAAATAAGAAAAATAGTCGGTTTACAGTAATCGGCCATATTTTAAAAAATTCAAAAAAATTATGGCCGCAGACTGGATAGTCTTAATAAAATATATATATTCGATGAATAAATAGACAGAAAAGCGTGTTAAAAAAAACTATAAAAATATGTTGATTTAAAATTGATTTGTAATATTAATAGCATTTTACCTTATAAATTTATAATGGAAGGTAGCATTATTTTATTAATTATGTTTAGCACTGGTGCGGGATTTTTCGCTATTTCACGGCTCGTAGAAAGAGGTGCAATAAAATTAGCAAAAAAATTACGATATAAATCATTTATTAAATCAACAAATACAATTAATTTTGAAAATAATCAAGAATTTCAAAATGAAGATTGTATTATTTGTTTGACAGATTATATTGAAAATAATAAATATTCAGAATTATATTGTGGACATAGATATCATACTAAATGTATAAAAAAATGGATTACTTATCGAGAAGTTTGTCCATTATGTAATACAAAACTGATTAAGAAAAAAGATCAAGAAAATTGTAGAATATTAAATGATAAATAATATCTCACTAAATATTAGTAATGAAAAAAAATTACGAATGTAAGGATGGCGTATGTATTTTACGCTCATCTACTAAATCTGAAAAAAAAGATATTCCTATGCCGAATGAATCAGATGATTGGACGGTATATGGAGCAAAATGGTGTAGATTTTGTAAAAAAGCAGTTGAGTTTTTACAAAAACACAAATTAATTTATGTTTATCATGATGTAGATGATTTTGGTACTGATAATATTAAAGAACAATTAAAGGATTTAACAAATGATCAAAAAACAATTCCTATTATATTCAACGGAAATAAATTTGTTGGTGGATATACAGATTTATGTTCTTTAGAACAATTTAATTAAGATTGTTTTGATTCTTTCTTTTTTAACATATAAGTTTTAAATTCTTTTTTATTTAATTTATTGAATTTAATTTTTTTAAAAATATAATCAACTTGTTCTTTATTATCCATTTCAAATAATCCTTTCATAAAAAAATGCATAATCACACCTTCTGGGTATCCAAGCATTTCAGCAATATCTGATAGAGTATTATCAATTCTTAATTTAAGAATTAATTGTGTTCTCTTATCTTTATTATTTTGAAAGTAATTCACTAGTCTGTGATTCATTATTAATAATAATATTAATATCATTATATTTAAGTAAAATCTAATAAAATTTAAAATTTATTTATATAAATATAAACATAAATATGATTTCTTTAAATCAACAATTTAAAAACTTGAATATTAATAAAGATAATAATTATTTATTATTTTTAGATACTGAAACAACAGGACTTCCAAAAGGTCGTTATGCTAAACCAGAAGATATTAGTAAATTTAATAATGCAAGATTAGTTGAGTTATGTTATATTATTGCTAAAGAAGATGGCACAATAGTTGAAACAGTTTCTGATATTATAAAACCAAAGGATTTTGTAATTGATAACAATTGTTATGCAGTACGAAGATGTCATAAAATTACAAAAGAAAAAGCAAATAAGGAAGGTAAAGATTTAGATGTTATTTTTAAGAAATTTGAGCAAGATATGAAAAAATATAAACCAAAAATTTTGGTTGCACATAATATGAAATTTGATTCGAAAATCGTTCTATCAGAGTGTTATAGATATAAATATACCGTTCTGCTAGATTTAATAAATAATACAACATGGGAATGTACTATGTCAATATGGGCGAATTGGTTTAATGTAAAATGGCCAAAATTACAAGATCTGTATGAAATATTATATAAAGAAGCATATATTCATCAACATCGAGCACTTGCTGATACAGAGCATTGTATGAAATGTTATTTTAAAATGAAAGAATTGGCTGAATTATATATTCAAGGCGAGATTGATTTAAATTAATTATCCATACATATTATATAAATGCAAATATTAAAAGAGGCTGTTGTTGTAGGAATTGCTACTATTGCGGTTGGTACAATTGTTGGTTTTATCGTAGGTAAATACTTTTCAGTTGATTTACCAGAAGAATGTAAAAAATGGAACAAAAATCATGTTATGGAGATCTGTCTTTTCTTTACTGGATTCTTTCTTCATATTTTATGTGAATATACAGGCATTAATAAATGGTATTGTACTAATGGAAATGCTTGCCAATAAATTAAAATTGAATGATTAATTATGAATTAAAAATAATTAATACTTAATCATGATAAATATTGATACTGAAGAAAAACAATATTCTGGTGAATCAGAATATAAATTTCCTATATTTTTTACAGTTTCTGGATATATGGACTCTCAACTCAATCCAGAAATTGATGATAAATATAATAGTATTATTAAACCGATTGATAGAGAAATTGCTAGAAGAAAAATGCAAAACGGAATGATTACAAGAGCTGTTCGGAATATAAATATTTCATTAACTCATTATGAAGATATGGGACATTCTCAAAAAGATTTAGATACTTTAATTAAATTAAGAGATTCATTAAAGAAACCAACCTCGATAGTGAAACTAGTAGGAAGGTCATCCCCAAAGGAAGTATGGGAACATATTATTCAGGATAATACAAAAGATTTAGCAACAAATATGTCAAATTTTATTGAAACACATCCAGAGTATAGAGTTACACCAATTTGTAAAGGAGGATTTATGCTTCAAAAGAAATAAAAATTAAAACCGAAATTATCATTATTTATTTAATATACAACTTATAACATTTATAACTATTGATTTAACTATGAATCGAACTACTATTTCAACACAGAACCGTTTCGCTGCTATTAGTGATGCCTCTGTGAAGATATCGGAAAAAGATTTTCAAGCATTTCTACTAATGAAGGAAGAAATTGCTAAGTTGAAGAGGGAAAATAAAAACATTAAGAAACAATCCATGAAGACTACTCTTCGAATGAAAGAGTTAGAGATTGCCTATCAAGATCAAGTGCATGTAATTTATGAAGCAAAAGAAAATATGCTCAAAGCAGAAGAAAATGTGCTTAAAAACATTGAAGCATTTCAAGATGCTGAGATGAAAGCGATTTCCGAACGTATGAGTTTCTTTGAACTGCTAATTAAGCGTGTAAAGCAATTTAATCCTGATCTTGATGTTAATCTATTTGGTGGATTTCCTCGTCGTGCCCTTCAGCAACGGTCCAAGACCGAAGAAGAGCATAAACGATGGATGGATGGATTTAAGGAATCTGATTTGGATATTCGTTTTTACTACAATAAAACGAGTGAGAGTAATTTGGTGGATATTTTAACGAATATTGCTACTTACGGATTGAATCTTAATCCTCTCAAGTTAGAAGTTCTTGATTTACGTGAAATTATTTCTGGTTTTGAAACAACGCAACACGCTAAATGTGTCTTTACCTATAAGGGAAAGAAGATTAAAGCAGATGTGTTTAACAAATACGACATTAATTTCAGTTGTCAAGATTATTCTTGTAATCAGTTATCCTTATCGGCTACTGGAATTACTCTGAATAAACCGATAAACTCCACTCCATTTAGTGAAAGCGAACGTCATTATGGAATTGAAACACTTCGTACTTTGATGGAACTTCAAAAGAAAGAGGCAAAACCTTTATTCACTGAAGAGACAGAACTTACTGCGAGTTACATGAATAACATGAAGAAGATGATTAAGCGTCAAGAGAAGATGATTAATGAGGGCTTTAAGCTTACTCGTGAAATTATCTCTTCAGATGTTGTCGAGGATTGTCCAATCTGTTATCAACCCTACGCAAGTGATGCTGAAAATTCCGTTAAGCAATTTGGTTTTGCTTTGTGTGGCTGTAGTTTTGGAAAAACGATTTGTCGTTGTTGCTATGCGAGATGGCCTACAAGTTGTCCTCAATGTAAGATTCCTTGGAAAATTGCGATGACAAAGGAGGAAGATAAAGATGCTTTGGAGGAATTTATTCTTCCTATGATTCGGAGAATTGAATTGAATCGTGGTGTTGATATCTATGGTGAAGCGATTGAAGAAGAAAATGATATTTCAAGTGACTTTGAATAAACATTTTATTTTAATCTTATGGAATGAACCATATAAAAAAATAATACTTATGGAATGAACCATATAAAAAATAATACTTATGGAATGAACCATATAAAAAAATAAAAACCAACCAACAATTTAACCAGTCCCTGAATATTATTAACTTGTGACTAAACTGACTAAACTGACTTAACAGAAAAGTAAATTTTTTTTTGTTTTGTTTTGTTGACTAAAAGACCGGCTTCGCAAGCCTAGTTGTGCAGGAATCGGCACCACTCACGTCTACAACGCCACCCATAAGGACAGCGTCGCAGGACATGAGAGTAGGGGCAGCCATGACGACAGCACCCTGGAACTCTTCGCAGCCCATTTCGCATGAAGTGATGCCAGCAGGGAATCATTGCTCTTCGGGCAGCAATGACGATCCGAAGGTTCTCAAGATAATTCTGATATTCATCATCTTCATCTTGGTCATCTTGGTTGTGGAGCTCGCCAACGTATATGCCGTTCATGAACCCGTCCTGGCCGAGTTGTTGTTCAGCAGCTGGGGGGGCATCATTCGCCAGGGCGAAATGTCGATCGGTATCGGGAAGTTGTTCCCGACAGTTGGGGCAGCGGGGATTGTCCATGGAGAACGTTTTCCCGGTGCATGCAAGGCAGATGCCGTGTGACATTGTCGTACATTTCGAACTACACTTGAATGCTCCTTGTACAGGAGAAAAAAGATCGCAACATAGTTGGCACTTTTTTTGCATTTGGAAGTAGGCTTCGATGGATCGGGTCAATCGGAGTGAGTAGCATATAAAATAATCGATTTTAAATTTTTTTTTTTTATTAAAAATCCAGTCCCTGAATATTAGAGGCCTGTGTGTGTTTCACTGTAGCCTACCATCTCTGGCTGTATTACCCAGTATAATAATACAATTTAAAAACATTTGTTGCTAAAAAAATATAGAAAGTTATGCAAACTCGAAAGTCGCACTATATAAAACCTATTACGAATTATATAAAAGAGCCAAGCCTTGAACGAATCCAAGTCGATATGCTTGACTCTCCTAAATATATATCTTTGGTCACCATTCCAGGCTGTATGATCAAGCATAGTCATACATTTAAGACCGGCTCCGCAAGCCTAGTTGTGCCGAAATCGGCACGACTCACGTCTATTACAACGCCGCCCATAAGGACAGCGTCGCACGACATGAGCGTAGGGGCAGCCATGTAGACTGCACCCTCCAACTATGCGCAACCCGTTGCGCCCGAAGTGATTCCAACAGGGAATCCTTGCTCTTCGGGCATCAATGGGGTCCACAAAGTGCTCCTGATAATAAACAATCTCCTCAACCACCACTTCTTCTTCTTCCACAAGGGAAGCCTCAGAGAGTGGTGATTCAGGAAACTGCTCATCACCAAGATCACCTTGATAAACCCCACTGAAGAATCCACCCTGCCCCGCGGCATCGGATGAATCCTCATCGGGTTGCTCCTCAGCCACAGTTTCCGCGATCGCAGCAACCACCCCCCGAGGGAGATGTTTGCGACAAAAGGGACACTGTGGTCGAGGCTTGCTGATGCAAAGCTGCGTGGAGCAGACATTGCAACAATTGTTACGCATTCCTTCGCAACAATGGAAGATGCCCTCATTTTTAAAGAGGAGGACATCAGGACTCATGCAAATTTCGCATGATGATATGGCTAATTGGGTAGCCATGACCTAGTCAATCAATCTTAAATTGTCAAAAGTTTTAAGGCTTTCAAGGTTCGGGATGATCGGTGTGAGTATCATATAAAATAATCGATTTTAATATTTATTTTTTTTTTAATATAATCAGTCCCTATTTATTTACTTTTATAAAATAAGTTTTTTATCTAATTTTCACGGCGTTCATTACGACCTTGATTACGACCTTGATTGTGATAATTTCTATTGAAGTTACCACGTCCTCTTCCTCTTTCTCTTCCTCTTCCTCTTCCTCGTCCATTATTATTATAACGACGATGATAATGAGTTCGGTTATTTCTAGGAGAACTTAAGTCTGAAGCGATATCAGAACCAAAGTCGTTTCCAGTATGTTGTGCTGACATATAAGGTCC
>Ga0315316_10001937_pt1 | contig 14721 bp, 9 predicted proteins | sample M160m3416metaG_FD_203702 | JGI IMG/M metagenome (GOLD analysis project Ga0315316, IMG submission 203702) | Ammonia-oxidizing marine archaeal communities from Monterey Bay, California, United States - M1 60m 3416 | ecosystem: Environmental > Aquatic > Marine > Intertidal zone | place: USA...
TGATGTTCAGATGTCCGAGTGACCGGCGGCTGCACTGAGCTGCCGAGGGAAGCCCCGTGGGTTCTCGTTCCTCACGCAACCCACGGGTGATCTTGGCGCAGCACAACATCCCGCAACTGCACTCGTGACCGTGAAGTTTCGGCTGATCAGTAGGCGCACCTGATGCAAGTGATAACAATCGGGTTCGTCGTTTTCGATGGGATTTCTTAATCGTCGAATCGTCCTGACCGGAGATTTTGTCATGCGATTTCTCTCAACCGTGTTCGTTCTGTTTGGAACCTGTACGTTTCTTCTGCAACATGGCAATGCACAGGATGCGGCGGGGCTGCTGAAACAGGCGGACGTGCAGCGCGGCGTATGTTGCGTGTTGGGAGCGGGCGATGGTTTGCTGCCGCTGGGTCTGGCAGAACACAGCGAGATGCTGATACACGTCCTTGATCCGGACGCGATTACTGTCAATGCGCTTCGCCAGCGCGGGGACGCAGCAGGGTATTCCATTCAGCGGTTGCTGATCGAAACAGGTGAGTTCGGGCAGCTGCCGCACGCCGACAATACCCTCGATCTTGTGATTTCAGATCATCCGGACACGGCAGCATTACTGTCCGTGCCGGAAGTGCTGCGAGCCCTTCGACCGGAAGGAGTTGCCATCTTTGGAGGCGGCGATGCGAAAGACACTCTGCAGGCCTGGGCCGCCAATGTTAAGGGGGTGAAGTCATGGTCTGATGCCAGCGGTGACTGGATTCAGTTTTCAAAACCGGTTCCGCTCGGGCTGGGAGAATGGTCGCACTGGGAGAAATCTCCGGACAACAATCCGGTCTCGGAGGACACGGTGATCAGAGCGCCATACATGACACAGTTCATGGCCAGGCCCTGGTATATCGGTATGCCGGCTGTCACAACAGCGGCTGGCGGGCGCACGTTTCTGGCTATGGGACATATCGCTCACCACGAACGCGAGTGGGGAGCGCTGAATCGTTTGATCGCGCGCAACGGTTACAACGGTACGATCTTGTGGGAACGTAAGCTGCCGGAAGATTACCTGGTCCATCGCTCTGCATTCATCGCCACGAAGGAAACGTTCTTCATGATCAACGGCGATCATTGTCTGTTGCTGGATACCCGAACCGGTGAGGAAAAAGGCAGGATTCAAATTCCCGAATTTCCAGGCAACTGGAAATGGATCGCTCTGCAGAACGGCGTTCTGTACGCCCTTGCGGGGAAACCGGGGGATGGCGTGGAACTGGTGAAAGGTGACCGGTCGTTTGGAGGCTGGAGCTGGGCAGATCTCAGCAAGGGCTATTATCCCAGGCGGATTCCACATGGGTTTGGTGATGTTCTTGTAGCTTTCGAAGTCGAAAGTCAGAAAACGCTGTGGACACATCGCGAGGAATCGCTGATCGATTCGCGGGGGCTGGCCATTCGGGATAACCAGTTGTACCTATATTGTCCGGAGCGGCATTTTCGGGCGCTGGACTACGCGTCCGGCGAAGTGAAGTGGACGACCAGCGATGAAGAGACGCTTGGTTTGATTGAGGAACCAGGCAAGGGGCTGACGTCAACCCCCGGGTGGCGCACACAGACTCTGGTTGTCGCGACGCCGGGATCGCTGGTCATTCAGGGGCAGACCAGAATGAATGTACTGGGACTGTCCACAAAAGACGGGTCGCTGCTGTGGCACAAACCGAAAGTCACGAACAATCCCAATGCGATCTTTGTCAACGACAAGGTGGTCATTGGAGTCGGAGATCGAGGGATACATCTGGTGCTGGATCCGCAGACCGGAGTGGTCGAGGACAGTCTTAAATTCTTTAAACGCGCCTGCACACGTTTGACGGCAAGCTCCGATTCGTTCTTCGTGCGAGGTGAAGGGGTGACTCGGTTTGACCGTGACAGCAAGACGGTTCAGATTGATGGTGCCGTTCGACCTGCATGCAATGATGGCGTCATTCCGGCGAACGGTCTGATTTACCTGGGCCCGTGGGCCTGTGACTGTAATTTGTCGCTGATCGGTAACGTTGCCCGGTGTTCAGCCGGTGATTTTCGTTTTGACTACAAGGCTATGAATGAGGAGCGTCTGGAAGTTGCCGACAGTCCGACTGCGGTTACGGCCTTTGAAGTGAAAGACAGTGACTGGGCGACCTATCGCGGTAATCCAGGCCGATCGGGTGGCACGAACGTGACGATTGAGGCCGCAAAGAATCTGCGCTGGCATTACACACCGAGTCAGGCGTACGTGTCCTCAGATCTCAGTGCTGCCGGTGGACTGGTCTTTCAGGGCGGCGAAGACGGCAATGTTCGCGCATTTGATGGAAAAACCGGGGAGGCATGCTGGTCATTTCAGACAGCCGGCCCCGTCAAATATCCGCCGACCATTGCTCAGGATCGTGCGTATGTCGGAAGTGCCGATGGATATGCGTATTGTCTGGAAGCTGCGACCGGTCGCATGCTGTGGCGTTTCCGTGCGGCGCCGGTCGAAAGACGTCTCATGATTTACGGATCGCTGAGCTCCACCTGGCCGGTCAACACCGGTGTGCTGGTCAATGATGGCATCGCCTATTTCGGAGCCGGAATCGTTGACCACGACGGTACCTACGTCTATGCAGTCGATGCCGCAAGTGGCGAGCTGGTCTGGGAAAACACCACTTCCGGGCATCTGAACGCCGAGCTGCGAAAGGGTGTCAGCGTTCAGGGCAATCTGACGATTCTGAATGACAAGCTGGTGATGGCCGGTGGTAACGTCGTCTCACCGGCACGATTCGATCTGAAAACGGGAAAGTGTCTGGAAACACCTCGCCAGAACGGACAGCCCCAGTCCAACGGAGGCCGCTTCGTGGGTGTTTTTGGTGCAGATCGACTGATCGCAGGCGGACGCATTCTTTATTCGTCACCACGCAACGTCTCAACGAAGGGGACGTTTGCCGTCTGGTCGGGTGATCGCAGGTCCATGACACTGAATTATGGCGGGATCATTCCTGCCTGGAATGACTCGGCTCTGGCGGTGGCCAATTTCAAGTACGGCAGCGTGACAACATTCGATGTTGAACCGCTGACGGCAAAGATCACGGAAGGATTTGATGCTGCGGCCACACCCCCAAGTCGGTTTGCACGAACACTTGTCAGTGTCCTGACAACAAGGGACCAGGCGCGCTGGCGTTCGAGTCTTGGCGATATGAACAAATTTGAAGCGCTTTCGGTGGCAATGGCCAGAAATGCAGTCATCACCGTCGCCCGTTATCAGGTTATCAATCGGGCGGTGCCTCAGTATTTTCTGACGGCACTGCGCGCTGATGACGGTAAACAGCTGTTCCAGGTTGAACTTCCCGATGAACCGCTGCCGGGGGGACTGATTATCGACCGCGACGGTAAACTGATGGTCGCGATGCTGGGCGGAGGAGTTGCCTGCTTTGGCAAGTGATGAGGAGGGGCGGCTGCAGCAATGATCATGGATACTGTTCGGCAACGTACCGTCGATTGAGAATCGTAGCTGGTCTGACCATAATCCTGTATCTCAATTTCTTTTCGTCATGAGCAGTTGGGTTGCGTCCACTCGCACGAACATGAGGCGACAACGGCATGATTGAAAGAAGACTCTGGTGTCACGTCGATGTGTCGTGGGTGACGCGGCCGCGCGGAATTCGGGACCAACGTATGGTTGTTGCTGTCCATCTGTTGCGAATGCCGCGTCAGTATTTGCACTGTATTCTGATGTTTGTTGGCATGCTGGTCGTCGGATGCGGGGACGCTCAGACAGATTCAGCCTCTCCGGAAGTGCCACTGGATAGCCACGAACGTATGGCGGCGCAGCTGAGAGCCGTTTTGCGGGACACGCCGCAAACGAATAAATATCTGGGCGACGCTGAACTAAAGAGACTGGTTCGGCAACTTGGCGGAATGAAGGTGTCAGAACCGGCTATTCAGCGAATGATGCTGCTGGCCAATATTGGAAACGCTGAATTGTCTCAGGGGAAGAACCGTGATGCCGTAAAAAGACTTACAGAAGCACTGGCGTTGTCCTCGGCGGCGCGAGATTTTGTACCACCTGAGCGACAAGGCGAATTCGGCAGGATTTGCAGAGACATGATGCTGGATCTCGGAGTGGCATGGTTGCGGGTTGCCGAAACAGAAAACTGCCTTCACTGTCAGACAGGAGAAAGCTGCATCCTGCCGATTGGTCCGGGCGGTTTACATCGTCAGCCGGAGGGGACTCGGGAGTCCATGAAAGTGCTCACGAGTCTGTTGACTCAGGAGCCCGAAAATTATTCTGCGCGGTGGCTGCTGAACGTCGCAGCCATGACTGTAGGCGAATATCCCGAAAAAGTTCCTGAGCCCTGGCGAATCTCTCCATCCGTCTTTCAGTCGCAATCATCGTTTCCGAAATTCGCCAACATTGCTGCCGGACTCGGTCTCGATACTGTGGATCTGAGCGGCGGAGTCATCATCGAAGATTTTGACAACGATGGCTGGCTGGACATTGTGACATCCACATGGGACACATCCAGTGCCATGCACTACTTCAGAAATAATGGCGACGGGTCCTTCACGGACCGCACACGAGAGGCCGGGCTGACCGATTCGCTTGGTGGCCTGAACATGATTCAGGCGGACTATGATAACGACGGGAATACGGACATCTTTGTATTGAGAGGCGCCTGGCTGGAGGAGAATGGGCGTCACCCCAATTCATTGTTGCGCAATATTGGTGGCGGGAAATTTCGCGATGTGACTTATGACGCAGGTCTGGTGGACCCGGCGCTGCCTACACATTCAGCCGCCTGGTCTGACTTCGACAATGACGGCGATCTGGATCTGTTCGTGGGCGTGGAAGAAATTGCCGCATCTCAGTTGTTCGAGAATTTAGGGGATGGAAAGTTTGTGGACATCGCCATACAGGCGGGGCTTACCAATGATCGTTTTGTCAGGGGATGTGTCTGGGGTGACTACGATCACGATCGTCGGCCAGACCTTTATGTTTCCAATCTTTACGGCGAAAACCGCCTTTATCACAACGAGGCCGATGGGAAATTTACGGACGTGGCTGTAACACTTGGCGTCCAGTTTCCGTCTCACTCATTTCCGGCATGGTTCTGGGACTGTAACAATGACGGACGGCTTGACCTATTTGTTTCTTCGTACAGTGGTCACATCAATGATCTGGCCGAGCAGTATTTCGGTCAAAGAACGGCGCACGAGTCACCAGCGTTGTTTCTGGGTGACACCGATGGCGGTTTTCGAAACGTGTCTGTTGAATACGGTCTGGATTGTGTCGCCCTGACCATGGGAGCTAATTTCGGAGATGTTGACAGCGATGGGTATCCGGACTTCTATCTTGGCACCGGATATCCTCAGTATGAAGGCCTTGTTCCGAACATGCTCTTTCGGAATAAGCGAGGTGCCGGTTTCGAGAACGTGACGTTTGCAGCAGGCATGGGGCATCTGCAGAAAGGGCACGGAGTCTCTATGGCTGACCTGGATCATGACGGCGACCTGGATGTTTTTATTCAGCTTGGTGGGGCTTATAAAGGTGATGTTTTCCCGAACGCACTGTTTCGAAACCCGGGATTTGGAAATCACTGGCTGTGCGTTCGTTTGATCGGTCAACAATCGAATCGGTCGGCTATTGGTGCGCAAATTCGAGCTGTCATCGACGATGGTGAAGAAATTCGATCGGTCTATCGTCATGTTAGCAGCGGTGGAAGTTTCGGAGCCAACCCGTTGCGAAGCTACCTTGGACTTGGGCAGGCCACGTCTGTACAAACGCTTGAGATCTACTGGCCAACGAGCGATACAACGCAGACGTTTCGTGATGTTGCCGTTGATCAGTTTCTTGAGATCACAGAAGGCCAACAGGAGTTGCAGCGACGGGTGTACACAACTGCCCCGTTTGATGTGATGGCAATATCGCCAACACCGCAGTTGCAGGATGAATAGGTACTCACCAATGGTCATTCTGAATTCTTTGTGGCGCGTATTCGGTCCGAAAAAATCAAATCGTGCGGAGGTGAGGGACCTGCGCACAGCACGGTGAGTGCAGTCCCACTGTGTCTGCGGCGCTGTGTTCCCAGCCAGACGGAGGCACGCACCGGCTACAGCGTTTCCCGCTGACTTGTGGCCGCGAAGCATGCTTTTCGGTGGCAGTTTGGTTACTCCCACAAGCCAGTATCGTCGACGACAGAAAGTAAACTGCTTTAATGGCGTTTACCTGCCGATGCAGATCAGTTCGCGGATTGTGTGGGCGAAGATAGTGCTGTTGCCGAAGCTGAGGCTGCTGCGGGTCCATGAATGGCCGGCCGGTCCCAGGTCGTTTATCGCTGCGATCGCGTTTTCGTTCAGTTTCTCGGCTTGCCACATGAGCACATAGACCGTGCCGTTCATCACGGGCATATATAGATGCGCGTCGGCAACACTGGGAATGGCGGCGGCGTGGTGTCCCCAGCCATTGGCCTTGCTGCGGGCGTCTCCCATGACCACGAACCCTCGCGAATTCTGCATGCTGTTTTCCGCCTGTGTGACATAGCTGACGCGAGTGCCGACGCGGAATTTCCGTGCCTTTTTTTCGTCGGGAATTGGCTGAGACATCTGCGATTCATCCCACACAAGGATGTCGTTCTGCTGCGCAGCCGATCTGACAAGTTGTACGGGCACCTGTAAATACGCCAGGTTTCCTGTGACGGCGTTGATTCGACCAATGTAGGGATGGGTGTAGCTGCGGAAATAATGATAATCGCCGACCAGCAGATTGGATTGCTGAATGATGCTGCGGCTTTTGCTGACCGGCAGCGTTTCGACTCTGTCCACATACCTGTCGTCAGCGACTGTAAAGGCCCGCACACTGACATCTTTCGTAATTGAAATCTGTTTGGCGATTTTTCCACTGGCAACGTCTACCCACAGATGCTGATCGCCGTGAAAGACCAAGGCATGTCTGCCGTGAACGCTGTAGGTCTGAGTGCTCATGAATCCTTTCAACGGCAGCGTCCAGATCGTACTGCCGTCGTCAGCACTTATCATGGAGACGCCTTCCGGTTTTTCCGGGGGCGAGTGTCCTCCTCCGCGGCCGACAAGAATCACTGCTCGCCCATCGTCAAGCGTCACCGGCAACGGAATGCAGCCCATGTTGACTCCGCAGGTGCTGGTCCATGTCACTTCACCGGTGGCCATGTCCAGGGCTTGAAGATTCGTCCATGCCTTCGCCGGAGCGTTCTTGTGTTCGTGAGTGAAGTGACCGTGTTCGTCCGGCATGTAGTTCTGTCGAGTGAAGATAACGTTCGTGCCATGCAGAAATGGCTGGCTTCGACCGACCGGCATGGATTTCTGTTCCCATAGCAGGCCTCCGTCCAGGTCGCAGCAGACAATGTTGCCGGACGCGTTGAAGAAGCAGACTCGCTGGCCGTCGGTCACCGGTGGAGGAGCCGAGCTGTCGCTGAAGCAGCCGGACAGTCTTAGTGGGTGAGTACCCGGGATGTCCCGTTTCCAGATCACCACCCCCGTGCTGGCGTCGCAGCACCAGGCAACGATATTGCTGCCCAGTTCTGAATCAGCCTCAACCGCCTGCATTGTTGTGAAGAAAAGGCGTTGTCCCCAGACGGTCACTGTACTCTGTCCAGTTTCCGGCAGTTGCAGCTTCCAGCGAATGTTTTTGTTCTGCACGACGCTCCATGCCGTCGGTGCTTCGCCGGGCGAGCTGTGAAAATGTCCTTCGTTGCCCGATCCCTGAGGCCAGTTGTGCATTAACTGTTGAGTGAAAAATGCTTTCACGATGCCCCGGCTTTGCTTCGATTGGAAAAGTTTACCACCGTGTCCGGCGCCTTTGACGATGTGCAGTGTGCTGTTGACACCCGCGTCGTTCAACGCCCCGTGCAGTCTCCGGCTTTGGCTCAGCGGAACTCCCGGATCTTCGCTGCCGTGCATAATCAGGAAGGGGCAGTCGTTGCTGGAGACGTTATTCAGAGCGCTGGCATCCTGAGCCAGCTGCGGCACGTTCTTCACCGTCGCTCCCAGCAGTTTTGCACCGTTGGAATTGGCGACATCTTCTTCTGTTCGGCCGTTGCCAACATTGTTTGGCGGCATGGTCAGAAGTTCGGACGGACCGAACCAATCGCACACTGCCTGGACTTGGCTGCTGACGTCTTCGGGGTCGGGGCATGTTCTTGTACCCATCAGCGCCACCAGGTGGCCGCCGGCTGACGTTCCCCAGGCGGCGATGCGATTCGGATCGAAATTGTACTTCGCCGCATTGCGACGGACCCAGCGAACGGCTTCGTAGCAGTCGTTGATCTGCGCCGGCCACTGAGCAACATCGGTCAGTCGATAATTGATACTGACGACGGCAAATCCGTCGTCGACAAGCCATGCGGCATTCTTTTCCCCGCTTTTCTTATCCCCGTTTCTCCACCCACCGCCATGCACAAATACAATCACCGGCGTCGGTTGCCGTCGTTTTTCGGGTGAAAAGACGTCCAGCGTCAGCGAATGGCCGCCGGGGGCAGCGTACTGGATGTCGCGAAAGATCTGCTGTTGGGCGGGCAGCGCAGGGGCGGACAGCAGGAACATGAGAAGGATCTGAAGAAGTCGAACGTGCATCGCTGGGACCAATTGGGTGATTAGAGATTCGGTTATTCCGCAAAGCTTCGTCGAGTTGGCGGGAAAGTGCAACTTTCCGACGAAGGTCTCTGTCTCGCAAGGCACGTTCCAGGATAAGTTGTTCTCGTTTCACTCTGCATCAGCGTAATGCCATATACGTGGCTGAATAGGTGGTTGTGTGTCGTCGTATTTGCCCGTGGTTTTGCAGAGCCTCAAAGGCCGGAGGATTCAGTGGTGTGCGTCGGCATCGCGCTGACGCGGTCGTCGCCTATGGCTTCGTGGTGCTGCTGAGAGTACGAAGTACATACGACAGGATCCGACGTTTCTTTTTTGCGAATTCTTCTGTGCAAAATCCGTTACTGAAAAGTTTGAGCATCGCCTGCGTGTTGCTCGTCCTGTCGACGATAAACGAGCCGTCGCGCGCCGCAGCTGTATCGGCATTTGCTCAGTATACACCCGTCGGCCTGCCGCAAACGCAAACGAATCATTCGATGCTGGGTATGCAGTGCCTGATCGCGGCATGGATTTTTATCCTGGGCAGTTGCTTCGGTAGTTTTCTGAATGTCGTGATCTACCGTCTGCCGGCTGGCATGTCTTTGGGAAAACCGAAGTCGCGCTGTCCTCAGTGTGAGACGCCGCTGGCCGCAAGGGACAATATTCCGATCTTCGGTTGGTTACTGCTGCGAGGCAAATGTCGCTACTGCGGCCTTTCTATTCCCGTTCGATATCCGTTGATTGAGACAACCTGTGGTCTGATTTTTCTGGTGCTGCTGTTTTGCGAACTGCTGACCGGGGCAGCGAACCTGCCTTTGCGCCACCCGGACCATTTTCACGTTCATCCCGGTTTCTGGCTTGTCTGGTTTGCGAAATGGGACCTTTCCGGGCTTTATCTGTACCACTGCCTGTTGCTGGTCGTGGTACTGGCAACGTGCATGATCGGCTACGATCAGCATCCGTCTCAGCGAAAACTGAGTTGGTTTGGAATCGGTGCCGCCCTGGTGTTCGGTACTGTCTGGCCGGAGCTCAGGCCTGTGCCCGCCTATTCCTATCCGGAATCCATTTCTCAGATCGCAACCGGCTTTCGGTGGATTGATCCGCTGGTTAACCCGGGGGCTCCGTACCGGACGGCGATTCACCTGGTTGGATTTGTCGATGGAGTTGTCGGAGTTCTCGCGGGTGCTTTCATCGGACGATTGCTGCTGTGGCAGTCCGTGGCTTTGCAGCCGGTTGCAGGATGGCGCTCCCAACTGGATGCTGTACGAGCGGGCTTCCTGCTGATTGGTGCGTTCCTCGGCTGGCAGGCGTGCGGCATGATCGGACTATTCGTGTTGTTAGCTGCCGGAATTGTCGCGCTCACGTATCGCGTCAGGAAGCCGGCTGTCGCCGGAATATGTTTAAGCCCACTGTTTTTTGTGGCATTGGCTGTGTTTCTTCTGTTCTGGCGAGGTCTGAACGATGCCGCGTGGATGATCGGCTACAATGGCTGGTCGTTTACTTCAATCGATTGGCGATACGACTGGCTTCTGACGGCAGTTGGTCTGACCGTATGTGCTGCAGTGATTCGTTGTTGTACTGTCGATTCGTCCAGTATGACACTTCCCCCTGCAGAGTCATTGAATTCGTGAATTCCAACTGATCAACGGATGGGGACGTGATGCCGGATGTCGCGATCATTCGCGACGTTGTGGCATGATGTGATAATTTGTCGTGGATGGCCGCTGCTGAAGCCTGAATCGACGGTGGGGCGTTGTGTTCGAAGCAGCCATTAACCGGAATCAGCAGGCATCCCGTGGTCATAGAAATTACTTCACTTTCGCACACATTCAACGGCAGTCACGAGGCTCTGCTGAACATCCCCCGACTGACGCTGGGGAACCGTTCATTTGTGAGCATCGTGGGCTCATCCGGGTCCGGCAAGTCGACATTGCTGCGGATCATTGCGGGCCTGTTGAGTCCGACGGCGGGACATGTTTCTCTGGACGGTCACAGTCCGCAACAGAAACGAGACGCCGGCGAACTGGCGTTCATTTTTCAGTCGCCGACTCTGCTTCCCTGGAGAACAGCGATGCAGAATATTGTGTTACCCTGCGAGTTGCAGGGGGGGCGGCTAAGTCGTCGTCAGCAGGACGTGCATGGCCTGCTGTCGCTGGTCGGGCTTTCGGAAGATGATACTCGAAAGCGGCCGGCACAGTTATCAGGCGGCATGCAGATGAGAGTGTCACTGGCACGATCGCTGATTACACGTCCGGAACTCATGTTAATGGACGAACCGTTCGCGGCGTTGGACGACATTCTGCGAATTCAGTTGCAGGATGAAGTGCGTCGCATTCACTGTGAACAGAAAATAGCCTCGGTTCTGGTGACGCACAACATTCGTGAGGCAGTGGCAATGAGTGATCGGGTTCTGGTTCTGGGCGACAAGCCCGCTCAGATTACCACTGACGTTACCGTGGCATTGCCGGCTGAACGAGACAGCGATGTTCGCCGGTCTCGGGAATTTCAGGGCATCGTCAACCAGGTGACCGACGCTCTGTATCAGGTTGTGTGATATTGCGTCGTCGCCGTCCGCAAATCCAGGTCGACAGCAATGAAGGAGAACGGAAGTTTGAATGACAGGCCCGTACTGCACATCGGTCACATGGCTGTTGGCATCGGTGCGCCCGTTGCTGTAGCTGTGACTGCTGTTACAGGATGGCAGGCGTTCATTTGGGTGACGGGCGTGTCGCCGCTGGTGCTGCCGTCTCCATGGCAGGTTGGTCACGCGCTTATAAAAGAAAGAGTTGATCTGGTTGAGGCAGCGTGGTGCACAACTTGTGCGGCGTTAATCGGCCTGGCCGCGAGCACGCTGCTGGGCGTCCTGACCGCATTCGCATTTTCTCAATCGTCCATTGTGCGACGGACGTTTTATCCATACGCCATCCTGCTGCAAACCGTGCCTGTCATTGCCATCGCTCCCATTATCGTGATTTCGTTCGGCCGTGGGTTTCACAGTGTTGCGTTGGTCTCACTGGTGATCAGCCTGTTTCCGATCATCACCAATACAACAACCGGCCTGCTGCAGATTGACGCAGGCCACCTTGAACTGTTTAAACTGCACTCCGCGACCTGGTGGCAGACATTATGGAAGCTGCGACTGCCATCGTCTCTTGCTTACGTTGTCAGTGGTATTCGGATCGCTGGTGGCGTGGCTGTTGTGGGAGCGATTGTCGGAGAGTTTTTTGTCGGGACCAGCCAGCCCGGACTGGGAGCCATGATCCAGAGAAAAGCGGCCGGTCTCGCGATGGACGAACTTTTTGCGACTGTGTGCGTCTCCACATTGCTGGGTGTCACCATGTTCGGGACTATTACCCTGATCGGTGAATGGATTCTAAAACGATTCTTTGGCATGAGTCTGAGCGGTGTGCGTTAAAGCAGCTCCCCGCAGACCATCGCCTGGCGAATGATTTCGATATCGTCAGAGCTGCACTCGGATGCCGGCGCTCGAGGAGCCCCGGCGTGGAACCCCAGCAGATTCAGCGCAGCTTTCAGTCCGGCAGCTCGGCGGGACAGAATCTGCCAGTCAGCTTCGTGCAGTCGATCCTGAATGGTCTTCGCTGCGGCAACGTTGCCCTGCGACGTCAGTTTAAGAATGTCGATACATTCCTGCGGGGCAACATTGCCCAGCATCAGACACGCGCCGTCGGCGCCAATCGCGGCTCCGGCCAGTAGCAGGCTTCCGTTCCCTGTCCAGAATTGTTTTTCTGCCGGCACAAGCGTTCGGACCCGGGCTTCGAAGCGTAAATCTGCAGACGCAATGTACCCTTTGACGTTGTCTATTGTGGCAATATCACCAATCAGTTCGGCAGTGATGTTTCTGGGCGCTGTGCTGCTGAGAAACATACCGGGAGCGGGCTGGTTGATAACGTAGACGGGCAGCGGGCAGCGTGGGATGATGTGGTGCAGGTAATCAGCTACGTTTTCTGTCAGACGCGGAATGCGCAACCGAATGTAGTCCGCTTCGGCCTCCGTGAAGGCTTCCGCAAGCCGCAGAGTGTCGGTCAGGGAAGGGCTGTCGATTCCTGCGACGACCATTCTTTTGTCACCACAGACCTGTTTCACACATCGAACTATTCGCAGCTTTTCATCTTCCGATAAGAAGCTTTCTTCGCCGTTCTCTGAATTCAGAACGAATCCCGACAGTGGCGTCCGAATCCAGCGTTCAATATTCTGTTGCAGCGCGTCAAAGTCAATGCTGTCGTCATTATCAAATGGTGTTGGTGTCGGGGCGACGACGACAGGATCTTCAAATTCCAAGGTCATGGCTTCGTGTCGATTCGATGAGGACTGGAAGACCGACGCGTGAATCAAGACGTATCAGGGTCAGCCGGTCACTGTGTGCGCATAAAGAAAGCGGCAAAGTTTTGACCTTGCCGCTCACGCTTCCGTACGGGTTAAACCGTGGGACATCTGGTATCGATCTTAATATCGTCCTCCGCCTCCACCGCCGTAACCACCGCCGCCGCCTCCGCCGCCACGACGCGGTTCGCGTGGTCTTGCTTCATTGACCACGATTTGACGTCCGTCAAGATCCGATCCATTTAACGCGTCAATCGCTTCATCCCCGCCTGAGTCCATTTCGACGAACCCGAATCCCTTCGAACGTCCGGTTTCACGATCGGAGATGACCTTTGCAGAGGTCACGGTTCCGAACTGCGCGAAGGCCTGTTCAAGACCTTCCGATGTGGTTCCCCATGCGAGGCTACCAACAAAAATATTCTTACTCATCTACTCACCCCGAGCTTTACAGCCCAAAAAACACAGAAGCACTACCCCCAACGACGGCAGCAGTAAAACACCAATTCCTCTGACACAACCAGTCGACCATCGACCATGCCAGAAAGCCAACTGGTTGCCCCGATTGAATTCGTCCTTTGAGGATTACTCACAGTACGACTGTCATGAACAGTCATACTGAGTAACACAAAGATGAGCCGACGAACCAGCAGCAGAAAGCAGACGGAGATCGGCTCGGAATTCGTAAAGGGAATTCTTGTCGAGCCAGCTTGTTTGTTAATCTACGATTTGTCGCTCAGCTTGGCAATACGGAGTACGCCCTTACTCCATGAGTCTGATTTTTTCTTGAATTTTCTTTTCCGACACTTTCCGCATACCGGAAATGACTCCAGTACCACACGAAACACCAGATCAATGCCGAACGAAGATACCGCAGATACCCATGCTTCCCCTGTTGCTGTCGTGACGAAACTGATTGAATCGCGGCGATCGATCAAGCCTGCTGACTTTTCTGATCGTCGCGTCGAAGACGCTTTCGTCTGGCAAATGCTCAGCAACGCCAACTGGGCACCGACGCATGGCATGACCGAACCGTGGCGGTTCTTTGTATTTGCTGATGCTGCAAGACTGACGTTGGGAAAATTACTGGCGAGGATCTATCACGAAGTCACTCCTCCGGAATCGCTGAAGCCCGCTAAAGCAGCGAAGCTGGTTTCCAACGCTGAACGAGCGTCGCACCTGATCGTTATCGCGATGAAGCGACAGGCCTCCGGAAAGATCCCCGAAGTGGAAGAGATTGAGGCCGTGGCGTGCGCTGTGCAGAATCTGCACCTGACTGCCACCGCGATCGGTGTTGCGGGATACTGGTCTTCCGGAGCGGCAATCTGCAGCGAACAGTTGCGTCAACACCTTGGGCTCAGTGGCAATGATCGCGTTCTGGGTTTGTTCTACGTGGGATACTCAGGCACAGACTGGCCGACCGGAACGCGTTCGTCCGTTGAAGAAAAGGTTGTCTGGTCGTCTGATGCGTAGACCGTTCAGGCGATGGCAGGGATTCTGCATCGTGGGCTTTGGATTGCAGTTACAGCCTGGGTCAACATGTGTGGTTTCGAATTCGGGCACTTCCTCAGCCAGAAATTCTTGTTCCGAGTTGAGACAGATTGCCCGGCAGGACGACGGTTCCATCCTGCGGTCGGACTGCCGGAACGCGTGGCAGCAGCCCATGTACATCTTGGTTGCCCGATTCACTTCCCAACCTGCGGCCCGTGAATGTACATTTCAACAACATTGATTCGCGCAAACTTACATCACGTGCTGTACACACGCGGGTCCGCAGAACTGGTTTTGTGAACAACTTTCAGTTAACGG
>Ga0315316_10001940_pt1 | contig 14711 bp, 8 predicted proteins | sample M160m3416metaG_FD_203702 | JGI IMG/M metagenome (GOLD analysis project Ga0315316, IMG submission 203702) | Ammonia-oxidizing marine archaeal communities from Monterey Bay, California, United States - M1 60m 3416 | ecosystem: Environmental > Aquatic > Marine > Intertidal zone | place: USA...
CAGTACGTCTCCGGTATCGGTGGACGAAGTTCTGAGAACAACGCAGCTGGACATGTCTCGTGTCCTGTCGACAGTGACGGTCCTGGAGATGAAACATTTCGTCCGTCGACTGCCTGGCAATATGCTGGTGAGAAACGTCTGAATCATAAGAATGAATTGAACGGCCGTGTGCTGCGTCCCGGCGTGTTCCCTGCAGAGGATACTGTCTGTTATGTGCAGACGTTCAGCAGTCCACAGGCTTCTGCATAGCCCCGAGAAGGATTTCCAGCTTGGCTGGCTGTCACGCGGGCCAATGCCACCACCTGAATGCTTCAGGCGTCGCACCGCACTCTTCAGATACAGTGCGATAGTATTTTTCCGCGTGCAGAGCTCCGTCCTGGCTGGTGGCATACCCCGGCATCAGATCGAACACCGGCCGGGCGGCTTGTCCCAGCTGGCTGTACCGTTGAATCACAGCTGCAGCAGGAAACCGGTCCTTTTCACGAATGGTCCAATCGGCCTGCTGCAGTAGTCTGGCGGGATCTTTTGATGTGAATTTTTCCAACTGCTCATCCGCCGGATGCGGAGATTCATTGGTCTTGGTGTTAAATCGTCCTGTCGCCGTGTGGTATGCCCCCACTACCATGCTGGCCACGGCCTTTCTCTGGTTGCTGACACGTGCGATATTGTGTCACGCATTGGCCGCTCCACGCCGCATGCACCCGTTCGGGACGCGAACCGTCAGGACAATGCGAGTGAGCTGGTCGACTACCATGGATAGCGACAGATGAATAGCGACAGATGAATAGCGACAGCGCGATCCGGGGCGTCATCGGATGGCAGAAGACACTTTGGCCGTTGTGATGTGGACGCGGACCTACAGGTTCGGCAACTTGATGGTACGGCGGACGCCCTTCGGATCCCACAGACGATCGGCCACCACGAATCCAAAACCGTCGCTCTTTTCCCGTTCCGCTCTACGTGCCCATGGCGTACCCGGATGATCCTTGATCACGATGTCCAGAAGGTCGACCGCTTTCTTTTCTTCTTCCGTGACCATGGTCAGATACTCACTGCGCTCCATTTTCAGGTTGAAGGCGGTCTTCAGACGCAGAAACTGTTCGTCGTTCGGAACCAGCGTCTTTCGGTTTCTCCAGAAATTCCATTCGTTCGAAATGCCGTTCTTGTTGGCAGGTTTGGGCATATTGTTGGCGTGCGAATCCATGTACAGCAGAAACTGGTACAGACGCAGTCGGAACATATGCAGCTGAGCATAGGCCAGATCGTACCCTGCGCGCCATCGCTGTGAGGCTTCGCGGGCACGCATCGGCTTCACATTTTCCAGCAGGCCGAGTCCTTCATTAACAAGCAGCAGTGCCTTGGCCGCCCGTTGCACCTGCCGCCCCGCTTCTTCCTTGAATGGCAGTGGCTCCAGCGGGTAGTGCTCGCTTCGAATATTCAGGCTTGCGTCATGTGTGTCGAACAGCAGCTTGTTGGGCGTGGGGTTCAGTCGAACGATTACATTCCACAACGTCTGGCGAAACTCACTTGTCCCTCGGTCCCCTGCGTATTCACGACGTGACATCAGCAGCGGAGTGTATTCCCGCAGTGCCAGAAAATCGTATTTGCGTTTGTCATTGGCGTCGCGTCCGACCAGGTTCTGCTCCTCTCCCGGTAGTACAAAAAAGATACCGCCTGTTTCCCGCGACATACGGACCTGTTCGTACGGACCGAAGCCAGCTGACTGGGCATCCCAGCGTCCATGAATTCCGTCCCACTGCAGACATTCGGGAAAAGCTGTTTCCGGACCACGACGAATTCTGATCCAGAAATCTTCCTTAATACCCTTGGCCTTGTCCTCATATGTCCAGCGTTGTCTGGCGTAGGGAAAGCCGAACATACTCTCCCGCCCCATCACATAAATCGGGGCCTTGGCGGCCCGTGCGGCGGCCACAGCTTCTTCCACATAGTCGCCGTCGTCGCCGGATTCGTCAGACACCACAATGATTGCCAGTTTGCGTTTACCACGAATGGCCATGGCCTTGTACTTGTTGATCATGGCTGCAATCGACCGACACATGTTTTCCTCACCGGATTCGTCGATCGGAACTTTCTCGATAGCGGCCTTGACAAGTTCCGGGTCGCCTGTGGGTTTGGGGGTCCATTCGTGAATTGTTTTTCCGTAGCTGCCGACCACAGTCAGCAGTTGTTCACTGCCCCGGCGGAGATCTTTATCCTGCTTTGTGGCAATGCCGAGCTCATCATAAACCCGCATATAGTTTTCCTTGATCTCCTTGCGGTCATCTTCCAGGCTGCCGGATTCGTCGAACATCCAGACGACTGTCACCTTCTGCTGTCGCATCATACGGATCAGTTCCTGAGTAATGATGCCCATGGCAGCCCCATAGCCTTCGACCATGGCGCCGACTTCGCCCGTGATTTCTCCTTCTCCCAGTTCGGCGGCCATCACTTCGTCGCTCAACTGCATCGTTTCCACACGCGGAGCGTCAACCGTGGCTTCTTCCAGAACTTTGGCTTTTTGTACGTCGACCGGTGTTGAGGCGGGTTGAGCAGCGGCACCAACGGCGGTCGATGGTGTGCCGCCGGCAATGACGTTAAGTGTTTCAGCCGGTTTGGTTTCCAACTCCAGTTGTTGCTCCATCTGTTCCCGCGGCAGTTCCTCAGTAAAGATGGACTCCAGCAGAATGTCGGGAGTGCCGCCCTGAATCGCCAGCGGAATCAACATCAGCACTACAAGGACGACAATGTGTACCACCAGCGAAACGACAATCGACGGTGCGTTCTTGATGAAGTTCTGCATTCCAGTGCCTTAATCGCGAATGACAACACACGACAAAAATGCCGCAATGAGGATGATGGAAGAAAAGGGGACAGGTGGAACTGAACAGGAGAAGTACTGGCCGATCGGCCGGGGAGGATCAAATCTTGTATAGCCGCCACTGGTGTCCGTCGCAGACAGGACGCTGAGCTGGAAGACCGGAATGACGACACGGATTCGTCGAGTGCTTCTGATGTCAGCGTTTCGCTTTTTCCATCAGCATCGTATAGAAAAAGTATTTCCTGTATTCTGACGACGAACCGAGGTCAAAGTCTTCGCATTGATTCCTCATTTTTACCACGGAATCCATAATTTCCCAGTCTGGACCCGCCGGAATACGTGGATCGGGGCCGGCGATCCGGCACGAACGGAACGATTTCCCTGACACTTCGCGGGCGTTTCACTACGTTGACATTGCGATAAGTCGTTATCTGCAATAAGTTTCAAGCAGATTTGACGCCTCCTGACCCCCCAGAATTAATATTCGGCATGACGCCAGCCTCACCGGCATCGTTGAAGGATCACGCAAACTACGAATTCGTGCGCGCGAAATACCTTCTGCTGGGCTGCCAGGGAGTCGGAATGACGGCACTTGGAGAGATCCTGCTCAGTGCGGGACATCAGGTTGCCGGGATGGATCAGTCTCTTGAGCCGCCACATACGACCTCGAATCCGTGGTCCGATGATCAGGTCCGTCTGCTGCCATGGTCAGGGGCAGCACTGAAGAGTGGACCGTTCGACATTTGTGTGACGAGTCCGGCCGTGTCCAGGGACACTCCAATTGTAAAGCAGCTTCTCCGTGAGGGGGTTGCGGTGATGTCGCTGCATGAGTGTCTGGCTTTTGTATTCGCGGAGAACGATCAGTTATGCGTTGCCGGAAGCCACGGCAAGAGTACAACGTCGGCCATGCTGGCCTGGATTCTGGAGTCCGCCGGTCTGGCTCCCGGATTTTTTGTCGGCGCTAAACAGGCAGGTTTCGAATGCTCAGGTCGAACAGCAGGAAATGGCACTGTTGTGCTGGAAAGTTGCGAGTATCAGTCATCATTCTGCCATTTCAGTCCTCGCCTGGCTGTGATCACAGGTCTCGAACGCGATCATTTTGACTGCTATCCCAATACAAGCGCTGAAGATTCTGCATTCCGGCAGTTTGTGGCCAGGATCCCGACCGATGGTTGTCTGGTATATCGCAAGGAGTGTCAGCGAACGGCAGGAATCGCTCACGCCACAGCTTGCCGGACGACAACATTCAGCCTGAAGGACAGTACTGCAGAATGGTTCGCCGCAGATATCAGGTGTCACGGCTGGCGCACGCATTTTCGTCTGCTGCGACCGGCCGCGCAGTCAATTGACGTGGATTTGTCTGCTGTCGGCGAACACAATGTGGCAAATGCTCTGGCCGCGATGGCGGCCGCTGCAGAGTATGGCGTGGACGCCAATTCGGCCGTCGAAGCGCTCAGCCGCTTTCCGGGGATTCAAAGGCGATTTGAATTGTGCGGACACTATCAGGACATGACGCTGATAGACGATTATGCGCACCATCCCACGGCCGTCAGGGCGACGCTGACAACTGCACGCAAAGTCTTCGCTCAGTCCCGAATCCTTGCGGTTTTCGAGCCACATCAGATTATTCGAACCCGGGCGTTGTTTCAGGACTTTGTTCAGGCGTTGACACTGGCAGACGAAGTGCTGCTGTTGCCTGTGTTTCCCGCTCGAGAACAGGTGACTCATCTTGAGTGTTGCCGTCTCAGTGGTGAACTGGTGCGACAACTGAATAATAACGCTGTTAAATCTTTCCTGTTTGCCAATCTTGACCAGGTTGTCTCAAGAATAGACCATTCCGGTAGACCCGACGACGTTATTCTCACAATGGGAGCCGGCAGGACCAATCTTATCCATGACCAACTCACTCGACGACTTCGACGACATTCTGTCGCTTGATGAATCACTTGCGCGGCACACCTGGCTGAAGCTCGGCGGCAAGGCGGAACGCTTTTACACACCGTCTTCGCGCGACCAGTTGCTGTCGCTGATTCGCGCGTGTGTTTCCGCGGCGGTTCCCGTACGCGTTCTCGGCAGCGGTTCCAACCTGTTGGTGCGTGATGACGTCGTTGCCGGCGCCGTCATTCTGATTGTTGAGCCATTGTTGTCGGACGTGGATGTTAGTGGAGATACTGTGACGGCTGGTGGCGGTGCGTTGTTGTCCCATGTTGTTTCGGAATCGGTGCGGGCAGGATTAGCGGGGCTGGAAAATGTGGTGGGCATTCCCGGGACGGTCGGTGGAGCAATCGTCGGGAATGCGGGAGGCCGCCACGCGGATATTGGCGAGTTCGTACGCCAGGTCGAGGTTGTGACCCACGAAGGTGAAGTCGTGGAGCGAACAGGGGATGAGCTGGCGTTCAGTTACAGGTCCAGCAGCGTCACCGATCTGGCTGTGCTGTCGGCAACGCTGCAACTTCGGCCCGATGATTCAGACGATTTGGCAGTTCGGATGAAGAAGATCTGGATCATGAAACGGTCCACGCAGCCACTGGCAGATCAGTCGGCTGGTTGTATTTTTCGGAACCCGCGTGGATTAAGTGCAGGCGCACTGATTGAACAGTGCGGCCTGAAGGATCTGTCAGTGGGGGGAGCCCGAATCAGTGACCGTCATGCAAATTTTGTCGTCACCGATGCCGCTGCGACCAGCGCGGACGTCGAATCGCTGATTGACAAGGTTAAGGTTGCGGTAGCGGAAAAATTCGGAGTCGAGTTGGAACTGGAGATCCGCAAATGGTGACTCAGAAAAGTGAGTCACGCAGCGGGTGTTACGATGTCTGACCGCTCGGTTTTTCAGTGAACCAATTCGCCCATTGCGGCGGTTTGTCACAGGATGTCCGGTCGATACGTGCCGCGGATGGTCTGTACGTGTCGGGTGGCACACGTCTGCGGAAGTTCAGCATCTGGCCTTGAAAGTCATGGCCGGACAGTTCGCAGCACTCGACGTTTGGCGATCAGACAGAATCGCGGCACGTTGATTGCACGACAACGTGCCGCGGTCTGTCGTGGGGTTTCGGGCGTGTTTTCGATCACAGGACATATTTCTGCATAGCACCTGACTCACCAAAGGGACCAGCAGTTCCAGCGCCGTTAACAGCATCCGTAACTCTCTAGTCAGTGGAGAGCCGAAAAGCATCGTGGTTTGCTCTGACGGGCCTGGCAACGCCGGTGGCCGTTTCAGCGGCACAAACGTCTGGAGGATTCGACGGGCTGTCGCGAAAAGGCAGACAATCGTGCGAACAGCGGCAGTATGATTCCGGTAGTCTTACGCGCATGAAGCGTTCTGTAAGCAGCCTGACACCGCCTGTTAAGTGTGAGCGGAGGAAGAATGCCACAGGTGGTCGGCTCTGATGGACTAGCTGTCTGAATCGCCGGTCCTGCGGCGGGCAATCAGTGTCAGGCAGATCGCAGCTGACAGCCCCGACGACCCGAACATCATGCACATGACCATGATCTGATACCGCGCGGCCGTCAGTGGATCTTCCTGGGCAAGTACCTGGCCGGTCATCATGCCGGGGATTGAGACCAGCCCCACGGCCAGCAGAGAATTTGTGATGGGTATCAGCGCGGCTTCCAGCGCCGTTCGACGGGCGGCTACACCTGACTCACCACGGCTGATCTCTGCCTCAAAACGTTCAATTGCAAGGCTGATGGTGTTCATGCAGTTGGAAAAAATCATTCCGGCCAGAGGAATCATCATTCGTGGTGCGTACCATGGATCAAGGCCAAGAACGATCTGAGTGATGATCAGCAGTGTTGATCCGCCCCCCAGCAGAATTGCCACCAGCACTGTCAGAAGTAGTTCCCGCCTTCCTGTTGTGGACACTCGCAGCGAAATCCAGCTGGCTCCGACCAGCATGACGGTCAGTACTCCGATCACCACCCACGATATGTCCGTTCGGAAGATGTATCCCAGCAGATAACCCAGTATCAGCAGCTGCAGCAGCATTCTGCCGATGGCAGTCAGCGACGTACGTACACCCAGCGACCAGGCGTTCAGAATCAGAAGAACGACGCCGACCGGGATCAGGGCGATGGCCAATCGTTCCAGAGGAATGTTCTGGATGGCAAACGTCATCGAGCTGTTTGGGGCCTCAGGAAGATCAGCCATCCGTCACGTATGGACAGCGGAGACGACAACATATGGTAAGTCTTCCCCCCGAACCTGCATCAGGCAGAACCGACAACAGGGCTGTATAAATTGTCTCCGGGGATGTTTTGCTGGTTCAAGTATCGTTTTCTGGGATCACATTGTCCAATCTGCCGTGACCGGCGAATGCGGGCGGCAGAATTTCGAGTGGCGACCCCGCCTGAGTTCAGGACAGGAGCAATTCCAGGTCTTCCACGGACAGATCTTTCAGAATGCTCTTCTGATCGCCACCGTCGAGGATTGCATCGGCAAGGTCACGTTTCTTCTTTTGCAGTTCGGCGATCTTTTCTTCGACGGTATCGCGACAGATCATGCGATACGCAAACACGTTTTTGGTCTGACCAACTCGGTGAGCACGGTCAATGGCCTGAGCTTCAACGGCTGGATTCCACCACGGATCGAGCAGGAACACATAGTCTGCTGCAGTCAGGTTCAGGCCCAGGCCACCTGCTTTCAGGCTGATGAGGAATACTCGGCAATCTTCATTTTCCTGAAAATTGGCAACACGACGCTGGCGGTCGCGAGTCTGCCCGTCCAGATACTCGTATTCGATTCCAGCGGCATCAAGGTGTTGACGCACGATCGACAGCATGCTGGTGAATTGAGAAAATACGAGCGACTGGTGGCCTTTGGCCACCAGTTCCATCAAGTGTGGAATCAGAAATTCAAGCTTGGCATACGGCTCTTCTTCGTCACCTCGATTCAACAGTGCCGGATGACAGGCCGCCTGTCGCAGTCGCAGCAGTGCTTCAAGGACGTGCATCTTGCTCTTGGCAATGCCCTGTTCCTGAATGACTCCCAGCAGAGAATCGCGATAGTGCAGTCGCAGTTCATCGTACAGTCGTCGCTGATCTTCCTGCATGTCGCAGTAGACCGTTTCTTCAAGCCGATCCGGCAACTCAGATGCGACCTGTTGTTTTGTCCGACGCAGAATAAACGGACGCAGACCACGCGAAACCAGTTGACGTGAATCGGCGCTTTCGGGATCTGAAACGTGACTTCGAAACGCGGTACTGCGGCCCAGCATACCGGGATTCAGGAACTCAAAAATTGACCACAGATCGCCCGCGTTGTTTTCAATGGGTGTGCCACTGAGAGCCAGACGATGTTTGGCTCTCAGTAATCTTGACGCTCTGGCAATCTGAGACGACGGGTTCTTGATCGTCTGTGCTTCGTCGAGCACTACGTATTCGAATTCGATGTCCTTCAGAACGCCGATATCCCGGCGAACCGTGCCGTACGTAGAGAGGATGACGTCATGTGTGTCAAAGTTTTCACGCAGATTTGCGCGTTCCATACCCGTATAGTCCAGCACCTTCAGGCGTGGACCAAATCTTTCGCACTCGTTATACCAGTTGAAGATCAGAGACCGGGGCACCACGATCAGCGTCGGCCCCGTCTTCTTTTTCGTGGTCTGCTGATGCTGCATCAACATGGCGATGAACTGCACCGTCTTGCCCAGTCCCATGTCGTCTGCCAGGCACCCGCCGAAATTGAAGTCGCGAAGGAACGTCATCCACGACAGACCGTCGCGTTGATAGTCACGCAACTCACCCTTGAAGTCGGCGGGGGCGTCGACCTTGTCGATCCCCGTGAAGTTCCGGAATCGCTCCCGCATTTCTTCAAACTTCGCATCGAATTCAACGTCTTCCTGGGATGACAACAACGCATCCAGAAGGGCCGCCTGTGAATTTGAAAATCGCAGTGATTCCTCATCCAGCGTGCCGAGACCTGAGATGATCCCGATCTGCTCCAGCCATTCTTCAGGAAGAATTCCCAGTGAACCGTCATCCAGACGAACGGTGGTGTCGCCGCGTTCCAGTGCCTTCAGCAGTTCCGGAAACGTGACCGAACGACCTTCGAAATCGACCTGAGCATTTACACCGAACCAGTCAATGTCTGATTCCACGCGAAATTTCATGGAACCTGCCTGCCGCACTCGACTGCCGTCCGCGAAGACTTCCCAGCCGTTGTCGACAAGTTCCCGCACGGCACGACCAAGGTCACGCCGAGGGATTTCAACGTCGGCATTTGTCTGCGATCCGTTCAGACGCTTGCGGAAGCCCAGCTCTCGCAGCCGTTCCCAGCACTGAGTCTCGAACCTGCGGTCGCGGATGATACACCGATTATGTTCCCGCTGAACAACGGCCCATCGAGCATTACGGCCTGCGACGGGGGTACCCATGTAGTCAAAAATGACTTCGGCGGTCAGTGAATCGTTGCGCCATCGTGACATGGCCGGAGTGAAAATCTTCAACGACGGGGAGGGTGATGCGGTGACTTCCTCCAGCTGCAGTTCTTTGGGCAGCTCAAGACGCGGCAAGGCTGGAATGTCCAGCAGTTTATCCACGAAGTCGTGCTGATCCGACGTCGGAATCGTTAGGCTTTTCTCGCCCCCCAACAGCTTCATCCATTCTGCCGCTCCGAAATCGCGAAGTCGCGAGATTGAATCGGAGGTCACGACAAAGCCCCCGGGGACAACGAGTGGCGTCTCAGAGAGTTCCATCGTTTCGTCATCGCGGATCAGCTGCCCGGTGACGAGCCAGCCGCTGCCATCGGAATTGCGTTTTACGAGAACGGTCAGTTCCCACGGCGTATCCCCGTCCCATCCCAGCGTCTGTTTTCCCTTATCGTCGACGCCGCCAATCGTGAGACGGCCTGATCTGCACATTTCCGGAAGAATCAGAGTGCCCAGTTCGTAGGGCAGGTGAAATCGATGTGCGGCAGCGCGCAGTTCCGCCTGCTGTGTGGACCAGTTGTTTCGCTCTGGAATCGCTCCGGCCAGGTACGACAGGAATACACGGTCGTCTTCATGCTCAATTTCATTCAGTTCGCCGGGGCGTATTTTCAGCGGCTTCACTTTACCCCATTGTCCGCTGGACCGGCGTTGTCGCTGCGACGCCTGTAACACCAGTGTTTCTGCTTCTCGGCTGGCTTCCAGATCGATTTCGTAAAAGATCTGGCGGTCCTGTCCCTGAGACTTCTTGCCGCTCTTGGTCGTAGCGGACATTTCCTCTTCGAGCCCCGCGAGTTTCGCTTCCCAAGGCCGCAGTCGCACTTCTCGCACGCCCGTGGCGACCTTCTTCCGGCTGCCGCGTGAGGAAGGCCCGTCGGCGTCCGCGTCGAAGCCGGGAGCGAGGTCATCAATACGTATCGGCGCCGTCAGATCACGCGACACAAACGGCGCCAAGCGACCCGGGCGAATGGCCGGATTGACATAGCCCTCAATGTCAGCCGTCAGGACGGTGGCCCACAGATGTTTGCACGCTTTGCTCTTGGCAAATTGATCGCAGGTACAGAACAGAGCGATATCGCTTTCCTGATATCGCAGTTGAGTCTGATATTCAACGCCGTCCACAACAACGCCAAATACGTTTTCTGCCGTCACTCGTATTAGTGAAACACGTTCGGCTTCAATGTAGGCAGCGCCACGATGTCTAAGGTCAGCTCGAAAACGGTTTTGAAGAAGCTCCGCGAGAGTCATGGAATCCTTGAAGCAATAGAAAGATCACGGGAAATCCGTGAATTGAAAGGCTGATGAAACACCGACGGACCAAAGACCGGGCCTGGGAACCCGAGGGAGTCCGGCGAAGACGAGTGACTCACGCCGGCGCCGGGATTTGGCGGACCGGGAAGGTTAACGCATGCCGGGTATTCTTTACCAGAACAGCTGCACTGTTTTCAGGATCTGACGTCAAATGCCCCAGCATTGCGGATGCGAAATGTCCGAATGTACGTATTGCCTCGCAGTCGCTACAATTCAGTCACGATGCGCGGCGCAGGGTGTTCGCCCTGATTATCCTCCGGCTGGCCGTTGTCCTGTGTCCCGGTGAGCTTCAGGCATTCGGGATGACTGAACGCTCGTCCCTGCAGTCGCAGCCGTTTCGCTGCCCTCGATAATCTTCTATGCGATTTTTCTCCGAATTTCTGAATGACAGACCTCATCCCACTTAGCGCTGACAGTGTTGTTTCCTGGATTCACGAGAATCTGCCACTCAAAGACTACGCCGGGAAGAAGGTTCTGCTGATTGTACCGGACAGTACCCGGACCGCACCGTTGCCGGTGATCTTTCCCACGCTGCGCAAACTGCTGGGGCCGATCTGTCCACAGCTGGATGTGCTGGTGGCGCTGGGCACGCATCCGCCCATGCCGCAGGACAAGATCCGATCCATGCTTGGAATCGGTCACGACGATCCCTGTAGTGACGTCAGTCTGTTCAATCACGAATGGGACAATCCAGACGCTCTGGCCACAATTGGCAGCCTGAGCGAATCCGACACACGGATGATTTCTGACGGCGTTCTTTCGCAGGAAGTCCCTGTTCAGATCAACAAACGAGTACTCGATTACGACATTGCCCTTGTTGTGGGCCCGGTGTTTCCGCATGAGGTCGTTGGGTTCAGCGGTGGCAATAAGTACTTTTTTCCGGGGGTTTCTGGTCCGCAGTTGTTGAATTTCTTTCATTGGCTGGGCGCCCTGATTACCAATGTTGGCATTATCGGCGTGCAGGATACGGCCGTTCGCCGCGTGGTCGATCACGCAGCCAGGCTGATCCCCATTGAGCGGCGCTGTCTGGCGTTTGTGGTTGCACCGGATGCGTCGCCGTATGGATTGTTTCACGGAACTCCGGAAGACGCATGGAAAGGGGCTTCGGAACTGTCGGGCCGAGTACACATCAAACGCTTTCGGAAACCCTACAAACAGGTGCTGTCCTGCGCCCCCGAAATGTATGATGAGTTGTGGGTGGCCGGAAAATGTATGTATAAGCTGGAACCCGTGGTCGCAGACGGTGGCGAGTTAATCATTTATGCTCCCCACATGAAGGATATTTCCGTAACTCACGGCACTGCGATTGAGGCGGTCGGGTATCATGTACGCGACTATTTCACGAAACAGTGGGAAAAATTCAAGGATCATCCATGGGGTGTGCTGGCCCATTCCACTCATGTGCGCGGCAGCGGCGAGTATATTGACGGAATTGAAAAGCCGCGTGTCACTGTGACGGTGGCATCACAGATTCCTCGCGAAGTCTGCGAGCGGATCAGTCTGGCGTACCGCGATCCTGCGACCATTGACGTCGAATCCTTCAGCAACCGTGAAGACGAAGGTATTCTGCTGGTACGAAAAGCGGGCGAACACCTTCACCGGCTGGAAGACGGAATCAGCACCACTTACCCGACATGAATCAGTAACAAACGGACAAGGGATGGAGCCTTTATTATTTACGCCGCTGCTGAAACAGATTCGGTGGGGTGGCAGAAAGCTGGGTAGTCTGCTTAATAAGCAGATTGGCGACGCTGACGACTATGCTGAGACCTGGGAAATCGCTGACCATGACAGCGGTCAAAGTGTCGTGGCTGGTGGAAGTTTTGCCGGAAAATCGTTGCGGGATTTGCTGGGTTCTCACCGCGACGAATTGTTGGGGGGCCAGTCCGGCGCGGCTCGGTTTCCGTTGCTGATCAAGTTTCTGGATGCTAACGACTGGCTGTCTTTGCAGGTTCACCCGAATGACACGCAGGCTCTGAGGTGGAATCCCAGCGAGAAGGGAAAGACGGAAGCGTGGGTGATTGTTGCTGCGGAGCCGGACAGCCTGATCTGTGCAGGTCTGAAGTACGGCGTCACGCGAGACGAATTTCAACAGTGTCTGCACGACGGCAGCATCGAGAAGACGCTGCATCTGATTCCGGCAGTTCCCGGCGACTGCATTTTTGTGCCCGCTCAGACTGTGCATGCGATCGGCCCCGGGATTGTTCTGGCGGAAGTGCAGCAGCAGAGCGATCTGACTTTTCGGCTGCACGACTGGGGTCGCGTGGGGGCCGATGGCCAGCCACGGGAAATTCACGTCGAGGAGTCACTGGCCTGTATAGATTTCGAGCGTGGCCCTGTGAATCCCGTTGTGCCGGTCGAACTGGCTTCCGGTAATCATCAGTTTGATGAACTTGTTCGCTGTGATTACTTCGTCATCCGTCGGCATTGCAGCGATACCGACTTTGAAGTGAAGCTGGCCGGTCGTTTTCGGATTGTGATGGTGCTGGATGGCCAGGCCGAACTCAGGACTGAGTCGGGCGCCCTGACTGTGACAAAGGGGCAGACGGTCCTGTTGCCGGCATCGCTGCCGCAGGCGGACTTTATCCCGTCGTCCAGGGTGACCCTGCTCGAAATTCTGACGCCCGAGAACCGTATTTGCAGATAACGAAAACAACTACCTCGTTCGGGCCCGGGGAAGGATACAGGGTGTGAGTCATTCTTGTGCCAGCAAGTGCTTTGCCATTCTGTTTTTTTATGCGTCTTACGCACTCGCACGTGACTGAATTTTGTGGTTGCGAATCCACCTCATGGCCGACAGCGTTTTCCGCGGCGACGAATAAACGTGGTACGTTGTCGTGGCAGCGGGGCATGGAAATTGCTGGCCGTGACATCGTTGGTGGCGGAAGGGTGGTCAGGGAGACGGGATCGCCTGCAGTAATGCCTTGACTCGTATTCGTTCCGGGTTGCCTTCCACGTCCGCGTCTGCCAGTACTTTTCGGGCATCCGCATGACGCTCCTGGGCCAGCAGGGCGAGTGCCTGATTTGACATTGAGGCAAATTTCCAGCGACCATCCGGATACTGCCGACGATAATTGACAAGAGTCGTGATTGCTGCGCCAGCCTCTTTTCGGTCAAGCTGGCATATGGCCGTCCAGTACATTGCGTCGCCCATTGAACTTTGATTCACCTCGCGAATAAGTTCCGGAAATGGAAATGCCACGACCGGGGGAAATCCAAATTCCTTCTGGACTGCGTCGGGAACGCGTACCCGCAGGGCGTCCTGCATGCTGGCGATGCGAATCTGCTGGAGTTGTTGAATCACTCCCGTGTTGATGCTGCCCATGATCTGCTGAATTCGGCCTTTTAACAGTCGCATAGATGGCTTGCCGAACATGTCTTCGCTGGATTCCATCATCTTTTCGAAGTTTTTCATCAAGCGTTCCTGCACAAGACGCCTTCGTTCTTCGGGCGGCAGTGCCTCCGGGACGGTCGTCATTTCTTCCATGCTTTCAGCCGTGTAGTCCGTGCGCTCAAACGGGGCGTGGAACGGCCGCATGAGTGTGGAGTACTGTTTCTGTTCAGCTTCGGTACGCGACCGAGAGGCCGTCGTTCGCTGTTCCGGGTAACTCCAGATGGAAATGTCTGTTTTGGACCACGTGCCCCCGCCGGCACCGACGACTCGGTCAAGAAGCGGAAGGATTTCTGAAACGCCACCCGTCAGCTCCTCGTACAGAATCGCCGCATCGGTGGCCGAAAGCTGTTCCTGCAGCAACAACATTCGGGGAGCGAAGGCCGCTGTCTGCGCCACCAGTTGGATTGACGACTTCTTCCACCGTTCGTGAGCCTTTAGTGTCGGTATTGTGGCAGGTGTTGGGTTTTCCAGGTCATGCGTTTCACCGTCAATAATCGGCAGGCCGGAGACAACATCGAACAGAAGCCCACGATCTTCCAGCATCACTGCCACGATCCAGCTGGCGGAATCCAGCGGCTCGCCTTCTGCCGGTTCACTGTCCGTTGTGACGACGACCGCGTCAATTTTCTGTTGACGCAGGGCTTCAGCGAAGACCCATGCTCTGTCCTCGGCCGTCCCAAGGCCCGTTAGCATCACGTCAAACAGTCCGAGTGCGACTCGCGGCTCACTGGACGGTTGCAGGCTGATGTTACGGACGACCCAGTCA
>Ga0315316_10001942_pt1 | contig 14706 bp, 9 predicted proteins | sample M160m3416metaG_FD_203702 | JGI IMG/M metagenome (GOLD analysis project Ga0315316, IMG submission 203702) | Ammonia-oxidizing marine archaeal communities from Monterey Bay, California, United States - M1 60m 3416 | ecosystem: Environmental > Aquatic > Marine > Intertidal zone | place: USA...
TGTCATTAATGCCCAGGGGCGCACTTTCATTCAACCTCCCCTGGAGAATCCCCTGCTGGCCCTTGATGCGGAAGTGTCGCGACTTCGGGATGAGGAGGGAGTGAGGATGATTTTTGTGGATTTCCATGCGGAGGCAACCAGTGAGAAGATTGCGACCGGCCGTTTCCTGGATGGGCGTGTTTCCGCACTCATAGGAACTCACACACACGTGCAGACAGCCGATGCGCAGGTCTTTCCGGGTGGCACGGCTTTTCTTTGTGATGCCGGAATGTGCGGGCCACGGGAATCTGTCCTGGGACGGCGTATTGATTCCATTATTGAGCGGATGCTGACCTCGACCCCGAGGGTCATGCCCGTTGCAAAGGGCGAGGTGGAACTTTGCGGAGCCCTGATTGACATTGACCTTGAGAGTGGCCGTGCCAGAGGCATTGAGAGGGTGGTGGAAAAGTCAGAAGGTTGATAACCGACGCCGGCTTTTAGGTATTGTTGTAGGCAATAGCCGTGGTCATCCCCGGAGGCCATCTCATATATTATTAATAATGAGATACTTACAGAAAAAAATACCGGGCGCCTACGAAAATACTAAAATTTTTTTGACAGGGAGGGCCAAGTTGATAGTGTTTGCCCCCAGTTTTCGCGGATTTTGCTGGTTTTTTCGCTCCTGTCTTCTCTTGTGTGGGGTTGCTGTGTCGGAGAGGCTTTGCCCGGTTCGCGAACTGCGTGAGTGTTTCATTACTAGTATCCTAAAGAATCAAAAATCAGCAGGCAATATTGGTAACGAATTCGCTCATGTAGCTCAGGGGTAGAGCACTTCCTTGGTAAGGAAGAGGTCACGGGTTCAAATCCCGTCATGAGCTCCAAACGCAGAAAAAACGAAATAAAGCAGACCGCAAAAAAAATCGTAACCCGGGCGACCGGCACAAAACCAAGAAGCGAAAAACCACAAACAGCAATCGGAGGGTGGAACCCGAATAACTCGATTTTCCCCGTTACAATTACCGAGAGCAGTTAACCAAATATTATACCCCGATGACCGGAAGATAAAATATCCGGCATTAACAAAACAATACTGTCATGGCCAAAGAAGCATTTGAAAGGAATAAACCTCACGTGAATATCGGCACCATCGGTCACGTTGACCATGGCAAGACGACACTGACTGCCGCTATCTGCCATACCCTCGCTGAGCTGGGTTTGGCCGAGAAGAAAAATTACGATGAGATTGACGCTGCTCCTGAGGAAAAGGAGCGGGGTATCACCATCTCCACAGCGCACGTTGAATATGAGACCGAGGGTCGCCACTATGCGCACGTCGACTGTCCTGGACACGCTGACTATGTGAAAAACATGATCACGGGTGCTGCTCAGATGGATGGTGCCATTCTGGTTGTTTCAGCTGCTGACGGCCCGATGCCGCAAACCCGCGAGCATATTCTTCTGGCCCGTCAGGTGGGTGTGCCCGCAATCGTGGTTTTCATGAACAAGACTGACCAGGTTGATGACGCCGAGCTTCTTGACCTGGTTGAGATGGAAGTTCGTGAATTGCTCAGCCAGTATGAGTTCCCGGGAGATGACATCCCGATCGCCAAGGGTTCGGCCCTCAAGGCTCTCGAGGGCGATGCGGACCACAAGGCGGCAATCATGGAACTGATGAAGGCCGTTGATGAGTATATTCCGAAACCTGAGCGCCCTGTTGACCTGGACTTCCTGATGCCGATTGAGGATGTATTTTCCATTGAAGGTCGCGGCACAGTTGCCACTGGCCGTATTGAGCGGGGAATCGTCAACAAGATGGAAGAGGTCGAGATCGTGGGGATTAAGGATACCGTGAAGACTACTGTCACGGATATTGAGATGTTCCGCAAACTGCTCGACCGTGGAGAAGCCGGTGATAATGTCGGTATTTTGCTACGCGGGGTTAAGAAAGAGGACATCGAGCGGGGCCAGGTCATTGCCAAGCCGGGATCCATTACTCCCCACTTGAAGTTCACCTCAGAGGTTTACGTTTTGAGTAAGGATGAGGGCGGGCGTCATACCCCTTTCTTCAGTAATTACCGCCCGCAGTTTTATTTCCGAACCACGGATGTCACCGGAACCATCAAATTGCCTGACGGGGTTGAGATGGTGATGCCGGGTGACAACATTACCATGGAGGTGGAGCTCATTACGCCGATTGCGATGGAGAAGACCATTCGTTTTGCTATCCGTGAAGGTGGCCGAACCGTGGGTGCCGGCCGGGTTGCCGAGATTCTTGACTAGGCTTCGGCAAAGGATTTCCAATTTTCCAGGCACAAGCCGGATCCGGACGGGCAACAGGCCCCGTAATGGATTCGGCTCTGCCGTAAAAATAAGAAATTATTTCAAGGTAGATTTTTCAGATGCAAGCCGGAACTCAGATCAAGTTGATAACCGAGGGTAGTAGCTCAGCCTGGTTAGAGCACCGGTCTCCAAAACCGGGTGTCGTGGGTTCGAATCCCTCCTACCCTGCCACTTCCAGCCCGGATACAGGCATTACCAGATAAGAATCATGAAAGTAGGCAAATATCTTGGTGAGGTGAAGACCGAGCTGCAAAAAGCCACCTGGCCATGGGTTCCCAAGGACAAGGGCGAGAAAGGCTTTAAGCGTTTCAAGGAGCTTACCGATTCAACCGTGGTTGTCTTTATCGCCATGATGCTACTTGGGGCGTTCGTCAGCCTTTGGGATTTAATCCTGTTTAACATCATCGAGCTCTTTACCAAGATTGGCTAGACCAGCGGCAAACAGATGATGCCCTGGCTTTTCAGGGGTTTCTCAACATTCACAATTTCTCCTTAAGGGAATTACCCAATTATTACTAAACGATGGCACTGACAACACCAGCACCCAGCGAACAATGGTATGTTGTGCATGTGTTGTCCGGCCAGGAGAACAAGGTCTGTGACAATATCAATCGCCGCGTTGACTCAGAGGAGATGGGGGATGTGGTTTTTAAGGTTCTGGTGCCGACTGAGCGCGTCTCGGAGGTGAAGAAAGGCAAGCGGTCTGAAACCAAGCGCAAGTTTTTCCCCGGTTACATTATTGCCAACATGCACCTTCTCGACGAAGACGGCGGCTTGGTGGACCGCACCTGGTATTTTATCCAGGAGACGCATGGCGTCATTGGCTTTGCCGGAACGAAATCCAAACCTATTCCGATGCGCCTCCGTGAGGTCGAGAGCATGCTGGGCCAGATCAAGGAACGCTCCGAGAGTGTTAAGCCAAAAATTGACTACGAGGTGGGCGAAACCATTAAGGTTTCCGACGGACCGTTCCAGAGTCAGCCGGGCGTGATTGAAGAAATTGACAATGATAAAGGCAAGTTGCTGGTCTCGGTGACTGTTTTTGGACGTCCAACTCCTGTTGAACTGGAATACTGGCAGGTTGAAAAAGAGGCCTAATTTTTAATTTTTAACCCTTAACTTTTCTCGGCACACCATGGCAAAAGAAATTACCGGAACCCTAAAGCTGCAGATCCCGGCAGGGCAGGCGAATCCCTCGCCGCCCGTGGGTCCTGCTCTCGGACAGGCAGGACTGAATATCATGGAGTTCTGTAAGGATTTTAATGCCAGGACGCAGGGGCAGGCAGGCGATATTCTCCCGGTTGTCATCAGCGTCTACAAGGACAAGAGCTTCAGCTTTATCTGTAAGCAGCCACCGGCATCGGCATTGCTGAAAAAGGCAGCAAAAATCGCCTCGGGTTCAGGGGAGCCCCACAAGGAAAAGGTTGCCACGATTACCAAGGCTCAGTTGATGGAGATCGTAAAGATCAAGAAACCCGACCTGAATGCACGGGATGACGAGGCGGCTGCCCGGATTATTGCCGGGAGTGCGCGCCAGATGGGCATTGAGATCGATGGCATGTAGGCCCAAAAGGAACAAAGAATCACGACAAAACACCAATCAGCAGGAGGGCAGTTAAAAGCCCGTTGGCACTGCGACAATCCAAATGGCAGAAAAGAGAAGCAAGCGATACCGAAAGGCAGCGGAGATGATTGAGGAGGGGAAAAGTTATTCCCTTTCTGATGCCGTTGGCATCCTCAAGAAATTTCCTCCTGCCAAGTATGACGAGACGGTTACCGTGTCCATAAGGCTTGGTGTAGACCCGAAGCAGTCTGACCAGATGGTGCGGGGGACCTGCCCCTTGCCGCATGGTTCCGGCAAAGAGGTCAGGGTATTGGTTTTTGCCCAAGGTGAGGCGGCAAATGCCGCGAAGAACGCCGGAGCTGAATATGTTGGCTACGACGACATGTTAAAAAAGGTCCAGGATGGTTTCCAGGACTTTGATGTGGCGGTCGCCACCCCTGAGGCCATGGCCGAAGTCCGTAAGCTGGGCCGTTTTCTGGGCCCTCGCGGATTGATGCCCAATCCCAAGACCGGTACCGTCACGGATGATACCGCGACTGCGGTGAATGCGGTGAAGGCCGGAAGGATTGATTTCAAACTGGACCGCAACGGCAATATATCTGCACCGATAGGCAAGGTATCATTTACCCCCGAGCAACTGCTCGATAACGGGCAGGCGGTCATGGATACGGTTGTGCGTGCCAGGCCGGCTTCCGCGAAGGGAAAATATCTTGATAGCGTTACTCTATCCGCAACCGTCTCTCCTGGATTGCCCCTTGATGCGGCCTCATTTGAAAAGAAAAAATAAAAATTTCAGAAGGTAACAGGAGATACCCAGAAATGCCATGAAAGCGATCAAAGAGAGTATTATCAGCGACTTAATCGAACGTTTAAACGCATCGCCCTTTATGGTGATTGTTGATTACAGCGCGCTGACTGTAGACCAGTTTGAAACACTTCGGGGCCGGCTTGTGGACTGCGGCTCCGGGGCGCATGTGACCAAGAACTCCTATGCCAAGCGGGCTTCCGCTTCCGTTGATTACCCGCAGGAAATCGCAGAGTTCCTAAGCGGGCAAACTGCACTTGTTACCGGCGAGGAGGATATCTGCGCAACGGCCAAAATCCTGAAGGATTTCAGGAAAGAGACCGAGAAGCTGGAGATGCGCGCGGGTGTGCTGGATGGTAAACTCCTTAGTTCAGAAGAATTGAACGTGCTTGCCGCATTGCCGCCCATGGATGTCCTGCGGGCGCAGTTGTTAGGCACCCTACAGTCGCCGGCAGGCACTCTGGTGCGCTTACTGAACGAACCGGCCTCTGGCCTGGCTCGTGTCCTGCAACTCAAGGGCGAGCAGGGCTGAACATGAACAATCATCCCCGGGTTTCATGAAGAGGCCCGGGGACCATAACAAAAACCAAGAAAAACTAAAACAATCCAACCACGGTTCCTTGTCGGAGCAGCTGCTGCTGTTCTGAAATGGTTCGGAGCTCCGAACCGCGACGACACCGTCAACGAAAATGGCTGATATTGAAAAATTAACTGAAGATCTGAGCGGGCTTACCGTTCTTGAAGTTGCCGACCTTGTTAAGGCTCTGGAAGAGAAGTGGGGCGTCAGTGCTGCTGCTCCTGTTGCTGCTGCTGCGCCGGCAGGCGACGGAGGTGGCGAAGCTGCTGAAGAGAAGACCGAGTTTGATGTTATCCTGGCGGAAGCCGGTGGCAACAAGATCGCCGTCATTAAGGAAGTCCGTGGAGCCGTCAGCGGTCTCGGTTTAGCCGATGCCAAGAAATTGGTAGAGAGCGCGCCGACCCCTCTCAAGGAGAGCTGTTCCAAGGAGGAGGCCGAGGAGATCAAGGGCAAGCTCGAAGCCGCCGGAGCCAAGGTGGAGATCAAGTAGACTTTGCCAAAAGCGGCACCCGTGCCGCATATGCCATTTCCCTGGTGTGGTGTGATATTTCACCACACCAGGGTTTCCAAACCAACCGTAAGATTTTTGTATCCAGCGTTACCGCAATCCCCAAAAATCCATTCCTATTTGTTTTGCTGCACCAATTCCTAAGGGAACGGGCCTACAGGCTCCACATTATCCATTCACCAGAAAGCCGGAAAACCCTTACTTTGGGCCGGTTTTTAATGCTGTACAGGAATGCGGATCCAGCCTGGATTCCTGCAATGGATAATTGCCAATAAACAAGATCGGGAAATTTACCGCAAACCCTCCAAGCCATTTCAGAGAAACCAGCAGATAGCTATGACTGAACGTCTTCATTTCGGAAAAATTGACGAGGTCGTTGAGGCCCCAAACCTCATTGAGATCCAGATCCAGTCCTACCAGGACTTTCTTCAGGTTGATACATCACCGCGCAAGCGAAAGCAGGTGGGTCTGCAGGCGGTCTTCAGGGAAGTTTTCCCGATTACCTCCTACGATGACAAGGTAACCCTTGATTTCGTTGAGTATGAGGTCGGTAAACCAAAACTCACGGCACTTGAGGCAATCCGTGACAGTGAAACATACAGTGCTCCGCTTTATGTGACCTTCAGGTTGCAGGATGAGGCCGGCACGAAGGAGGAGCGGGTCTACATGGGGGAGTTGCCGCTCATGACGGCACGCGGCACGTTTGTTATCAATGGTGCTGAGCGCGTGGTGGTTTCCCAGTTGCATCGCTCTCCCGGGGTCTGCTTTGAGACCAGTCTTCACCTCAACGGCAAGACTCTGCACAGCTTCAGGATCATCCCGGACAGAGGGTCATGGCTTGAAGTCCAGTTTGACACGAACGACTTGCTTTATGTCTACCTCGATCGTCGTCGTCGCCGCCGCAAGTTTCTTGCCAGCACTTTCCTGCGCACCCTGGGCTTTGAGAAGGATGCCGATATCTGTAAAGAGTTTTATGATGTCGAGAAGCTGAAGCTCACTGCCAAGATGGACGAAGAGGAACTGTCCACCAAGGTTCCATTCGAGGATGTGCTGGACGACGAGGTCATCATTGTCAATGCCTATGAACCGCTGACCATTGGCGTGGTTCACCAGTTGATGGAACTTGGCCACAAGACAATTGAGGTTGTGGACGTCAAGGAAGGGGACATCCTGATCAAATCTCTCCGCAAGGACCCGGCCGGTGATGAGGAAGAAGCCCTGAAGGATATTTACCGCCGCCTGCGCCCGGGTGATCCGCCCACTACTGCCAATGCACGTGCATTGCTTAAGCGGCTATTTTTCGACCCCAAGAAATATGACCTCACGCGTGTCGGTCGTTATAAGATTAACCAAAAGCTTCACACGGATATTGACGAAGGTGAGAGGATTCTTACCTCGAGCGATTTTGTCTCCGCAATGAAATATCTTCTGAATCTCAAGAAGGGCGAGGGTATTACTGACGACATTGACCACCTCGGGTCGCGTCGCGTGAGAGCGGTGGGAGAACTGCTCTCGAACCAGTGTCGTGTCGGGCTTGCGCGCACGGAACGACTCGTTAAGGAACGCATGACGCTTTTTGATGTCAATCTTGACGGCATGACGCCCCAGAAGCTTATCAACCCGAAGGCCCTGTCTGCCGTTGTGCGCGATTTCTTCGGCCGCAGCCAGTTGAGCCAGTTCATGGACCAGATCAACCCGCTGGCTGAATTGACCCATAAGCGCCGCCTGTCCGCACTTGGACCGGGCGGGCTCAACCGGGACCGGGCCGGGTTTGAGGTTCGTGATGTGCACCCGTCTCATTACGGTCGCATCTGCCCCATTGAGACCCCGGAAGGCCCGAATATTGGTCTCATCAACTCAATGAGCACATATGCCAGGATCAATAGCTTTGGCTTCATTGAGACTCCCTACCGCAAGGTTAAAAACGGCAAGGTCAGTAAAGACATTGGCTACCTGACTGCCGACCAGGAGGAAAATGAAGTCATTGCCCAGGCGAACAATCCGCTCGACAAGGCCGGTAAGTTTGTCAATGAACGGGTGACTGCGCGTTTCCGCGGTGATTTCCTCGAGGTTGAGCCCGACAAGGCCACCCTCATGGACGTTTCCCCCAAGCAGTTGGTATCGATTGCCGCTTCCCTGATTCCCTTCCTGGAACATGATGATGCCAACCGCGCACTGATGGGATCCAACATGCAGCGTCAGGGTGTACCTCTGCTTACCGCAGAGTCACCGCTGGTCGGTACAGGCATGGAGGGGAAAGCGGCGCGCGATTCCCGTGCCGTGGTGATTTCCGAAGGACCGGGTAAGGTCGCAGCCGCGACTGCCGAGATCATTGTTGTTACCAAGGACGGGGAGCTGCATGTCTCGGAGCAGAAGTTTCTCTCTGAGCAGCGCAAGCTGCGCAGTGATCCCAACAAGGGCATATACGTGTATCCTCTGCGCAAGTTCATGCGGTCCAATTCCGGTACCTGCATTAACCAGCGGCCGATTGTCAGGCAGGGACAGCAGATCAAGGCCGGCGATGTGCTTGCCGATGGACCTTGCACGGAGGACGGTGAGCTTGCCATTGGCAAGAACGTGCTGGTGGCCTTTATGCCCTGGAACGGGTACAACTTTGAGGATGCCATTACCATTTCCGAGCGGGTGGTTAAAGATGATGTCTACACATCGATTCATATTGCCAATTACGATGTTGGTGCCCGTGACACCAAGCTGGGCCCCGAGGAGATTACCCGTGATATTCCCAATGTCGGTGAGGAGGCACTGGCTGACCTAGGCCCGGACGGGGTTATTCGCATTGGTGCAGAGGTCAAGCCCGGCGATATCCTGGTCGGCAAGATTACCCCGAAGAGTGAGACTGAACTGGCGCCCGAAGAACGTTTGTTGCGTGCCATTTTCGGAGAAAAGGCAGCGGATGTTAAGGATACCTCCTTGCGTGTCCCGTCGGGATGCACGGGTATTGTGATGGATATCCGGGTTTCATCGCGCAACGAATCTGCCAAGGAGCAGATGACTGATGCCGAGATGAAGAAACAGCTCAAGGGTATCGACTCTGACCATAAGAAAAAGCGTGATGAACTCACCAATCAGCTTACTGAGAAGCTTTCGGATATCCTGCTGGGAGAAAAGATTCCCCTTGATGTGGTCAATGGAAAGTCCGGGGAGCTTATTATTCCGGCTAACCGCAAGATTACCAAGACACTATTGAAGAAGCTTGCCGGGGTTTATGATTCAATTGAGATTGACCCCTCCCCGATCCGTAACAAGATCATGGAGATCATCAGCGGCTTCCAGTCCAAGTTCAGTGATATTGATTCCGAGCGTGAGCGTTCGCTGGACCGCATGGAGAGTGGTGATGAGATTGATCCCGGTATTATTAAGTCGGTGAAGGTTTTTGTTGCCAGTAAGCGTAAGCTTTCCGTTGGCGACAAGATGGCTGGTCGCCACGGGAATAAGGGTGTTGTCGCCAAGATTGTGCCTGAAGAGGACATGCCTTTCCTGGAGGATGGCAGGCCGGTTGACATTTGCCTCAACCCGCTGGGTGTGCCTTCAAGGATGAATGTCGGGCAGGTTCTGGAGACTCACCTTGGTGTTGCCGCTAAGGCATTGGGCTTCAAGGTTGCCACCCCTATTTTTGACGGCATTCCCGAGACCAAGATCATGGAATTCCTCAAGGAGGCCAATGCCAAGGAGGGCTTTGAGTGGATTGGCCTCAACGGCAAGTCAACACTTTATGACGGGCTTACCGGCGACACCTTTCATCAGGAGGTTGTGGTCGGTTATATCTATATGCTGAAGCTGGGGCACCTGGTTGCCGACAAGATTCATGCGCGTGCCGTTGGTCCTTATTCACTGGTGACCCAGCAGCCGCTTGGCGGAAAGGCCCAGTATGGCGGACAGCGTTTTGGCGAGATGGAGGTTTGGGCACTTGAGGCCTATGGTGCCGCCTATACCCTGCAGGAGCTCCTAACGGTAAAATCCGATGACGTTCAGGGGCGCACGCGGATTTATGAATCGATAGTCAAGGGTGATAACAGCCTGGAAGCCGGCACGCCGGAATCCTTCAACGTCCTTATCAAGGAAATGCAAAGTCTCTGCCTGGATGTCAAAGTCGGCCCGAGTTCGAGACCTGCGTTGGGTGAATCCCGCGAATCCCGCGAATCCGCCAGTGCTTGAACCCGAGTCAATTATATTATCGAAAAACGGTAACAACCAAGACCACCGAATACAATGAGTGTTGAGTCAAATATACGTGAGCTTTTCGGAGCTGATACGAAAAAACCCGGTTTCGATCAGGTCAACATTACCGTTGCCGCTGCGGATACAATCCGCACTTGGAGCAGCGGTGAGGTAAAGAACCCGGAAACTATCAATTACCGTACCTTCAAGCCTGAAAAAGGCGGCCTTTTCTGCGAGCGGATCTTCGGTCCGACCAAGGATTGGGAATGTGCCTGCGGGAAGTATAAAAGGATCAAGCACAAAGGGGTTATCTGCGACCGTTGTGGTGTTGAGGTTACCCTGTCACGGGTTCGGCGTGAACGTATGGGCCATATTGAACTTGCTGTACCGGTAAGTCATATCTGGTTTTATAAATGCATGCCCTCACGTATCGGGCTCATGCTGGATATGAGCGCGCGCATGCTCGAGCGGGTGATTTATTACGAGGATTACATCGTCACGGATCCGGGCAAGACACCTCTCGAATTGGCACAACTGCTTACCGAGCAGGAATTGCGCGAAGCCGAGGACGAGTTTGGTGAAGATAGTTTCCGGGCCGGTATGGGGGCGGATGCCATCCGGGATTTGCTCGCCGGCATTGAACTGGTTTCCTTGGTCAAGGAACTCGAGGAGGCAATGACCAAGACGCGTTCCAAGCAGGTGCGCAAGAAACTGGCCAAGCGCCTCAAGCTTGCCCAGGGATTTGCCCAGAGCCATACACGGCCTGAGTGGATGATTCTTGAGGTTCTTCCGGTGATTCCGCCGGATCTGCGCCCATTGGTGCCGCTTGAAGGCGGCCGCTTTGCCACCTCAGACCTCAACGACCTTTACCGTCGCGTCATCAACCGCAATAACCGCCTGAAGAACCTGCTTCAGTTAAAGACACCGGAGGTGATTATCCGCAACGAGAAGCGCATGTTGCAGGAGGCTGTCGATGCCCTCTTTGATAATGGCCGTCATGGCCGTGCCGTTACCGGTGCAGGTAACCGGGCACTGAAGTCGCTTTCCGATATGCTCAAGGGCAAGGGCGGGCGATTTCGCCAGAACCTTCTCGGCAAGCGGGTGGACTACTCAGGTCGCTCGGTGATCGTCATTGGTCCCGAGTTGCAACTCCATCAATGTGGATTGCCGAAGAAAATGGCCTTGGTGCTTTTCGAACCGTTCATCATTCGCCGCCTCAAGGAGCTTGGTTATGTGCATACTGTGCGCTCGGCCAAGAAGATGATTGAGCGCAAGACGCCAGAGGTATGGGATATCCTTGAGGAGGTCACGAAAGGGCACCCCGTCATGTTGAACCGTGCGCCCACTCTGCACCGCCTTTCGATCCAGGCCTTTGAGCCTGTGTTGATTGAGGGCGCTGCAATTCGTCTCCACCCGCTGACTTGTTCAGCTTACAATGCGGATTTTGATGGTGACCAAATGGCAGTTCACGTGCCGCTTTCCGTTGAGGCCCAGCTGGAGGCTCGCATGTTGATGCTGGCTCCCAATAATATTTTCTCGCCTTCAAGTGGCCGCCCGATCACCACACCGTCTCAGGATATCACGCTTGGCTGTTATTTCCTTACTCATGAACGCCACCATATTACCTATAAGGGGGATAAGGTGAGACGGATACCGCTCTTTGAGTCGACTACCGAGGTGGAATTTGCCATTGCGCAGCGTGCCGTCTCGCTTCATTGCAAGATTCGCCTTGCCAATCCTGATCGCGGCAATGATACCATTTATGGAGACAAGGAGTCGGTGGTGATTGAAACCACCCCGGGGCGGGTTCGTTTTAACGAGATCTGGCCACGGGTTATCAATGCCGAGGGCATGGGCCTTGGCTTCGTCAATGAGACGATTGCCAAGAAGCAGCTCTCGGATGTTATCTGGCGCGCTTATCAGGTCTCGGGGCTTCAGTCTACCGTTGATGCTCTTGACAGCTTGAAGCACCTGGGATTCCGCGAGGCAACGCGAGCTGGTGTTTCCATCGGGATTACAGACATGGTGATTCCGCCGGAAAAGAGTGCCGAGCTGAAGAATGCCTATAAGCAACTTGATGTTGTCGAGAAGCAGTACCGCAAGGGTATCATCACTGATGGTGAGCGTTACAATAAGATCATTGATATCTGGACCGCTGCCGGTGACCAGATAGCTTCCGCCCTTTACCGGACCTTGGAATATAACGAGGGCAAGGAGGTCGCCAATCCCCTTTACATGATGGTTGATTCCGGTGCACGGGGCAATAAGCAGCAGATCAAGCAGCTATCGGGTATGCGCGGCCTCATGGCCAAGCCTTCCGGTGAGATTATCGAGCGGCCGATCACCTCCAATTTCCGTGAGGGACTTTCCGTGCTCGAATATTTTGTCTCCACCCACGGTGCCCGTAAGGGACTTGCCGACACTGCGCTCAAGACAGCCGATTCGGGTTACCTGACGAGGAAACTGGTTGATGTCTCCCAGGATGTGATCATCACCAGCCCGGATTGCGGGACGACACAGGGTATCACGGTGAAGTCGATCTATGAGGGTGATGAGGAGATTGTTGACCTTGCTACCCGTGTCTATGGCCGCACCAGCTGTGAGAAGATCGTTGATCCGGTTTCTCAGGATGTCATTGTTGATGTTGATCAACTCATTGATGAGCCCACGGGCCTGAAGTTGCAAGATATTGGCCATGAGCAGATGCGTATCCGGTCGGTGTTGACCTGTGAATCCCTTCAGGGTTGCTGTGCAAGATGTTACGGACTTAACCTGGCCAACGGTGAGCCGGTGAAGATCGGTGAGGCGGTTGGCATCATTGCCGCGCAATCAATCGGTGAACCCGGAACGCAGCTCACGATGCGGACTTTCCACATTGGCGGGGTTGCCCAGCAGGCACTCAAGCAGCCCGTGATCCATGTGGGTAACAAGGGACTTGTTCGCTACAAGGACTTGCGCACCGTGGAGTCCCTTGACGGTAAATTCATTGTCCTCAACAAGAGCGGTTCGCTGGCAATTGTTAATGACAAGGGAATGGAACTGGAGGCGCATCCGCTGGTGATAGGGACAATCATTGAGCCTGCTGATGGTGTTGCAGTGGCACGGGGTGATCAGGTAGCAACCTGGGACCCGCATAATGTGCCCATTATTACGGAGAAGGGCGGCAAGATTGAATTCCGCGACATGATTCCCGGGATCACAATCAAGAAGGAGAAGGATGAAGCCACGGGCGTCCAGGGAATGGTGGTCATTGAGCACAAGGAGGATCTGCACCCGCAGGTCGTCATTACCAATGCCAAGACCAAGGAGATCCTCGCCAGTTATTCAGTGCCTACCGGGGCGCACCTTGCCGTCAAGGACAAGGAGAAGGTCCAGGGTGGCGCATTGCTGGCAAAAACTCCGCGAAAAGTGGCCAAGACCAAGGATATTACCGGTGGTCTTCCGCGAGTTGCGGAGTTGTTCGAGGCCCGCAAGCCGAAGGACAATGCTGAGATTGCCAAAATTGACGGTGTTGTGAGTTTTGATGGAATGTCACGCGGCAAGCGGAAACTGATTGTCACCGACCCCGAAACCGGGGAGACGGCTGAGCATCTTATTCCCCGTAATAAGCATATTACTGTCTATGAGGAAGACACGGTCAGTCGTGCTGACCTACTGACTGATGGTCCCGTGGTGCCTCATGAAATCCTCGAGATCCTGGGAACCCATGCACTGATGGAGCATTTGGTTTCCGAGGTACAGGAGGTGTATCGTCTCCAGGGAGTGGAGATCAATGATAAGCATATTGAGATTATTGTCCGCCAGATGTTGCGCAAGGTCCGGATAACCGATCCGGGGGACACCACGTTCCTCTGGGGCGACCAGGTTGAGCGCACGGAATTCCTCAGGGTGAACGAGGAGATGGAGGAGCAGGGAGGCAAACCTGCAGAAGCCGAGCCGGTTCTCCTTGGAATCACCAAGGCCTCGCTGGAGACCGAGAGCTTTATTTCGGCTGCCAGTTTCCAGGACACAACCCGTGTTCTGACGGATGCGGCAACCCTCGGGAAAACAGATTTCCTGCGCGGCTTCAAGGAGAACGTGATTATGGGTCACCTCATCCCGGCCGGCAGTGGCTTCGGCACCAAGCGCGGCGTGGAGATTCTCGAGACCGTTGAACCGCCTGAGGTTGAAGGAGCGCAAACTCCGGAAGCGGCTCCTGAGGCAAGCCTTGAGGCTTTGCTGGGTGGAGACATTGATCCTGCTGCCGATGCAACGGATTCAGCCGCAGATACTGATGGGGAGCTTGCCGCCGAAGGGGCTGGGCAAGAGCCTGCTGCGGTCGAAGAGCCTGCTGCGGTTGAAGAGCCTGCTGCGGTCGAAGAGCCTGCTGCGGTTGAAGAGCCTGCTGCGGTTGAAGAGCCTGCTGCGGTTGAAGAGCCTGCTGCGGTCGAAGAGCCTGCTGCGGTCGAAGAGTCTGCTGCGGTTGAAGAGCCTGCTGCGGTTGAAGAGCCTGCTGCGGTTGAAGAGCCTGCTGCGGTTGAAGAGCCTGCTGCGGTCGAAGAACCTAACGAAGATTCTGCTGGCCCGGATGCTGAGCCGGAAGCGGAATCCCAGTCGATAGGAGCCTGATTTCGGGACTCCCTGACGTTTTTGTCTTTCAAGAATGCCCGCCTGTATAAAGGCGGGCATTTTTGGTTCTTGTGACTTTATGGCCAACGCTGCTCAACGTTGCATCGAGGCGGGGGGTGGTTGATAATTGGAATTGTTGTGAGCCT
>Ga0315316_10001944_pt1 | contig 14699 bp, 10 predicted proteins | sample M160m3416metaG_FD_203702 | JGI IMG/M metagenome (GOLD analysis project Ga0315316, IMG submission 203702) | Ammonia-oxidizing marine archaeal communities from Monterey Bay, California, United States - M1 60m 3416 | ecosystem: Environmental > Aquatic > Marine > Intertidal zone | place: USA...
TTTTCGGAGTACCTAGATGTCCCAGCAATGTCAAGTTTGTGACAAAAAACCCCAATTTGGCAACAATGTCAGTCACGCCAATAACAGAACCCGTAGAGTATGGAAACCAAACCTGAAAAAACTACGAGTCGTTTTAAAGGGGTCTATAAAAACCATGAAGGTTTGTACCCGATGCCTAAAATCGGGAAAAATAACAAAAGCGGTTTAATTTACTGTCAGTTTTTTTTCGCCCTTTAGTTCAAGGCGCCTCTCCATTCCTTCTAATCTACTTTTTACAGGCGAGCTTTTATTGAAATCTTTCAATCGCTCTAGGTAAATTACGCCTTCAACTTGCCTGATTTTTTCCAAAGTCTGATTCAGGTGTTCCACATCATGGATCTCGATGGAAACGTCAAAATAAGCTCTTTTATGAGCCCCTTGTTGAACATTTGCTCGAGTGAGATTGATTCCTTCCTCAGCAAACGCAGTTCCAATACTCGCAAATATTCCAGGATTATCTGAAGCAACGATGGCGATATGAGCCTGATAAATTGTTTTACTTCCCGTATCCCACTCTACACCCAATAGCCTTTCCGAATCATCAATCACCTTAACCATACTAGGGCAATCAATATGGTGTACTGTTACTCCCCTTCCGCGTGTCATATAACCTATAATAGGCTCTCCTGGTAAAGGGTGACAACATTTACCAATTCGGATCATTATATTTTCGTTAAGGCATTGTAATTTAATGGCATTTTCTGGTTTGTTTTCCTTGAGCTTGACCAAGGTTTCCTCTTTGGGTTTTTTTCCTTCCAGCTTTTCTTTTGGTAAAAGCTTTTCTAATACATGGTAGGTTGAAAGTTTTCCAATTCCTATCCCCGCAAACAAACTCTCTGGAGATTTAAAACCGCAGGCATGAGCCGCTCCCTTTAGACCTTCATTATTTAACACCTGAAAAGGATCGAAACCATAATCACGGATTTCCTTTTCTAATAATTCTTTTCCAAACTCTAGACTACCTGCCCTTTCTTCATTATTTATAAAACTTGAGATTCGGTTGCTAGCTTTGTGAGTTTTCACAAAAGCTAGCCAGTCTCGACTGGGCGAAGCATCCTCTGAAGTTAAAACCTCGACCTGATCACCATTTCTTAATTTATACCGCAGTGGAACAGTCTTTCCATTTACCTTTGCCGACTGAAAATGGTAACCCAAGTCAGTATGGACCTGAAATGCGAAATCAATTGACGTTGCATTATAAGGCAATGCAACCACCTCACCTCTAGGAGTAAAAACAAAAACCTCATGTGGGTAAAGGTTCACCTTGAATGCATTTAAAAACTCTTTTGGATTCATTAAGTCTTTCTGGTTCTCAAGTAAATGACGAACCCAGAGGAGCTGATTACTTATACTCTTTTCGCCCTGATCATCAGTTTCTTTGTATCTCCAATGAGCGGCAATTCCATCTTCACAAGTCTTGTGCATCTCATCAGAACGAATTTGCACTTCAACTCTTTCGCCCCGAGGGCCAATGACCGTTGTATGAAGAGATTGGTACTGGTTTGGTTTTGGCATCGCAATATAATCTTTAAATTTACCTGGTATAGGCTTCCAGAGAGAATGTACAAGACCAAGAATGGAATAACAATTTTGCAAAGTATCTGTCAAAACTCTTAAACCCACAAGATCGTATACATCTTCAAAATCAATATTTTGATCTACCATTTTTTTATATATGCTGTAATAATTTTTAGGTCGACCAACAACCTTGCCTGTAATTTGAACGGATTTTAATTCCTTTTCTAACCGTTGTATTGATTTTTCCACATACTTGTCGCGATAGCCCTGGCCCTTAACCACCTTGTCCCTAATGGCCATGTATTCTTCAGGATAAAGATAACGGAAAGAACCATTTTCTAATTCTGTCTTCAACCAGCCTATTCCAAGTCGATTGGCAATCGGAGCGTAGATATCGATAGTTTCTCTGGCAATTCTTCTTCGCCTTTCTTCGGAAAGGGATTCAAGAGTTTGAACATTGTGAGCTCGGTCGGCGAGTTTGATTAGAACCACGCGAATGTCTTTTGCCATGGCAAAGATCATCTTACGATAATTCTCTGCCTGAATTTCTTCACGGCTCGAAAAATCTATCTTACTTATTTTGGTGACTCCATCCACCAACTGGAAGATTTCATCTCCAAACAAGTTCTGAATTTCTTTAGATGTGGATAATGTGTCCTCAATGGTATCGTGCAATAACCCAGCTGCTAATGTGGTTTCATCCATTTTTAATTTAACGAGGTTGTTAGCAACTTCCAGAGGATGGGATATGTATGCCTCACCTGATGTTCGGCTTTGTCCCTGATGGGCTTTGGCTGAATATTCATACGCCTTTTGTACAATACCGATATCAGCATCAGGCAGGTATTTTGAAAGTGCCTCTGTAAGATCTTCAATCTTCATCATTTAAAAACCTTTTAAAGACCACCCAAACAGAATTCAACTTCTAAGCAATAGTATGGCTTGCTTATAATCCCTTACATTAAGGATACTTCCACAATTTTTTTCTGTCAATCAGCAATCAAACCCTTGCCCCTATTTACGGAGAAGGCTAATATTGTGTCATGAATTCGACCAGATGGAAAAAACCATCATTGGATGACCCTATCCAATTTATAAAAGGGGTTGGGCCCAAAAAAGCGCTCCTATTGCAAAAGTTGCAACTGCAAGCTATAGAAGACTTCCTATATTTTCTGCCCTTTCGCTATGAAGATAGAAGCCAGCTTAAAACAATTTCTAACCTCATACCTAAGGAATTTGCGACCTTTATCGCTGAAGTAACCAGCTCCGGCACCATCTATATGGGTCGTAGAAAAAGAGTTTTTGAAGTAATATTTCAAGATGAAACAGGAACTACCCGCGCAAAATTTTTTCGCTTCAACGAAACCCATATGACGGAAAAATTCCAGACAGGGGAAAAATTTATTGTTTTTGGAAAACCAATCGTCAACAAAAGAAGTCAATTAGAAATCGTTCATCCCGAAACAGAACGGTTAATAGGAGAACCAGCAATCCCCTTTGAAATCGGGAAAATCGTTCCTGTTTATCATACAACGGACGGACTGCATCAGAAATCTATACGCAATATACTTAATAATGTACTCGAGAAATATTTACCCCTGGTCGAGGAAGTTATTCCAGAAGATTTATTGCATCGATACAAATTTCTTTCTAGGTCTGAAGCCTTTAATGAAGCTCATTTTCCAGTCTCGGAGGGGTCGACTGCAAAAGACCTCGCCAAGTTTAAAACTCCGGCACAAAAAAGATTGATCTTCGAAGAGTTATTTCTAATTCAAATCGGATTAGCCTTCAAGAAAAAGCATGCTGGAGAGATTCAAACGGGGACTGCTTTTAAAACTCGAGGAGACCTTATTAAACGTTTCATCAAACTCTTACCCTTTCAATTGACACAAGCTCAAAGAAGAGTCCTAGCAGATATTATGGAAGACTTGGAAAAAGAAAAATCCATGAACCGTCTCATTCAAGGAGATGTTGGAAGTGGAAAAACCATAGTAGCCCTAATAGCCCTGTTAACGGGCGTTGACAACGAAACACAGACCGCATTAATGGTACCGACTGAAATTTTAGCTGAACAACATTTTCTAAACATCCGCCCCTATTGTGATGCGCTTGGAGTCGATTTAGCACTTGTCACAGGAACTTTAAAAGGAAAAGAACGAGAGGCCGTTTATCAGGATATCGAATCTGGAAAAACTCGCATCGCCATCGGCACACATTCCTTGGTACAAAAAGAAATTAAATTTAAAAATTTAGGACTGGCCGTAGTCGACGAACAACACCGTTTTGGTGTATTGCAAAGAGAGGCGCTCGGGAAAAAAGGTAATAACCCTCATCTACTAATTATGACAGCTACACCGATACCGAGATCCTTGGCCTTGACTATATATGGAGATATGGATGTCTCTTTCTTAGACGAATTCCCACCTGGAAGACAACTGATTTCCACACAATTGTTTTACGAAAAACAACAAGACAAAGCCTATGAATTAATGGAGTTGGAGATAAAACAGGGAAGACAAGCTTTTGTAGTATGCCCTATTATTGAAGAATCCGAGGTAATGGACTTAAAAGCTGCTGTCACTATTTTCGAATCTATTCAAGAGAGGTTCCCAAAATTAAACATCTCTCTCATCCATGGAAAACTCAAAAAAGAAGAACGCCAGAAAATTATGGCACAGTTCCTAAATAAGAAAATACAAGTTCTTGTATCAACGACAGTGATCGAAGTGGGAATCGACATTCCTAATGCTACAGTGATGATCATTGAACATGCTGAACGATTTGGCTTGGCGCAACTCCACCAACTTAGAGGAAGAATAGGTCGAGGAAAGCATCCATCACACTGTCTTTTGCTCTGTTACTTCCCCATTTCTGAGGAAGGGAAAGCGAGAATGAAGGCTATACAAAACTCACGGGACGGATTTGAAATAGCGGAAGAGGATTTAAAGATTAGAGGTCCTGGGGATTTTATGGGAACTCGGCAATCAGGATTACCTATTTTGAAAATTGCCAATTTGGTTCGAGATATTAAAATTCTTAGCGTTGCTAGAAAAGAAGCTTTTGCATTGATTGATCAAGATCCCAACCTTGAAAACCCAGCAAACCAACCTCTAAAAAACGCCGTTCAACGCTTGTTTGGCAATAACCTGTCTCTAATGGAAACTATTTAGTTGCACCCTTTGAGACCTGATTGAACAGAAAAGGGTAAGCTGGAGAATCTAGTTGTCAGGAATATTTTAATCGCATAGCTCATTAGCTCACTCCTATTCTAGGACCAGATGTTGCAACTTGGGAAAGGTATTGCATTCTTTCAATTGTTTTTTACCTTCTTCCGTGAGTCCACTACCAAACACTTCCAGATATTCAATTCCACCTAGGGTATTGCTTTCTGCTAGTGCTTTGGCACCTTCGTCCCCTATTTGGTTTTGCGCAAGATCGAGGTTTTTAAGGTTAACAAGATTAGTTGAAGAAGCGATCGCCTTAGCACCCTCAGCTCCAACCTTGTTTTTCCAAAAGTTGATGAAATTCAGATATGAAAAATTAGCAGAGTTGGCAATCGCTATAGCCCCAGCATCACCCACATCGTTGCGTTCTAAGTAAAGTTCTTTTAGGTTGGTGATAATAGTGGAATTGGCAAGAGACTTAATACCTTTATCGCTAATTTCGTTTCTCTCAAGATTGAGAACTTCAAGGTCAATCAAGTCCGGGCATTTCGCTAAAAATTCGACTCCTGCATCACCGATGTATTTTATGCGTAAATCAAGTACGGTTCCGTTTTTCACTAAATACTTCTTTACCAGAACGTCAACCGGCTCATCATTAAATGGCTTATTCATTCTATTTAAGTCCTTTTGGCTTTTGGGATTTCACGTCTTCCTAATTTTTAAAAAGAAAGAGTTATTCTATAAGTCTCCCTTTCAATGTCAACCCTCTACAAGATTACAGCTTGGAAAAGTCTGAGAACTGAAGTTATAGGTTGTTGCCCTCTTAAAATTTTATGAGACAATGAATTAGAGTTTAACTTGCTTTAATTTAGGAAATTATGGACAAACCATCACAGAATTATGATCCGCAGGTCCTTGCCCGCATTTCTTCACTAAAAATTACGGCGATTAATTTGGTAGACGGCTTACTCACAGGGCAACACCGAAGCCGGCACAAAGGATCAAGCGTCGAATTTGCAGAATACAAAGATTATTCTCCTGGCGACGAGATCCGTCATATTGATTGGAAAGCGGCAGGAAAAACTGACAAATACCACGTCAAACAGTTTGAGCAATCTACTAACCTTAAGTGTACAATTCTATTGGATGCCAGCGGATCTATGGCTTATCAGTCCCAACTCGATAAAGGGGAGTCAAAACTCGACTTTTCACGTAATTTAGTTGCCTGTTTATCCTATTTATTCTTGAAACAATTCGATGCAGTTGGGTTGACTGTGTTCAATGATCAAGTCGTTCAGCATATACCACCTCGCTCTAAACCTTCACATTTACAACATATCCTGCATGAGCTTTCAACACTTTCCGCCGTAGGAGTAACTCAAATTGAGGATGTTCTCGCAAGGTTAACCGAACGCCTACACGGCCGAGGCATGTTAATTCTGATTTCTGATTTTCTGACCCGAGATCAGGACATCCAAAAAAGTTTAAAACTACTGCGGTCCAGAGGGCTGGAAGTTATCCTTTTTCATGTTCTACACCCCGATGAATTAAATTTACCTTTTGAGGGAGATACGGTATTCGAATCACTTGAGGATGACCCTATGATAGGGCTGGACCCATTAGATGTTCGAGAACGATACCAGAAAGCTATTCAAGAACAAATCGATGATTTGAAAAGTATCAGTAACGGACTTGGCGTTGATTATGCACTAATGGATACCTCTATCCCTTTACAGCAATCTTTGAGTTATTATCTTATAAAACGAAAAAGCTTGATAAAAATATGAGTCTCAATTTTTCCTCACCCTTTTTTTTACTTGGATTATTTGGTATTTCTGTACCTATTGCGATTCATCTATTAACACGCCGAAAACAAAAACATGTACGTTTTTCTGCGGTCTATTTACTTTTTCAATCACAAAAACGATCAGTAAAAACGTCCAGCCCAAATCGTCTGTTGTTACTCTTTCTTCGATGTCTGGGTATTGCCCTATTTAGCCTTGCTTTGGCAAACCCATTTTTATCTTTGGGGAACTCAGAAGTTTTCCGCAACAATTCGCCTGCTTCTTATGTATTTATTGTCGATAACTCCTTTAGCATGAGAACCAAAGTAAAAGAAAAAACACTTTTTGAGCTAGCAACCCAATTCTTATCAAAACTTTTAACTCAAATTCCTGATGGAAGTGAATTTAGCTTGGTTCTCGCATCCGACCCAGCCTATATCTATCAGGGTTGGATAAAACAAAAGAATAGTTTTGATAAATTGGTCAAAAATCTAAAACCTTCATACCAAACAACGGACATGGCCCATACCCTAGTAAAAGCGGCCAACCTGCTAAAAAACGCTAATAATAAGGAAAAAAAACTTATTATATTGACCGATCTAGATATAAATGGATGGGATAAAGAAGTTTTTTCTGAAATCGAACCGTTGCCAAACATACCCCTACAAATTTATAATTTTTCCACCTTATCTTTGAAAAGAAACAAAATAGCGGTAGAAAGGGTTCAGACCCATCAGGAATTTTTAGCACGCAGCCGCATCTTAAAAATTAATGCAACTATTAAAAATTACTCAAATGAAAATCAACGCTTACCTATTTCATTGATTTTTGATGAAGAAATAGAAAAAGAAATCCTATTAGACATTTCAGCTGGACAAACAATCTCCGAAGAATTTTCCATTCCATTGCGTAACCGGGACCCCATAAAAGGACAAATTAAAGCAGGCGATGATGCTTTACCAACAGACAGCAAACGCTATTTTTCCCACCATCCCAACCAAAAATTCAAGGTTCTTGTTGTAGACGGAGATCCTGGTACTGTTTCACACCAAAGCGAATCTTTTTATTTAGAACGCGCTCTTAATCCATTTTCTATATCCGTTTCTCATATTGATCCCACCATCTCGACTCTAAGCGAACTTCCATTAAAAAAGCTATCAGATTTTTCCGTAGTCATCTTTGCTAACGTACGAGAACTTCCCGTAAATTATGAACTAGAACTCGAAAGTTTTGTTTTGCGTGGTGGAGCATTAATATTTGGTATGGGCAATCAAATAGATGCAAAATATTACAATGAAAAACTTGGCAACTTGTTACCAATTACCCTAAAGGCAATACAAAATATAGAAAAGACCCACCTATTATTTAAAAGAACTGAACATCCAGTTATGCGAGCATTTTCTAACAAAGCCATTGAGGAAATGAAAGGAATTGCTTTCCATTCAATCTACACAATAGAAGCTAGAGATGGAAAAAATTTTAAAATAGCTAACTGGTTTACCAATCAAAACCCAGCAGTTATAGAAAACGACTTTGGCAAAGGGAAAATCATAGTTTTTCTCAGTTCTCTAGATCGAGAATGGAATGAATTTCCTATTCAACCAACTTTTCTTCCGTGGATACAAAGGTGGACCCAGTATGCGGCTCGCGGACTTGAAAATATTTCTCACCAAAATCTTTTGGTAGGGGAATCCTATCACCAAACTAAAGACCAAGGTCAATGGGTGATCCAAACCCCAAAAGGCAATCTCCATTTAATAACTACTGCAGACGGTCAGGCTACCTTTAAAAAAACCCAGGTCCCAGGTATTTATCAAGTTTATGAATTGCCCGAAAAACACACACAAAAAACTATTACAAAACTTCCATTAGGATCTCAACCGGTCGGCACTTTCACAATAAATGTTGATACTAAAGAATCTTCACCACAAAAAATTTCTGAGGAAAATATTAAAACTTTTCTACCCAATCTTAAGGTTACGATAAAAAGCCCAGATTTAAGTGGATCAAAGCTGCCATCTGCTGGGGGAATGTTGCTCACCACCCCTCTATTTCTCTTTGTTATGGTAATTCTTCTTCTGGAGGGTTGGATGATCAGGAGGGAATAGAACTAAAAAGATGTAAATTTTGATAGGCAAGTATATTTTTTTATTATATTCTTAAGTGAAGAATTATTAAAAATATCGAAAGGAACCAGCATTGTTTGTAGAAAGAAATAATCAATATTCAGTTGTTTGTCATACCCGGGTCGCTGAAGACTGTCTTGAGAATGGTAAATGGTGCGACGATGAGGAAGAAGCGCAGGAATGGGTGGAGGACGAATGCTGGATATTTTCCGGAGAAGGGTGGATCTGCCTTAAATGTAACGCCCACTTCATGAGAAACCTTTCCCAAACCCGACGAGACAAAGGTCTGGACTCACTTTTGCCGGACGGATGGGACGACGACTTGGAGGTCGGCATTAATACCGTAAGATAAATATCACAAACCTAGCCCCATATTCTCTACTGCATCCTGTTTAGGTATGTTCGTAAATTTAGTCAAAGAAACACTCTTGTTTCTTATCTGTTTCCCATAAACACTTCCTGATATAATAAATTAAAATCCAAAAATATAGAGCCTATACAAAATGATTTTATTACGTGCCCGATTGACCTCAGTCTATCTAATCTTCTTTTTTTTCTGCTTACCAACCGTCGCAACAAGCTTTAATACAAACGAGAAAATACAGATAGAAAAAGAGCTTGGTAATATCGTTAAACTTCCGGATTCTGAAATAGATCTTTTCGAAACTCTGCTTCTAATTTCCAAACACTGGGATCCATCCTTACAAATCCAGCCACTCCGACAAGAAATTAGCAACTTGATTTCAGATGTACAAAAACATTTACCAGGAGACGCAAAGACAATAATTCAATCTTTGCGTCATGCAATCCACACCAAAGCGGGTTACCGCTATACTGAACAAGTCGATACAAGAGGGATTCCCGTCGATAATGAAGAGCTCTTCCTACATGGGATGCTCAAAAGTAAAAGAGGATATTGCATGAACCTATCCCTGCTTTATCTGATATTGGGGCAAAAATTAGATTTACCTCTATTTGGAGTTCCTCTGCCAAATCATTTTTTTGTTCGTTACGAAAAAGGTGGTAACCGAATCAATATCGAAGCAACTGAAAGGGGAACATCATTTTCAGATAGTTTTTATCGCCAACGCCACCTAAACTCTTCTGGAACAAAAAGTTCCTATTTTTTAAAGAATTTGGATACCAAAAATACCCTAGGTGCTTATTTTTCGAATGTAGGGATGGTTTATTACCAAAACCAAAAAGTCGAGCGGGCTATTTTTTATTTACAGTTGTCTACTAAAATCAATCCAAATTCAATAGATGCACAAAATAATCTTGCAAACATTTATTCGGAGCAAAAGAATTTTAAAGCTGCAATAAGACATTACAACTTAGCCTTAAAAGCTTCTCCTGGAAATTTACCTACGCTTTTTAATTTGGGCCTGGCATATGAGGAAAATGGCAGCTTCGATGCAGCAATTGAAAGCTTTTTACAGGTTACTCAATTAGACAATTCGTATGCACCGGCTCACCAAAGGCTTGCCAATCTTTTCTTGAAGAGCAATCGCATTATTTCTTCTTTGTTGCATTTAAAAGCCCTAGTTAGATTACAACCTGAAAACATCCAAAATAAATTCAATATCGCCAATGCTTTTAGTCGTTTAAAACAATATGCTCTAGCTATCCAAGCATTAGAAAGTATGAGGATTCAATTTCCCGACAACAAAAATATTTCAACCCGACTGGCTGAAGCTTATTATCGAATCAATGATTTTGCTCAAGCTATAGAACAATATCGATACCTCGTTGATCAAAATCCCGTAGATTTAAAAAACTATATCCAATTAGGCTGGACCTATTATCGAATTGATGAACTTGCAATGGCTTCTGCTTGGACCATGCGAGGGCTAAAGAAAAATAAAGGGGGTGGTAACCTAGTTACATTGGCTATGATGAACCTTGGGTTTTACTCCCTACTACAAAAACAATATACCGATGCTAAAAGCTGGTATCGAAAGGTATTGGCCAGCAATCCCCCGGAAATAGCAGAGAGCTTAATTACAGATATCCAATCTACAACCAATTCTCAACGTCCCGATTTAAAATTTTTCTCTGGATGGATTTACTCTGAAATAAAACAAGATGAAAAAGCAAAGCAGTATTTTGAATCCTATCTCGCATTAGAAGCAAATGGAAATTTTTCTGAAGAAGCAAGATCTCTATTAAAATCATATGAAATAAAAGATGCATCATATTTCCAAAAAATATCAGGTCCCTTAATAAATTTTTCACCTCCTTCAGATATGGTTCTTATTCCTTCTGGATTCTTTAAAATGGGATTGAATGATGGTCTAGACGATGAAAGACCCGAACATCGTGTCTTTCTAGATAGCTTTTATATAGATAAGTATGAAGTTTCTGCAAAAGATTTTTCCGTTTTTTTGAATGCTAAGAACAATGTTAAAGGTTACTACCTTGACAACAAGTTCGGAACCCTGATGTTTAACGGTAAATTCCAACCCCGAGCAGGACTAGAAAATTTCCCCATCAACAATGTTAACTGGCGAGCAGCTAATGAATATTGTAAATGGAAAGACAAACGTCTACCGTCAGAAGCAGAGTGGGAAAAAGCCGCTAGAGGAGAAAACGCAAACACCTACCCCTGGGGTAACCAAACCCCTTCTCCAAAACTAGCTCGTTACAATCAGACTTGGACCAAGGAAACCAAACATAAAGTTTTAGTTCCCGTAGATTCCCTCAAAGCAGGAAAAAGCATATACGGACTTTATAATATGGCCGGAAACGTTAAAGAATGGGTGGACGATTGGTATTTTCGTGAGTATTATAAGGAAACAGACGAATATGCAAACCCGAAAGGGCCAATTGGTGGAGAGTTCAAGGTTATCCGCGGTGGTTCATGGCGTGATCTTAAAGGTTTTATTTACTCTTCATTTAGAAACAATGGCACATCTAATAGTAGAATGGATGATTATGGATTTCGCTGTGCTCGTAACGCTTCCCCAAATTCAGGAACAAAAAAATTGACTCAGTTGCCAGTTCCTGAGTTTTCGGGTTGAAGAAAATACCAAAAAGGCAATTATTAAACAATGATCGGTGCAATTGAAATATTAATTATCGCGGTAATTTTTGGGATTATTTACGGTCGTGATGCTATAGATAAAACTTTCAGAAAGTCGGCAAACGAAGGAGTTGTAGAAAGCATGGCCGGAGACTTGAAAGAGTATTACGAAGAAGATCCCAAACGTATGGTTAAATTAGCTGTCTTTATCGTATCCGCTATCGTATTTTTAGTGACTGCGGCATATTGGGCTATCACCCGGACTGATTTTTTGAAAATGATTGGACTCGATCAATAATTAAACCCGTTATCCCTTACATGGATATAAGGGTCGCCGTCTTTTAAAGTTTTTCCACCGACAATCTCTCCCACGTACAAAACATGGTCACCGGCCTGCATGGAATGAGCCACTTCACATTCAAGATAAGACACAGCATCACTTAATATCCGAATACCATCGAGCCCCTTCCGAGTTTTCACTCCTTTAAATATATCTTCAGGCGGACGACTAAAATGTTTGAGTAAAGTCATGTCGTCTTTAGGTAAAACATTTACTATGAAAGCATCTGACGCCTCAACTAAAAGGCGAATCGGACGCAAAGTAGCAAGCGCTATGGTAACCGCGGGGGGATCAAAAGAACATTGATTGACCCAACTGGCTAATACCGCATCTTCCTTATTTTCATATTTAGCGGTCACCACATACAGTCCGCTAGCAACTCTTCCTAAAGCCTTCCCAACCTGTTTCTTGTTCTTCACTAATATCTCCTCTCAACTGTAAATTACTGGAGTTATAAATTATGATTAACCAAATTTATTCGGTACAAAAGTATTTAAATTCCCGTTACGTCACTATTCGGTGCTTATTCCTTCGTGCTTTTTATCCAAAGCACCGATGAGTGTGTGCCAAGCAAGGCTAGCGCATTTTGTACGAGATGGGTATTCACGGATCCCCATAAAGAGAGTCAGTTTACCCAGGCTATGCTCTTCATGCTCAGGCTCCAGTTCCCCAAGAATCATTTTATGAAACTCTTCTTTGGTTTTTCTGGCTACATCAATTTTTTTTTCTTTAAGGAACGTCGTCATCAAGGAAGTACTCGCCTTTGAAATGGCACAACCCGAACCAAGAAAGCTCACATCCTTAATCAAACCTTCTTCTTCATCTACATTCAAGTAAATAGTTATATCATCACCACAAAGTGGATTAACACCGTGACAAGAATGAGTCGCATCTATTATTTCACGAAAGTTACGAGGTTTCCGATTATGATCCAGAATGACCTGCTGATAGAGTTCGTTATCGTATGACATGAGTTAATTTAAAAAGTTAATAGTTAATTGTATCAAAATTACTAGGTATGGAGAGTGATTAGGAAGTTTTTAAGTTGATCCTATTTATTACGAGAAAAGTCGAATACATTTTTTAATGCTTTCTGCAAAAGCATCTAGTTCTTCTGTTTTATTATAAAAGGCCATGGAAGCTCGAGTGGTAGCCGGCACCCCGTAACGAATCATCGTTGGTTGAGCACAGTGGTGACCACCACGACAAGAAATTCCATCTTGATCCAACATGGTCACAACATCATGTGGGTGTGCCGCATCAACGTGAAAAGATATGAGGCTAGCTTTTTCACGGGCATTACCAATGATTCGCACTCCATCTATATCATTTAACAATGCCGTACCATATTCGAGTAGAGTGTGCTCGTAGCCTGCAATATTATCCATCCCAATTTCATTAAGGTAATCAATAGCTTCTCCTAAACCAATCACTTGGGTTATAGGTGGAGTACCCGCTTCAAATCTGGCTGGCGGTTTGGCGTAGGTGGTTTTTTCGAGAGTGACCTTCATAATCATATCGCCACCCGTTACATAAGGCGGCATTTCTTCCCAAAGGTCCATCTTACCGTAGACACCACCTATACCACTAGGAGCATACATTTTATGCCCCGAAAAAGTATAAAAGTCGCAATCTATCTCCTTAACACTCAGTTTCATATGGGGCGTACTTTGAGCGCCATCTATTAAAACTTTTGCTCCTACAGCATGGGCCTTTTGAGTGATTTCCTTTACCGGGTTGATCGTGCCCAAAGCATTTGAAACATGATTGACGGCCACCATGCGCGTCTTATTCGAAAGAAGTTTTTCATACTCTTCCATTACCAACTCACCTTCATCACTTACAGGGATAACTTTTAGTTTAGCACCCCGTTCTTCACAAAGAATTTGCCACGGCACCGTGTTAGCATGATGCTCTATATTTGAAATAATAATCTCATCATTTTTATTTATAAAACGCTTACCGAAGCTATTAGCGACTAAATTTATAGCTTGGGTGGTACCGCTGGTAAAAACAATTTCACTAGACTTTTCTGCACCCAAAAATTCTGCAACTTTTTTACGAGAGTCTTCATACAACTGAGTAGAGTGCTCACATAATTTATAAGCTCCCCTTCGCACAGTTCCGTATTCTTCAGAATCAAATTTACGCACCCGCTCAATAACCCGCAGTGGCTTATGGGTAGTCGCACCATTATCAAGATAGATTAAAGGCTTACCGCGAACGGTTTGAGACAGAACGGGGAAATCTTTACGTATCTTTTCGACATCGATTATAGGGGTGCCTGTAACAACTGTATTAGAACTAGACATTGCTGGCCTCTAATTTCTTAAGTAACGTATTACTCAATTCATTAACCACTTCGGGAAATTCAATAGTCTGAATGATGCTTTCTGCAAAACCTCTCGTAAGTAATTCTTTGGCGAACTTTTCAGACAAACCTCGTGTTTGCAAATAAAACATTTGTTCATCATCAATCTGACCAATGGTTGCTCCATGTGTGCATTTCACATCGTCGGCAAAAATCATCAAATTTGGTTTGTTGTCCGCATGACAATTATTTGAAAGCATCAAGTTATTGATCAATTGATTGGAGTTAGTCAACTGGGCTCCCTGATTTACAATGACCGTACCATCAAAACTTGAACGACCCTCATCATTGATTACATTTTTGAAATGTTGATGACTGATACATTGAGGTGCCTC
>Ga0315316_10001945_pt1 | contig 14693 bp, 6 predicted proteins | sample M160m3416metaG_FD_203702 | JGI IMG/M metagenome (GOLD analysis project Ga0315316, IMG submission 203702) | Ammonia-oxidizing marine archaeal communities from Monterey Bay, California, United States - M1 60m 3416 | ecosystem: Environmental > Aquatic > Marine > Intertidal zone | place: USA...
TTTTCAGCGAAGCCTTGGCGGTACTTTCCATACCGCATGGCCGAGTAAATGAGTTTGGGCAATACTACGACAATGAGCAATAGGTAAACGAGGTTCCGTAACCAAGGCATTGGCGGGTCTCTCTATTTTCCAAGGCAACATTTTTTGTATTTTTTTCCGCTGCCACAAGGACAGGGATCATTGCGACCAACCTTTGGTCCGACATTGCGAATCGTCTTAGAAGCATCTCCGTTTGCGCCGCTTGAGTTAGTGCCCTGTTGCTCGCGCGCGATATCCGATGATGATTGAGCTTGGTCATGAGAAGCAGAGGATTCAACCCAAGTGGTTCCGACAAAATCTTCATTGAGGCGTTCCATACGAAAGATTAAATCAGTAACTTGTTCGCCCAAGGAAAACCACATATCGTCATACAATTTCATGCCTTCACGTTTGTATTCGACTTTGGGATCTTTCTGTGCATAACCTTGCAAACCGACGGAACTACGTAAGCGGTCCATTGTTAAGAGGTGATCTTTCCAAGCCATATCGACGATTTGTAGTAGTAATGATCGCTCCATCCGACGCATTTCTTGATGGTGTTTATCTTCGACCGCGGCAGACATTGTTCGCAATAGCTGTTTGCGATTGAGCTCGCCAAGTTGTTTTACATTAATTTCAAATTCAACTTGGTCACGTAACCACAATGAAATCGTGGCAATTTCACCTTCATTGGCAACACGATCGAGGCGGCTATTTTCAGATTGCTCGTCGTAGTGTTTGCTGATCTGTTCGACCACCCAGTTGCGGTGGTTGTTGGATCGTTTTTGGCTTGCCAAGCTTAGGTCCAAAAGCATTTCACGAATTTCGTCTCGTTGCATGCTGCGGAAGCTATCCATTGCGATATCTGCATCAAATCGTGTGGCAGCCCATTTGACGAGAGCTTCACGATCCAATCGGCCATCACTACCCTCGGTAAAATGATAAATACTAGCCATAACCGGATATTCAGCTTCTTTGTGCGTGTACATCTCCAAGGCTTGTTGGTGAATCAAGTCAACCAACACTTCGTTGGTAGAATCTTTGACATCTTCGTCTGTGATTTCAAAGCCGAACTTATTTTTAACCCAAGCGGCTAGTGATTGCTTTCCATAGTCTTCTTGTAAGAACACTTCGGATTCAGCTAAGTCGGTTTGGCCAATGGCATGGACAGCCATTTCATGCAGTTCAATTTCGAGGTCATCGACATGGATTTCCTTCAGATCACGTGCTCGTAAACTAGTGTTCCAGTTATTGTTAACTAGTTTTGCCAAGGCCTCCCAATTCCATTCTTCTTCGTCAAAATCGGAAGGCAGGTTTTCTTCGATACCATCGCGAATACGAATGAGAGCAGCTCGCTCGGCAAAACGGCGGGCTTCATCATGAGCCTGTTCGACATCCATCCCCGCGAAGACTCGGGATTCTTCCTTCATGCCAAACTGGCCATTCACCCACGTTGCAAACGAATCCACTCCGTAGTTGGGATCTAGAAAAAGGTCGAGGTAGTAATTGATTTGCTCGTCGAGGCAATCGGTGATCTTAGTAGAAACGTTATCACCATCGAGAATCTCTTGGCGATAGGCGTACAGGCGTTTTCGCTGCGTATCCATTACCTCATCGTATTCGAGGAGATTTTTGCGAATTTCAAAGTTCCGCTCTTCGACTTTCTTTTGAGCACTTTCAATTCTTCGCGAAACCATTCCACTTTCAATACGTTCTTCTTCTCCCATACCGAAGCGGCCAAGGAGTCCTTTAATGGAGTCGCCACCGAAAATTCGCATTAGGTCATCGTCGAGTGATAAGAAGAAGCGACTGCTGCCGGGATCACCTTGGCGCCCACAACGTCCCCGCAATTGTAAATCGATACGGCGGGCATCGTGACGTTCGGTGCCGATGACATGCAGCCCTCCGATTTCTTTAATTCCCTCTCCTTCGGATGACATATTATATTCTTCATCGATTTCGCGAACCAGGTCATCCCATTCTTGCTGGGGTACATCAAGTCGTGTTGGGTATGTGTTCTGTAAACGCGACCAAGCTAATGTCTCTGGATTCCCGCCGAGAACAATGTCTGTACCACGTCCAGCCATATTTGTAGCAATGGTTACGGCATTGCGACGGCCGGCTTGTGCGATGATATCCGCTTCACGTCCATGATTCTTAGCATTGAGAACTTCATGCTCGATGCCACGTTTATCAAGGTACTCAGAAATTAATTCACTTTTCTCAATAGAAACGGTTCCGACGAGGACTGGACGCCCAGCAACGTTGATTTGCTTGATGTCACTGCGTTGGAACGTTTCGCGTTTGCGTGTATCTGCGGCTAGCAGTACAACGGTACCATTGTTTTCAGATTCTACTTTTCCGATGATTTCGTCACCATTGTTCATGACGAGCGTATCCCACTTATTCAGCTGTTCAACTTCGTCAGCGACAGCTTTGAACTTGTAGCGTTCTTCCAGATAAATCACATCGCGAAATTCCGCTCGTTGCATGGGACGGTTTGTAGGAATAGCCACAACATTCATTTTGTAGATATCCCAAAATTCGCGAGCTTCGGTGAGTGCAGTACCGGTCATCCCAGAGATTTTGTTGTACAGTTTAAAATAGTTCTGTAGTGTAATAGTCGCCAACGTTTGAGTTTCTTCTTTGATCGTCACGCCTTCTTTGGCTTCAACTGCTTGGTGCAATCCATCAGACCATTGCCGCCCATCCATCAAACGCCCCGTGAATTGATCAACAATGATGATTTTGCCGTCGCGGACCACATAGTTAACATCGATTTTGTAGAGAAAATGAGCTTTGAGTGAGTTGTCGATCAGATGTGGCCATTCCATGTTTCCGGCCGTATAGAAACTTTCAACACCGGCTAATTTTTCAGCGTGACGAATTCCATCATCCGTCAGGTTGACACTATGATCTTTTTCGTTGACGACAAAGTGATCATCTTTCTTTAGTTGCCGCGCTAGTTTGTTAGCATCTGCGTATTTCTGCAGATTGTCGTGTGCGGGGCCGGAGATAATTAATGGAGTCCGCGCTTCGTCGATTAAAATATTGTCGACTTCATCCACAATCGCATAGGTTAGCACACCTTGGCTTTGTTGCTGGTGTGGTGGAAAACGTTCATCGTTGCGAGCTGCTGGACGCATGTTGTCGCGTAGATAATCAAAGCCAAATTCATTGTTTGTACCGTAGGTGATATCACAAGCATAGGAAGCTTGGCGTTCGCGAACTGGCATGTCACTTTGGATGTTGCCGATCGTCAGTCCGAGCCCTAGAAACAAGGGAGCCATCCATTCCATATCACGCCGTGCTAAGTAGTCGTTAACAGTAACAACGTGGACGCCTTTGCCATCAAGTGCATTCAGATAAGCGGGTAACGTCGCAACGAGCGTTTTACCTTCTCCGGTCACCATTTCCGCGATTTTCCCGTCGTGTAATACTAAACCTCCGATGAGTTGCACATCGTAATGTCGCATTGCTAGATAACGACGACCCGCTTCACGAGCAACGGCAAATGCTTCGTTACGAATATCTTCGAGTGTTTGACCTGTCTTTAGTCGTTCGCGAAATAGTTCAGTTTGCGCGCGCAACTCTTCATCTGACATTGCTTGATACTTGGGTTCAAGCGCATTAATGCCCTCAATTTCCTCACTGTAATAATCAACTTGGCGTTTATTAGACGATCCAAATGTTGACGTTACAACTTGGTCAAATACATTGACAATACTGAGAAAAAAAGCTTTGATTAATTCCCAGATTCTGATGATTGTATCCATTGCTGCCTGTAGATTTTGTTATTTGTTAGAGCGACCGAGGTTGAATCGGGCGGGCTACAATCCTTGCCTATTGATGATCATTCATGGTTTGCAGTGTTTGGGACGTGAATTGTTGGTTAATAACCACTAACTAGCTTAAACTGGTTATTTTATAGAGTTAAGATAACTGTTTGTAGCCTAATGGAGCAGCTATAAAGGGTCAACGCCGGTTGAAGTATTCCCATCTGGAAATATAATGATGCGGTTTGTAGTAGTTGGAAGGCAGGGGGATTAATGAAGCCGGTAGCGACCACAGATATCCGTGGGAAAATGATCCTGTTAGGCACTGGCACCTCTGTTGGCGTCCCTTCCATTGGATGTGGTTGCGATGTTTGTACGAGTGCAAACCCGCGAAACGTGAGAACTCGCTGTAGTGTGGTATTTGGATTGGAGCAGGGCAACCTGCTCATCGATACGCCGCCAGATTTGAGACACCAGTTATTGCGAGAGAAAATCGGCATTATTCATAGCGTTTTGTATACACACGAACACGCAGACCATGTTTTTGGTTTGGATGATCTACGGTTGTTCCAGTTTTATCTCGGTCATGCGGTTCCACTATATTGTGAAGCAGCCGTTGAGGCGAGAATTAGACAATCTTATGACTACGCGTTTAGCAAAAGAAAACAAACACACGTTGGCTCAGTTCCTCAACTCGAATTAAGGCCCATGACCACCAAGCCGTTCGAAGTGTTGGGAACTAGGGTGACACCTATTCGGTTGAAACACGGACCTCGTTTTGAAGTGTTAGGTTTTCGTGTTGGTAATATTGCCTATTGCACCGATACGAATGAAATCCCTGAATCCAGTTGGCCGTTGTTGGCTGGACTTGATTGTTTGATACTTGATGCTTTGCGGTATAAACCACATGTCACGCATTTTGGGTTGGACGAAGCAGTTGACATAGCAGAAAGTATCGGAGCTTCACGAACGATTTTCACACATATTTCGCACGACCTAGATCACGACGTCGTCAATGCAGCTTTACCACCTACGATGGAATTAGGTTATGACGGCATGCAAATTGATCTAAACTTTGAATAGCGTAACTTTGCGAAACGGTCAGTGTTACAGCTTTAACTGTATATTTATACAATTAAGACAAGTGGGAGTACTACGGTACTTCTCTAGCGATGATATTGCATATCCCGCTGCGGTTACTTGGTTGCTAGTTTAATTTTTCCAGCAACTTGTTTGATATATTCAACCGTGATGTTAAGTACTTCCGAGTTATAAAAGGTAGTAGGGAAAATTTCACTTTCTCCATTTACTTTGTCACGCAGAGCTTCGCGAGTTTCTTTTTCCGCGTCACGAGCTTTCCGTTCAGCAAAGTATTGTTCTTCATTGAGCGTTATTCGTTTCTCTTTACGCTGCTCATTATATTTCCCAATTTGTTTCTTCAGTTCCTGAAACTTCTCAGAGGCAGCAACTCGTTTGGCGGATGCTGCAGTTAGAGATTCTATGAGTTCGGCATCTCGCAAACCAAGCGACTCCTTAACCGTATCCTCAACTTCATCAAACGCAACGGGATAATCCAAATCGGATTCTGAGATGTCCATATGGTCAGTAATCGACGGTAAGATAATATCGGATTTGACTCCACGCAATTGAGTGCTTTCACCACTAGGGCGATAAAATTGTTGCATCGTGATTTTTAATGCGCCTAAGTTGGGTGGATTAGCAATACGGAAGAGTTGCGAGCCGAGTTCAAGTAGGCTTTGAACAGTCCCTTTTCCATGCGTGGTGGAGTCACCTATCACAATCCCTCGATCGTAATCCGCTATGGCACCTGCAAAAATTTCGCTGGCACTTGCACTGAACTTGCTACAGACGACGACTAGTGGCCCGTCCCATGCGGTACCTGGATTTCGATCGTCATATTGTTGCACCTGTCCCGTGGGACTTTTTACTTGAACAACCGTTCCTTGGTCGATAAACAATCCTGTTAAGTCGATGGCCTCGGTTAAACTACCGCCGCCATTGGTTGACAGATCCATTACGATGGCCTCGACGCCTTGTTTTTTAAAGTCGGCGATGATTGCTCGTACGTCGCGTGTTGTACTGCGATAATCTTTTACGCCTTTGCGAGCAGCTTCCATATCCATATAGAAGGAAGGTAAATTGATAATTCCAACTTTGTACTTTTTACCATCTACACCAAGTGACCAATCAATAACTTTAGGCTTTGCTTCACTATCGCGCAACTGAATTTTCGCGCGCACAATTTTCACTTCGACAGTTTCAGCACTACCATCGTGGATAATTCCTAAGCGTACAGTAGTGCCCGCCTTACCTCGGATTTTAGCAACAACGTCATTCAACTTCATGTCGATAACGTCAACCATTTCACCATCGTCACCTTGGCCAACACTCACGATTCTATCTTTAACGGTTAGGTCACCTTGCTGATCAGCCGCTCCACCAGGAATAATTTTGGTGATGTTAGTGTAGCCATCTTCGAGAGTCAATTGTGCACCGATGCCATCAAGATTCAATCGCATTTGGATTTCGAAGTTTTCCAAAGTCGTCGGCGACATGTAGGTTGTGTGTGGGTCATAACTTGTCGTAACCGCAGTGAGGAACATCTCGAGCAACTCATCACTCTTGGTTTGCTGCATTTGCTTGAGCAAACTGTTATAGCGGCGGTGCAATCGTTGTTGCGCTTCTTCGCCTTCGGTTTGATCTCCCTTGAGAACGAGCAGATTGTATTTGATCCGTTGGCGCCAGCGATTGTCGAGTGCTTCTCGATCGGCTGCGTATTCCAAGTTATCCCAATCTGTGCTGAGGTATTCGTCTGTAGTGAAATCATGTTCTTCATCAATCATGCGATTGGCTGTCGTAATACTTTCCACCATTCGTTCCATCAAGCGATCAAACACAGTGAAAGCAAAATCTAACTTGCCGTCGTTAATCATGTCGTCGATATCATTTTTCTTTGCATCAAATTCATCAATGTCACTCTGTATAAAATAGAGCTTCATGGGGTCAAGTGCTTTTAAAAACCCAACCAGTGCACGTTGGGATATTTCGTCATCTAACTTATGTTTTGTTAGATGTTGGCGGGTCATCAAAATTCGTACGGTCAAAGTGATTTGACGGTCTTTGGCAGATGGTTCACCAATGCTTTGTGCAGCAATGTTTGGGCAAATTGACGTAAGCAGTAATAGAGCGACGAGGATCATAGAGGGAATTCGGCAAAGTTGAAGCCTGCGCATATCTGTTTTCCAGTTTGGTTGAATCGTTAAATAAATCGTTTATAAATAGATTTGAACCAGCGTGTGATGGATTAAACCCATTCGCGAGTTACATATATTATAGTAAAAATGTAAGAAGCTGTAGTTTGAAATGGTACTTGTTCTAGGGGCTAGACGCAAGATAGACAGTCAATAGCGAAGTACACTTTTGATAAATTATGTAGATTCGATACATATTGGAGAAACGTTTACTTTGTGCAAACTAAAAATTAACCGCTTGCGGCTCTTTCAGAAATTGATTTTCCACAAGCTAGTTGGCGTGGCATTGGTATGGTTATGGTTTAGTATTGGTTCTGCTTTATCGGCTGCTGAATCGATGGACCTTGTTCGTGATGGACACTCCGTGGCGGTCCACTCGGTTTTAGCAATTCAACAATCCGGAGATACTTGGAAAACATCTCTCGTTGGCCCTGATAAAGTGTCAGTATTGCAAGGATCAGGTCAGGGTGTGCGATTAGTGGCGGGAGTCAATGTCCCAGCGGGTGACTTTAAGATTCAGGCTCGTTTGCGAATGTTGGAACAGGAAAAATCAGCGGCTGGTTTTTTCTTTAACGGTAGTTTCTTTGGATTTGAAGGAGCAAATGCGAACGAGGTCTTTTTAAATGGACCAGCGTTTGGTGGTGGATTAAAAAGCCTAGGTGTCAGCAAACAATATTTTCAGCGGGGTAGCTGGATTGATTTTGTTGTACAACGGCACAGCAAGACACTTTCATTTATGATTAATGACAAGAAGTTGATTTCTGTGGAATCGAGCGGCCGCTTTGAAACCTGGGGTTTCACTCCATGGCGCAGTACGATGCAAATCACATCACTCTCAATTTCAGCAGATAAGTTGGTTAAAGCTCCTGAACCGAAGAGTCGGGGATATTCGATTCCTACGATTGACTTGGCTGGGCAAACGTTTCGACAGACGATCGTAGATCGTGAGAAAGGTCAGTATTTGGGACATCCGACAACTGTCTTGCTGGAAGATAACAAAACGATTATAGCGGTTTACCCCAAGGGGCATGGTCGCGGCGCTATTGTCATGAAGAAGAGTTCAGATGCAGGTAAGACTTGGTCACCTCGACTAGAAGTGCCAAAAAGTTGGGCGACGAGTAAAGAAGTACCGACTATTTTCCCAACGATAGATAAACAAGGTAAGAAGCGTTTGATAATGTTCTCGGGATTATACCCAATCCGTATGGCCTTCTCGGAAGACAATGGGGTAACGTGGTCGCAGCTCGAGCCGATTGGGGATTATGGGGGTATTGTTGCGATGGGATGTATGATTCGTGTGAACAACGGAGACTACGTTGCGTTGTTCCATGATGACGGTCGTTTTATTAAAGGCAGTGGTAAGGCAAGTAAGTTCTTCGTTTACAGCGTTCGTTCATCCGATGGTGGTATGACTTGGTCAGATCCGACAGTGATTGCAACGCATGACATTGCACATTTATGCGAGCCAGGTTTTACGCGTTCGCCTGATGGCAAGAAGATTGTGGTGTTTTTGCGTGAGAATAGCCGTCGTTTGAATTCGTTTATGATTGCGTCGACCGACGAAGGGGAGACGTGGAGTGCGCCACAGGAGTTACCGGCAAGTTTAACGGGTGATCGCCACATTGCTAAATATACGGCCGATGGTAGGTTGTTTATTACGTTCCGAGATACGACTCATGTTAGTCCCACAAAAGGTGATTGGGTCGCGTGGGTGGGTACGTTTGCCGACATTATGTCAGGGCGTGAAGGCCAGTACCGTGTTCGCTTGATGGACAATACCAAGGGCGGAGATTGTGCGTATCCAGGTTTAGAGCGATTGCCGGATGATACTTTAGTCACGACAACCTACGGGCATTGGACTAAAGGTGAAGCGGCCTATGTTGTGACCGTGCATCTCAAACTATCTGAGCTTGACGAGCATGCCAAGGCTTGGGCATTGAAATAAGCAGTTATGCAACAGCCAGCAACCACTGTTGGGTCATTGCATACCCCAAGCACCGCCGCCGGGAGTTTTTATCGAGATTTGGTCGCCCGTTTGAACGGTGAATCGTTCACATCCCGCCAGTAGTTGTTCGCTGCCGTCAGCGCGCCTTAGTAGGTTTACTCCCGCTTTGCCATTCCCGCCGCCTTCCATGCCCGTCGGCGTGAACTCACCTCGTCGGCTGGAAAGCAAGGAGAGCGTTAAGGGAGCTAAAAAAGTGATATCCCGAATGACGCCATCACCACCAGCATGTTTTCCTGCGCCTCCAGATCCACGGCGAATGGAAAATTTATCGAGGCGAACGGGATATCTTCGTTCCATGATTTCCGGATCCGTTATGCGTGTGTTGGTCATATGAGTGTGCACAGCACAAGCGCCGGCGGCCTCAGCTGTCGCGCCGGCACCACCACAAATCGTCTCGTAATAACCAAATTTATCATTGCCGAAAAGAAGATTGTTCATTGTACCTTGACTACCGGCCGCTAAACTTAAAGCTCCAATAAGGACGTCGACAATCCGCTGCGAGGTTTCGACATTTCCACCGACAATTGCGGGGCATTGTTGCGGATCTGTATGGTTGCCGGGATTCAGTAAACATTGAGGGATCAATATTTTTACAGGCTCCAAGACGCCCGCATTCAAAGGAATATCTTCGTTAATCAAGCAGCGCATCACATACATCACGGCGGCTGTGACAATTGCAGAATTGGCGTTTAGGTTTGATGGTAGTACGTCCGATGTCCCCGTAAAATCGAATGTGATGTTGTCGTCTTTAACGATAATAGTGACGCTGATCTGCGCCTGATAGTGCCCTGCAGCATGTTCGTCTAAAAAATCGGTATAGCGATAGACCCCATTGGTCAAGACTCCAATGGCTTGCCGCGTTTTCAATTCCGCCGCACTTTGGATGAATTGCATATACGCTAAAACGCATTGTTGCCCAGCAACGTCGAGCAGTTGCTGTAGATCATTGACGCCTTGTTGGTTTGCCGCAACTTGTGCGCGAATGTCTGCTAAGTTGACCTGCGGTGTGCGCGACGGAAAGGGATGGTCACTGAGGATTTGTAGCAATTTATCTTCCTGTGACTGACCTGCGTTTAGTAGCTTAAAGGAGCGGATCAACACTCCCTCTTCAGCCAGAGTTGTTGAAAACGGAGGCATAGAACCTGGTACAATTCCACCGATCTCGCTGTGATGTGCGCGGCTCGCTGTAAAAAACAACAACTCATTATCATTGAACACGGGTGTGACCACTGTTATATCGGGTAAATGAGAACCTCCTCGATATGGATCGTTTGTAATAAATACATCTGCTGCGCGAATGCCCTCGGAATTATCTAGTTGCTCTGCAATAATCGCTCGCACCGTCTCGCCCATGGCCCCTAAATGTACAGGTATGTGAGGAGCGTTAACGACTAATTCACCATTGGATGTGAAGATAGCACATGAAAAATCGAGTCGCTCACGGACATTGACACTACTGGAAGTATTTTTTAATGTGATGCCCATTTGTTTGGCGATGGCGGCAAAATGATTGTTGAAAATTTCAAGTTGAATCGGGTCGGGGTCTAAATCCGTCTCTAGAGTCATCGGTACAATCTGTGAACTGTCCGCAATTACTTGAGATTCTAGTAACAACTCTCCTTGGTTTAATAGTGTTGCGGTCCAATTGGGATTTACGACTGTTGTGCAATGTGACTCACTGATTATTGCAGGTCCTGTGATGACCGCTCCTACCGGTAAGTCAATACGGCGAAATAGCGGTGTATCCACCCATTGCCCGTTGAATCGAACTTGTTGCAATTTAATGGGATTAACTGAAACAGGTGCGATTTTGTTTGATCGCACGCTAGGTTGCGGTGATTTGCTATAGGCGGTAATGCGGAGGGTTGCTAATTCCAATAACTTATCTGGATGTGTATAGCCATATCGCTGTTTATGTAGGAGATGAAACTGAGAAATGAGGTCGTTTGCTGAGAGGTTATCTGGAAGCACATCTGTCGCCGCATAGGTTATCAGCGGGATTACGATTGCCTGATCAACGTCAGTAAAACGTATTTCGCTGCTAACGGTAACTTCGATGTGGTGCTTCAAAATATCAGCTTCTTGGACCGCATGAATCGCTTGGTTTGCTAGTTCCTGAATCGAACTGGTAATAGTATCGAGCAACTCATCATTAATGTTTTTATATATTCCGCGTTGGCATTGATGCGTTATTTCTGCCTGCCCGATTCCGACTGCTGAGAGTATCCCTGCTTCTGGATGCATTAGAATGGTTTTCATGCCTAGCGAATCAGCGATGCTACAAGCATGTTGCGAGCCTGCCCCTCCAAAACTAACTAATAGATACTGCTCGGGTGCGTATCCGCGGGCGATGGAAACAGTGCGGATCGCTTGGGCCATATTGGTATTTGCAATTTTTAAATACCCTTCTGCCAGTTCGATAGGGTCATGCTGATAGCACGTTTCAACTTCGATAATACTATGCAATTCCTTTAACTTGGCCAGCGCCGCATCTTTATCAAGCGGGATAGGGAATTCCGCGACGGGCAGTTTTCCGAGAATTAAATTTAAATCTGTGACCGTCAGCGGTCCTTGTTTCCCATAACAGGCGGGGCCAGGATCAGCACCAGCGCTAGCGGGGCCAACGGTTAGTTTTATTCCATCAAAACTGCAGATGGATCCTCCTCCCGCTGCAACCGTTTCAATAGCCATCGTGGGTGTGATAATCCGAACCCCTGACTTTATTGTTTCATATTCGTATTCATAAGTCCCGTCGAACCGTGATACATCTGTGCTAGTTCCACCCATATCTAATCCGATCGCCTGCTTGTATCCCGCCCTTTTAGCCGCTTGACTAAATCCAACGACACCGCCGGCTGGGCCGGAGAGAATGCTGTCTTTGCCACTGAATCGGTCTGCTGTGATGAGACCACCAGCGGAAGTCAGCAAATGCATATTCGAATCAACATGCAGGCATGCTTGAAGCTGTTCGAGATAGTTGGTGAGTACAGGATTTAGATAAGCGTCTAGTACGGTCGTATCTGCGCGGGGAACGATCTTAATGAGAGGACTTACACAGGATGAAATAGTGACCGCCGCGAACGGAAATTCTTTAGCGACTTCAGCGATTATTCGCTCGTGTTCCGGATTAACAAAGCTGTTAAGTAAACAAACGGCTAGCGACTCAATTCCCTCGGCAAATAACGCAGCTAGCTGCCGATATACTTGATCTCGATCGATGGATTGTAAAATATTACCATGCGTATCGATGCGTTCATTTATTTCAATGGAAGTTGTGCAAAGAGGAATGGTTTTTTGTATGTTTAATTGAAATAGGTGAGGTCGGTTTTGGTTTCCGATTTCAAGTAGGTCTTTGAATCCGATTGTTGTTACGAGCGCAGTTTTCGCTCCGGTACGAGTTAACAACGCATTGGTGCCACGCGTGGTGCCGAGCCGCAGATTGATAGGCGGGAGTGATTCGTTAAGAGGGATACCTAAAACGTGATGAATCCCAATAATTGGCGCTAATAATTCTGTCTGAATTTCATAGGATTGTCCAATCACGGAGGTCGGTAGTGGAGCGTCTAGTGTGAGTGTGCCATTTGAGTCCGAGGCAATAATGGTTCGCTTGTTGGCATCACCGATAACAGACAACTGTGTCCCAACCCAAAATCCGACCGGATCATTAGTTCGAAGCGGGTCGACTATAGTCTCGTCGACAAGCGATTCTATTTTCCCAAGTGTATGATTGGAGCTTAATAGTTTGTGACGTTTGATAGTTGATGATGAATGTTCAATGCAATCGGTGAACGTGCCGCCGACATCAATCGAAAAATCATATTGAGGAGCAGTCACGTTGATTTAGCTCTTTTTGGCGCCAACACAGATAAGGTGTGAATACGTACGAAAATACATACGACCACCAGACACTGCAGGAACACTGCGGCTTGCTTCTCCTAAGGGATTTTTCCCCAATACTTTGAATTCTTGACTTGCCGCGATGACATGAACGACGCCTTCTTCGTCAATGCAATAGAGTTTATCACCAACGCGAATTGGTGAACCTGAAAAAGCACAATCTAGCCTCTGTTGGTATAAAGTCTCCCCAGACTTTAGATCGATGCAAGATAGAATGCCCTTATCATAAAAGCAGAATAATAGATTATCTTTAATGACAGAAGTTGGTACATAGGGTGCGGCGCGTTCGAGCTTGAAGCGGATTGTTGGTTTATCGCCAGGTTGAACTGCAACCACTGAGTTGCCACCACCACCGGATCCCGTGGAACCTAAGATCAGATTGTCCGCAAAAATGGGTGAGGAAACCGTTCGCATATTGAAGGCAATGATGCCCCAATTTTGTTTCCCAGTAAACGGGTTGAGACTATACATACCATCTGTGGTATTTGTGCATATCAGTTCATCCCCATTTTTCCCAGAATAAATCGCTGGAACACTGTAACTGGCCGAGGCACTGCCACGTGGTGTTTTCCAACGCTGGTCACCGGTGTTTTTATCTAACGCATAGACAAAGCTATCGCCGGGCTCAATCCCCTCCGGCAGTTTCATCGAAGCTTGCGAAGCATTTAGGAACAGCATATCTTTATAGAGGATTGGCGAGGTACCAAAACCATGCTGGCTCGACCAGGTGCCTAAGTCACGCGTCCAAACTTCATCACCATTATGAGAGAATGCTTTCACATAGGTGTGTTGAGGATCTGACCAAGCGAAGTATACGAGGTCTTTGTCGACCGTCGGAGTGCTCGACGCATAGCTGGATCTGGAATGCAGTTTATGAGTTGTTGATTTGAAATTGCGCTGCCAGCGTATTTCTCCCGTCGCCGCATCTAGACACAAAATATGACGTTCGGCGGTCGTGGGATCCGCACTTAGCAAGAACACTTTCTCACCCCAGACAACTGGTGACGAATGCCCGATTCCAGGCAACGCGACTTTAAAGAGTGTCTCTTTTTCGGACCATGTCGATACGAATGTTTTCAGCTTCGCAACACCTTGCCCATTGGGGCCATGGAAGCGTGTCCATTCTTGGCTGTGTGCTGGTTGGCTAAGGAATAAGGCAATCATGAATAAGGCATAGCAGCGCATAACGTCAAATCCTATGGATGTTGTGAATGAATGATTTCTATTAGTTTACCCAATATTCTACCCGTTTGCGTGGAGCTGAGGTGAATCGCCATAGTCATTTCCTGTGCGTCCGGCGCAAATGATGACCAAAACTCCACAAGTCATTAATCCAATCGCGACGAAGTAGGGTAGGTTCAGATGGATAGTGAGCAGTGGGATGCCGATTCCTGATCCGATGATACGGGCTAGTGAACTGACACTTTGCCCCACGCCCATAATAACGCCCTGTTGTTCAGGATTGCTGCGGCGTGACAGCAATGCCAACAGGGAAGGTTGCATAAAGGCAAATCCGGTGGTCACAATACCAAGTGCGACAAATAGAATCCAATCACTGGCGAGGTTCATAGCAAGTAGCATTACGGCAAACCCAATGATTTGTAACATCGCTCCACCGGAGGCCATCGTGGCGTCCTTAATACGACCTGAAACTCGTCGTACAACGCCACCCTGTACCAATGAAAGCATAACGCCTATGAATGAATAGGTAGCGCAGATTTTGAC
>Ga0315316_10001946_pt1 | contig 14692 bp, 13 predicted proteins | sample M160m3416metaG_FD_203702 | JGI IMG/M metagenome (GOLD analysis project Ga0315316, IMG submission 203702) | Ammonia-oxidizing marine archaeal communities from Monterey Bay, California, United States - M1 60m 3416 | ecosystem: Environmental > Aquatic > Marine > Intertidal zone | place: USA...
CTTATTAACGCTGTGAACGACGAATAACCGTCGTTTCCAGACGTGTGCATGCGGGTACTGCCAGCCATCCGTTTTGTGTTTACCGTCAAAACGTTTAACCGTAGGCTCATCGCGTAAAACAAAAGCGCGATTGAGTGTTTTGCCATGGTTACTGCTTAGCGAGAGAATCAGTGCCCGCCGGTCAAAGCGGGCATAAAGTGCGTTATTAATTAAATAGCGTTGTCCATCCGGGAGTTGGCCGGTGGCAAAACGGGCAGTTGAATCCGGGATGACCGTTTTGGAAACCGCTGTCCACACTTCCCCTCCATTGTAACTAGTTGCAGCGAGCAACGTACCGGTGTAGTTTCTTAACAGCATTAAGACATCCCGCTCTCGGACGATAAAGTTAGGTTCACAATAACCAATGCGGCTCAGGTCACCTTCCTCGAGAAAGACTTCTTGCCATCCGTCGTTAAGGTCTTTGCCATCATGTATCAGAATTTTAGCCCGGCGTACTGCTCGTTGATCATCCGTGACAACTTCACCGCCGAGTAACAAACGATTGGGTGTCAGGCTGACCGGCGGGTTAATAAAAAAACCAGAAGTTATTCTCACCGGAACACTCCAGTGTTGGCCGTCAGATAACTGGCTGTAATAGAGAGCTGTATCCGGATGGAAGTTTTCACCTCCGGTAATGGTGAAGAATGCCGTTAGTTTTCCACCGAATATAAAGAGACCGCAGGCAACGAATATTTTATCTTCCATTCCGGTGAACATCGTGCGGGGTACTTCCCAGTTGCGGCCCGTTGTGCTTTGACTGGTTAACAGGCGTTGTCCCTTTTCATCTTCATGAACTTTGCCGTTAGACCACATGCAATAGAGCCTGTTTTGAAAGTGCATCAGGCAAGGGTGATGACAAAACTTGTAACTGGCGTCGGTGGCTCTATAGATGACATGTCGTTTACTAGGAATCTTCGGTAAGGAAGGTATGACCTGTCCTGGAGGTTTAAAAGAATAAAGATCGTCCACAACCTGTATCGGATCACCTAGGGTAATTTGGCATACTATCAGGTTTAAGGCGATGATTAGATGAGCCGGTTGTAGTAGTTTGTACGTCATATCTATTGCTAAGATAAAAAAATTCGAGTTAAGCTAGTTCAGGTTGATCTTTGGTTTCTGGTGCGGCGAGCAGAATTAGTAAACCGATGAGAAACAAAAATGAGAGACCGCAGGCAATTTGTAGTGGTCCTGTATTGAATAGTTTTTGCAGCCAGCCACCGGAAAATAAAATGGGAGCAGCGATGATTCGTCCAGCGTTAAAGCAGAAACCGGTCCCGGTCCCGCGGATGCGGGTAGGAAATAATTCAGGGAAATAGATAGCGTACCCAGCGTGCATTCCAAGTGTTAGGAAACCAAAAATGGGTAGGGCGGCATAAAGAAGCGTTGTCGACATAGGTAGATTGAACAGGAGCATCGCACTGATAAAGCCACCTAAGTGAAAAAACATAAACGTTCTGACGCGTCCAATCCGCTGACATAGAGGACCAAAAGCGATCAAGCCGATACCCCCACCGGTGGCCGTGATCAGCATGCCGAACATCTCCCAACCCTTAATCGTTGAGACGCTATTGGCTAGGATGTCTTCTCGGATAGAGTTTTTAATATCGGTTGTTACTCCAACCAAAGAATCCGGTATGTCGTTGGTTTCGCGGACAATTTTAGATTCTACCATCTCGTTGATCGCTGAATCTTTAAGTACGTTTTTAGCGTAGATGTGGGCACCCCAGAAGGTGGCTAATCCGATAGCAGCAAGGGACACGCCGACAATAGTTTTACGCAAGAACTCACTGGAAAATAATTCCGTCAGCGATCCCATTTTTTTTCCGCTTCCCGCACTAGCTTTTGCTCGAGCGATTTGCCAATTGTCTGGTTCTTTTAAACTTAAGCGTATCCAGATGATAAGCAGGGCCGGAATAACGCCGATGGCAAATCCTAGTCGCCAAGGAATTGTCTGAGGATCAAACCACTCAATGTCGAGGGAATTTGCCCATGTTTGAATGGAGTCGCTGCCAATCACAAAATAACCCACTGCGACGGCTAAATACGTTCCCAAGACACTTGAAGCATGAAAAATCCCACCAACATGAGCGCGCGATCGTCGTGGGAATACTTCATATACCATGGCGCTGGCAATGGCCCATTCGCCTCCAACGCCCATGGCTACTAAGAAGCGGAAAATTGACATGTGCCACCATGTCTGTGAGAGTGCCGATACACAGGTGAATACGGAATAAAACAAGATGGTAATCGACATTGTCTTCGTACGACCAATGCGATCGCTGATGAGTCCAAAAACAATGCCACCAAGTGCACCTCCGAGCAGGAAAGCGCCTAAAGCAATATTGTTATACACGGCTACATCGCCTTTCGATGCCGTTGGCTCGAGAGAAGGCATTGCTTCATTCATGCTAGCGACAAAGATTTGTCCTTCAAAAACGTCAAATACCCAACCTAACGAGGCGATAATCAGGACAATCCATTGGTAGCGGGTAATGCCTGCGTACCATTTCTGCTGGACATCGTGAATGTTGGGTGTTGCTAGCATTTTGGGTTTCTATCTTGCGGCGACTAATGAAGCGAGAATTTTACGGGTCCCAGTAAAAGTTTGTCGAGCGTGCATAGTGACGTAATTGTCAACGAATGCGACATCGCCTTGTTGCCAGGGAACATTAAAGGTCAATTCGTCGGCAATGTCGCAGGCTGCGGTAACGGCAGCGTCGTCCAACGGCGTGTCATCACCGAATGTTATCGGAGGGCCAGATTGTTCATCAGATCCCCACCCTCGGTAGGCGGCAATAAGTTGATTAAAAAAAGTCTGTCGACCGTCGGGGAGCGTCCGAATACCGTCAAGAATAGGGGTAGTACTGACGAGACTCCCGTCATCTCGCCACTCCCCAGTGTAGCCTAATTTTGTCATGTTCGTTTCGCATTCCTCTGGCGTGTCCGCCTGAAAGGTACTTCGCCAGCTGCGCCCCATACCGGATTGAGGGTCATCTTTATTTGGTAATATGTTGCGATACTTCAGCCCTTTAGTTAACAAATCCGCGACAAATTGAGGGTGCTGCTGCTTAAGACGAACAACCAATACGTCGGAACGACAAATGGGAGTGGCACCGCCAGTTTCGGCAGGTTGCTCACAGAAGAAGAATAACCGACTTGGGTAAATCGGAGTCTGGGCCATTTCATGATGCAAGAATATCTTGACATCGGCAGGGGCTTCGTTTGCCGTAAAAACCCGCTCGGTTCGGTTGAATCGCACGGCGTTAGAAAGGGATTGTCGGTAGGGGAAGTTGTCCAGATTAAAAGCTTGAATGAACGTGTCGAAATCCTGATCGGTTACTGTTGCAAAGTTGCGAAATAGTACTGTGCCGTGTTGAAATGCGAGGTCGATCAATTCCGAGCGATTTTCTTCAGTCCACGCGATTGAATCGTCGAGCGACGCAAATTCGCCACCGTCATAAATCAACGGAAAGATACCGGACGAGGTGTCGATTTGCTCAGCAAGTTGCAATGTTCTCATGATGGTTATTTTAGCAGAGAACGATGATCATTGGAGCCAGAGATTGGGTCGTGAGGATTTGGTTTGCGTGGGCCGTGAGAGGTCGCCCTGATTTATAGTTATTTGACTTATGCATCCGCCAAAAGGTCGATGAAGTGGGTCGTCATTGCCGAGAGGTCGAACTTAGGTGTCCAATCCCAATCGTTACGAGCGCTGGAGTCGTCAATTTCTCGCGGCCAAGAGTCAATTAAATTAGCAACTGTGGTGTCTGTTTCAAAGTTGATATTGCAATCGGGTAGTTGTTGTTCAATTACCTTGACAATATCGCTGGCACTCGGATTACACGAATATAAGTTGTAGGAACTGCGGGTTAGTAAGGAACGGTCAGCATGTGTAAGTAGATCAATTGCGTGGAGGCAGTCATCAATATACATCAGGGATGGGTTCGAAGTTGGGCGGACTTTGAGCGTTACGGGTCGCCGAAGAACGGCATTAATATACATGTTTGATGCGTACGAACTTGCGGCGCCCGGTGACGGATAAGGTGAAATAATTATTGGGAGACGGATAGCGCGGAAATCGAGCCCTAGAGTTTCACGATAATAAAACCCCATTCGTTCAACGGATGTCTTGGTGAACCCATAGAACCCATGTGGCCATTGTGGAAAATCCTCAGGCAACGGATCGGGCAGTGGTGAGCCAAAGGAAGCGAGTGAGCTGGGGAAAATCACGCGATCGACTTGGTGCGCAACGGCGGCCTCGAGCAATGAAAATGCGCCTTGCATATTGACATTCCAAGCTGTTTTACGATCCGCTTCGCTCTGTCCAGATAAGAGGGACGCAAAATGTAGAATGACATCGGGTTGGAATGACGCGATGCACTCCGAAACCGCTTGATCGTCACAGATGCTGGATACTTGATAGCGGCTATTTTCGCTGGGTGTAGATAGAGGCTGCGCGACAATATCCGTTAAAAGGATTTCAGAAGATGAGGGCAAACAGTGGGTAAGTTGGCAAGCGATATTTCCAGCGCCGCCAGTGATTAAGTATTTCATGGGTAGCTCCTCATGCAGTCTACCACAAAAGCAGGTCCACTAAATCACACCAAAAATTACTTGTCCTGTAAGATGACTGCCGTTCCATAGGCTAGCATCTCTGCGGAGCCCTGCATGACCATGCTGGTCGCAAAGCGAACGTTGAGAATGGCATTGGCGCCGAGTGATTCTGCTTCGGCCAACATGCGATCGAGTGCTTGTTCGCGAGATTCGGCTAGCAGCTTTCCATATTCGTGAATTTCACCACCAACGATCGTCTTCAATCCGGCCATGATATCTTTGCCTAAATGTCGCGCACGGACTGTATTGCCACGGACTAGACCAATAACGCGGTCCACTTGGCGACCAGGGACATCCGGCGTGGTCACGATTAATATTTCACTCATATTTGCACGTCCTTATAGCGATCATTTTTTGATTCAATAAATCGTTGTTTGATGACTGAGATTAGGAGTAAACCTAGTCCCAGTAATATGCCCAAGACCGCAGTCTTGACAAAGGCGTTCTCTGTTTCGGTGATGATGAACTCGTATAGACCATAGGCTAGGAGGAACAGGGTTGAGATAATATAGGTTAGCCAGCCTAGTGAGCGAGTGGTTCGTGAAGTAATGTCTGGCGCATGTTCGCACCAATGTGTTGTCTTGTTCGGTTGAAAATCTAAATCCGCAATGTCCGACTGTAGAGAATTAAGGTCCTTGAATTGTGCACGATAGGTCGGCTCGTTGATCATCCGCTGTTCCACTCGTTGGCGGTCTTGTTGCGTAAGTTCATCATCTAAATAGCCGGTCAGCAATTGATCCCAATCTGTTTCAGTCATCCTGAACTCCTTCTAAGTCAAATAGCTGTTGCCTTAATTGCTTTCGAACGCGGGAAAGTCGAGACATGATTGTCCCAATGGGGACATTGAGAATCTCGGCGATCTCAGCATATTTTAATCCGTGGTAATCGCGTAATAGTATTAGCTCTCGCTGATCCTGTGGTAAGGCAATGACCGCATCTCGTACGATTGCTTGTCGTTCGGAGGCTTCCATTTGTTGTTGCGCAGTGTCGGCTTTTTGGTCGCTGGATTGATCTAAAATTTCTGGGTTGAATTGTGGTTTCTTTTTCCGCATGTAATCAATGCTGCGATTGCGGACGATTGTTAAAAACCAAGTTTTTACTGAGGCCTTTGATTTATCAAACGTGTTCCATTTTGCAACGAGAATATTTAAACTGTCCTGCGTCATGTCTTCCGCATCTTGGTGATTACCCAGTAGTTGGAAGCTGAGCGCATAGCCACTTTGTCCTAAGGCGTTAATGGTTTGATCGGAAGGAAGCGGCATTTTAGTTGTCGGGCTTTGAAAATTCATCGGCATTGATTTTGCCATTAAACTCAATCTTTTTGAGTTCGCTTGTAAAGGTAGAGTTCGCCACGAAAATTTCTACCTTTGATTTGTAAGAGATTTGTACGCCGCTTACCTTCTTGTAGTTGGATAAGGTTATCTTCATTAAATGCGGGATTTCTATTCCGGCAACGAGCTTTGTTTTATTGTTCACATATAGCTCGAGTGGACTTCCCACAATCTTAACTTTGATGCAATCCTGACCGTCGAATTGAGATGCTACAGGAGGCAAGAAAACCGAGCGACCTAACTGGTCTTTTAGTGTAAAAATGATGCTCACGGGTGCAGCAATCTTTTCAATAGGTAGTTCCTCGGCAGTGAGATCTCGTAAAGGCTCGAAAGAACTTAGTTTCCAGCCTTTTTGCCCGATCCATCCCTTGGATTCCTTGTAGAGACCCATGTCTAAATCGATTCGTCCCCTATCGGCGATTAGATCAAACATGCTTTCGACGGTTCCTGTATCATTTCCAGTGGGGGCAAAAGAAGTTGTCGTATTGAATTTCCGAATTGTTTTTATTTTTTGGATTGCCGAGGCACCCCCGACGGCTTCAATGTGCTCATCAATGATATTTTCAATGTTGCTTGTAGTAGGAGATTCAGTGTTAGGAGATTCAGTGTTAGGAGATTCAGTGTTAGGAGATTCAGTGTTAGGAGATTCAGTGTTAGGAGATTCAGTGTTAGGAGATTCAGTGTTAGTGCAACCAATCATAAAAACGGCAACAGCAAATAATATAGCGAGGGAAGCGAGGAATTTGTTAATAGTGAACTTTTGCATTGAATTACTTCTTGAGGGGTTCCTTGTTTATTGACAACACGCAAATGATGGGGTGGCTGGTATATATTTCCGTTTGATTTGCCGTTGTTTTACTTGTATACGGGCGAGCGACCGTATTATTGCATATATTAGATATAAATATCACACAATTTTATATGGCAAAAAGTTAGATTTAGGACACGTTTATGATACCGCTGCGTGATTTATTCAAAATAGCGTCGCTCACTGCGATTTTATCCATCGTTCCTTCGTTACTCCTTCAAGCGAAAGAAAAGCTTAATGTTGTTTACATCATGGCCGATGAATTGGGTTATTTTGAGACTTCCTATATGGGGAGCAAAACGATTACAACGCCTCGTATCGATGACTTGGCCAAACGCGGAGTGTGGTTTACACAGGGGCTAGCTGGCTCAGCCGTTTGTGCCCCTACGCGTTGTTGTTTTTTAACGGGAAAACACTCTGGGCACACGTCCGTTCGCGTCAATGGTGGTGGTACCCCACTACGGAGCGATGAAGAGACGATCGGTAGTATGCTAAAACGGCGCGGATATGCTACGGGAGGATTTGGCAAATGGGGATGTGGTGGTCGCGGCTCCACCGGTGTACCGGAAGACCACGGATTTGATCTGTTTGTCGGATACTATGACCAGGTGCACGCGCACAGTTACTATCCACCATATATCATCGAGAACAGCCGCGAGTTGAAATTAGCAGGAAACTTGGGGGGGAGCCAGGGTGAAACATATTCACATTACGTTATTGTGGATCGTGCCAAACAGTTTATTCGAGATCATCAAGATGACCCGTTTTTCTGTTATCTACCAATCACGCCACCGCATGGTATTTTTGATATCCCGGATGAAGATGCAGCTTGGGGAATCTATAAAGACAAACCGTGGCCTGAACCCGCACGCCGTTATGCGGCGATGGTCACCATGGTGGATCGACAAGTTGGTGAAATCGTTGATCTGCTGGAAGAACTTGATCTAGCAGAAAATACCATTGTGTTTTTCAGTGGTGATAATGGTGGTAACGACTATTTCAAGTCAAAAGAATATCCCCGCGGTCGACACGCTGCCAATGTTCATCCGGAAACAGGCGAAGAATTTCGAGGGACGAAAGGAACACTCTATGAAGGTGGTTTGCGGATACCAGCACTTGCATATTGTCCCGGTCGTATTGAAGGCGGTCGGGCGAGTGATCATTTGTGGTATTTTGCGGACGTGATGCCCACGATCGCTGATATTACGGGAGCCAAACCTCCCAAGGGAATTGATGGACTTTCTTTCTGGAATGAACTGCAGGGAACCAGTGCCCGTGGCGGTATAAGCATAAAGCAAGAGGAACATGATTATCTGTATTGGGAAATTGGCGGACAGAAAGCAGTAAGGCTTCAACACATGAAAGCTATTCAACCAGGGACAAAACGAGATTGGGAATTATATGACCTATCTAAAGACATCAGTGAATCCAACAATATTGCCAAGGAGTTTCCATCTATATTAAAAACGATGTTGCTGCTCGCGGATGAAGCTCACTTACCAGCAGTGGAAGGAACCTTCAGTGACACAGCTTTGCACGAAAAAGACCGACGCGCCAAATACGGGTCGACTCGGCCTGTCCCGACGCAGGGAAAGGTAACCCAGTTTGACCAAACAGGATTGATCCCGCAGAAAGAATGCAAAATTGCCTCAGTCTCTAGTGAAAGCAGCGCGGGTAGTCGACTTGCGAAGTTTACGCTCGATGGGAACTCACGTACTCATTGGCACACAGAATATATTCCCGAAATCCAGAAACATCCGCATAACGTTGTTATCGACTTAGATCGCAATCGTGAGGTTAGTGGAGTTCGTTATTTGTCTCGCCAGGATGGTGGATTTAATGGTGGCATTGCTAAATATGAAATTTATGTAAGCACTGATGGTAAAGAATTTGGTGAGCCAGTTGCGGTTGGCGAGTTTGCACGAATACGTGGTAATCAGCAAATTGTATTTCCATCACAACAAGCTCGGTACGTGAAGCTCGTCGTCCTTACGGAAGTCAATGGTGGGCCGTGGGCTTCGGCCGCCGAATTAGGAGTTATAGGAAAATGATCAATATAAAAACGATACGGCAGGTATTTAGTGGTGTTTTGTGCATATGGTTGATCACGTTGTTCGTAGTCGACGTTGTTGACGCGGCGGACACGATAAAAACTGTTTCTTGTGAGGGCCAATATAAGCACCACTTACAAGGCGTTTGTCGTGACGGGGAGGGAAATTTGCACTGGTCCTTTACAACCGCGCTTGTCAAATCCGATGCGAAAGGCAAGGTTGTCAAAAAGATTGAGGTGGCGAGTCACCATGGAGATTTGTGCCACGTTGCCGGGCGGATATATGTCGCTGTAAATTACGGCAGCTTTAATGATCCCGCTGGTAACGCAAACAATGAAGTTATTGTCTACGACGCGCGGACGCTAGAGGAGACCGACCGCTTTAAAACTCCCGAAGTGAGGCATGGTGCAGGGGGGATCGCATTTCATGACGGAAAATTCTTAGTTGTTGGGGGATTGCCTGATGCTGTGCAGGAAAACTATCTCTACGAATATGACATGAAGTTTGCGTATAAAAAACGACATGTAATCGACAGCGGTTGGACGAGATTGGGAATTCAGGCTGCGACATTTGCCGATGGGAAATGGTGGTTTGGCTGTTACGGTAACACGTTGCTAAAAGTATCAGTGGATTATGAAGTGTTAGGGCGTTATCAGTTTGATTGCGGCTATGGAATTGAGCAGGCACCGGGTGGTGGCTTGTTAACAGCCAACGGCGTGTGTACTGACGCTGGCTGTAGCGGTGCGATCGACTACCGATTGACGCAAACGATGATTGGCAAACAGGTGGTTCAACCGTTAACTCGGATCGGTTTTGGATCGTGTATCAAACAACAGAATCCAGCACCGTTGTTTGATGATATTCTTGAATATGACCCAGAACTGTTTCTGTACATCGGTGACAATATCTATGGTGATAGCGACGACATGGCCGTATTGCGAGCAAAATACAAAGTGTTAGGAGAAAAGGCAGGGTTTCGTAAATTACAAGAATCTGCTGTCGTCTTAGCAACATGGGATGACCACGACTATGGCGTGAATGATGGCGGAGCAGGATATAAACAACGGGTGGCATCGCAACAATTGTTTTCACAATTTTGGAATGATGTGCCGGACTCGCCGCGGCGGGCGCGAGCGGGAGTGTACGATGCTCATGTGTTTGGCCCGCCGGGACAACGCGTGCAAATTATTTTGTTGGATACGCGATACTTTCGCTCAGATTTAAAGAAAGCGGAACGTCGTGTGGGTGGACCCTATTATCCAAACGATGATCCACAGGCGACAATGCTCGGCGTGGCACAGTGGAAGTGGCTCGAACAGCAACTACGAGTACCCGCAGAGATACGACTTGTCGCATCTAGCATTCAATTAGTACCCACAGCCGCGGGGCAAGAGACTTGGGCTAATTTGCCCTTAGAGCGAACTCGGTTTATGGAGCTGGTTTCCAAGACAAAGGCTAATGGTTTGTTTGTGATTTCCGGGGATCGACATTGGTCTGATTTTTCGCGAACAACGTCGGGCGTGCCTTATCCGTTATACGATTTCACGAGTAGTAGTATCAATCAACTGCATGCCCGCGGTACTCCCACGGACAACCAGCATCGTTTGCTAGATCGCACTTACCACAAGGAGAACTTTGGTGCGATTGATATCGATTGGTCCGGAGATGATCCCAAAATCACCGTGTCTATCGTGGATCTGAATGGACAGCAACCAATGTCGCATGCGTTTCATTTGAGTGAATTGCGACCCGGCCCCGAGGTTCTCGGAGATAAATGATTATGTTTGAAATAACCAGTGAAGATAGATCTGGTTTTGAACAAGATGGATATCTCATTGTCCGATCGTTGTTTGCTGCACAGGAAATGGCCGGTCTGTTGGAGTTTGCTAAGAGCGATGGGGCATTGGCTAGCGATGCCTATGTACGACGAGATGCCACTGGTGGGGAAACGCGACTGGCGCTCCGCAACGATCTTGATGATTCATTGCCGTATACAGCCGTCGTTCGCAGTGCTCGAGTTGTTAGAACGATGGAGTCGTTGTTTGCTGATGAAGTTTATCACTATCACCATAAGATGATGTTGAAACAACCTCTTGTGGGTGGCGCTTGGGAATGGCATCAGGATTATGGATACTGGTATAACAATGGATGTTTGTATCCGGATATGGGAAGTTGCATGTTAGCAGTGGATCAAGCGACGCAGGAAAACGGCTGCCTACAAGTACTTCGTGGTTCTCATCAAATAGGGCGGGTCGAACATGTAGAAATTGGTGATCAAGTTGGCGCCGATCCTGAACGAGTGGCTATCGCTCAGCAACAATTTGAATTAGTGTATTGCGAATTAGAGCCGGGTGACGGATTATTTTTTCACAGCAATTTGCTTCATCGGTCCGATCAAAATCGAAGTGCTGCCCCGCGGTGGTCGTTGATTTGTTGCTATAACACCAAGCACAATGATCCCTATATCACCGGCGGACGACATCCGAATTATTCGCCACTTGAAGTTTGGTCCGACAACAAGGTGAATGAAATCTTAACTCAATAGCAGGCAGGTCCTAAAGATGAGTATGATGATGCGATTTGTGATAGCTTTAGCAGCTTTGCAATGCGTTCTTTGCAGTGCCAAGCAGGAAACAGAGGTTGTTCCGCAACCACGCGCGCACGCACATAATGATTACTATCAGAAACGTCCGCTATGGGACGCTTTGCAACATGGATTTACTAGTGTCGAAGCGGACGTTCTTTTGCACGACGGTGACTTAATGGTTGGGCACTCGCGTTTTGAAATCCGCAAAAATCGCTCTCTGACAGCACTCTATTTGGCGCCCCTAGCAAAACGTGTTAGTGAGAATGATGGTCGGGTCTATCGGACCACGAAGCGTTTCATTTTGTTGGTGGACTTTAAGTCCGACAGTGTTGCATCGTTAGAGGTGCTGCAAAAACAATTAAAGCCGTATGCACATATCTTGACGCGATATGAAAATGGAAAAGTGTATCCCGGTGCGGTGACGATTGTTATTTCCGGTAATCGACCAGTTCACCAAGTCGCAGCTTTGAAGACTCGGTATGTTTTTATCGATGGGCGGTTTACCGACTTGCGGGAAAATAAAAGCACCAGTGATCTCGTTCCGTTAGTCAGTGCACCGTGGAATGGAACGTTTGCATGGCAAGGGTATGGTGAGATTTCAGCTAAAGAGTTAGATAAGTTGCGATTGATTATTAAAGCCGCACATCAACAGGGTAGGTTGGTTCGATTTTGGGCGGTACCCCACCGTGAAAATATCTGGCAGGTTTTCTATAATGAAGGTGTCGATTTGATCAACGCAGACGATTTACCTCGGCTACAGAAATTCCTTAAATCCCAGAGTGTCCGTAAAACTACGAGTCAATAACAGTACTTTTTTGAATGTAATTAATTCCCATGCAAACAACGCCAATTTCCGACGATGACCTAGCCCGCAGTGTTATTTCTGTTCCACCACTAGCACGCAATGAAGACCTATCGTTAAATGTACAAGAGAACCAACGCATTGTTAAACATATTGAAGCGGGTGGAATAACAACACTACTTTATGGTGGCAATGCTCTGCTTTATCATGTGGCTCCTTCGGAATTTCCGGAGTTGTTGTCGATGCTTGAAAGGATTGCTGCTCCTGATTCGTTAGTAATTCCTTCGGTAGGCTCTGCTTATGGGATGATGCTCGATCAAGCGCGCGTCTTGCGTGACACTCAATTCCCGACGGCGATGATTTTGCCGCAACCTCATGTTGTTACCTTTGATGGAGTGGAACGCGGTGTCCGCGATTTTGTTCAGGTGGCAGGTAAGCCTGCCGTGGTATATATCAAGCAGTCAGGTTATCTAGAAGTAGACCACGTTAAACGGCTTGTTGAAGACGGCAGCGTATCATGGATTAAATATGCGATTGTTCATGAAGATCCTACGGATGATGAATTCCTGACTCGTTTGTGTGATGCAGTTGGAACGCAGCGCATTGTTAGTGGCATCGGCGAGCAACCGGCGCTAACGCATGTCCGTGATTTTGGTGTGACTTGCTTTACTTCCGGATGTGTCTGTATCGCGCCAGCTTTGTCAATGAAGATGTTGGCGGCGCTGAGAGCGAGTGATTATGAAGAAGTAAATCGAATTCGCGAGATTTTCAAACCGTTAGAGGATTTGCGTAATGAAATAAATCCAGTTCGAGTATTACATGCGGCGGTGCATGAAGCGGAAATTGCGTTGACGGGGCCGTTGTTGCCATTTATGTCCGACGTAAACGCCGCTCAGAGGGAAGAGATCGGCGCGGTCGCCAAAGCATTGTTGGGTCAACGGTAATTATCACGGATAGCTGTCCCCCCCCTTTTGGTCAACCACGTTTGTATTTCTGTTTACGCGTATTGGCGCAAATTGATACAATATAGGCATGCCAGTTACACGCCGACAATTTCTGAGTAGCACTGTTGCCGCGGGTGGTGCAGGTCTTTCTTTGGGGCAGGTATTGCGTTTGCAAGCCGCCAGTGAAATGAAGTCGACCAACGATGCTGCCATTATTCAGATATGGCTGGGAGGCGGTCCTAGCCAATTCGAAACGTTTGACCCTAAGCCTCAAGCATCGGTAGATATTCGTGGCCCCTATGGCACTGTTGGAACCGCACACAGCGGAATTCGGTTTTGTGAAACCATGCCGTTAACCGGCAAAGTAATAGACCAAGCCACCCTGATTCGTAGCGTTTCACATTCGACAAATGGTCACTTTGTTGCAGCTCATTGGTTATCCACGGGTTACGCAGGCACGAATAACGTTGCCTCTCATCCAAGTGCAGGAGCAATCACATCCCATTTTTGTGGACCCAACCAACTGGGTATGCCAGCCTATGTGTTGTTATCCGAAGAGCAGACGCGCAATCCGAACATCGGCGAGGTTATGGGTACCGGGCATCTCGGCAGTGGTAACGCGCCATTTACGATTTTGCAGGATCCATTTCGATCACCATTTGGGCAAGAGAAGTTAACAGCGGCCGTTTCAAATTTGCATTTAGCCGATAATGTCACATTAGATCGCATGTCAGATCGCAAGACGTTGTTGCAACACCTTGATACGATACAACGTAATCGCGATAGTACTCGCATGATCGGTCGCATGGATGCTTTTAATGATGTCGCGTTTGATATTGTGACCAGTGGTAAGGCTCGTCAAGCTTTTGATTTGTCACAGGAATCAGAAGCTACACGGCAACTTTACGGCTCTCATCGTTGGGGGCAGTCAGCATTGCTTGCACGACGTTTAGTCGAATCTGGTGTCAGTTTTGTGACGATTAATACAGCGCCAGATTCACTTTGTTGGGATTGGCATTTGAATATTGTTAATGATGATCGACCAATCGATGGCAGCGATGGACCTAGCCGTGGTATGGATATTTCTGGGCCACCGCTAGATCAAATGTTACATGCGTTGATCACAGATCTAACACAACGGGGCTTGGATAAAAAAGTACTTGTCGTCGTGTGGGGTGAGTTTGGGCGGACTCCGCGGATCAATAAGACCGGTGGGCGTGATCATTGGGGGGCGTTGATGAGTATGCTGTTAGTCGGCGGTGGACTAAAGATGGGGCAAGTCATTGGTGCTTCCAATGGGAATGGCGAAATGCCCATTGACCGGCCCGTCCATCCTGAAGACGTACTGGCGACGATGTATCGGCATCTGGGCATTGATCTTAATGCGCATACCGTTAATCGCGAGGGTAGACCGATTCCACTGCTGCCAGGTGGTGAACCAATCTCTGAATTGCTGTAGATTAGGTTTCGTAGATACTTTCTTTTTTTTAAGGGCATAGTTGTTGCATGTTGTCTG
>Ga0315316_10001953_pt1 | contig 14665 bp, 12 predicted proteins | sample M160m3416metaG_FD_203702 | JGI IMG/M metagenome (GOLD analysis project Ga0315316, IMG submission 203702) | Ammonia-oxidizing marine archaeal communities from Monterey Bay, California, United States - M1 60m 3416 | ecosystem: Environmental > Aquatic > Marine > Intertidal zone | place: USA...
CAAATGACTCGTGCGGGCGACAATGTTGTCGTGAGCCTCGGTCGTCAGATTAACCACCTTGGCCCCGAGCACGTCCCAAAATTCATTTACTTTAACTACAGCCTCAGCATCACTTTGTTCAGTGGGGGTCACCGCACAGGTTGCCCCCTCAAACAAATCTGCATCCGCATGAGCTACTCCAGTTTTTTCTGAACCACACAATGGATGACTCCCAACAAAACGCGGCAATATCGGTTCTACACCCTGAACCACACTAGCTTTCACACTACCCACATCGGTGACAACTGCTTCAGGCGAAAGATGAGGTTTGATTTGATTAGCCATATCTTTCATCCCTCCAACAGGAGTACACAGGACCACCAAAGAGGCCCCTTCCACTGCTTCAGCCAAATCCTGTGTCGCCTCGTCCACCGCCCCGATTGCAAGGCATTCATCAATACTTTCAGATCGGCGTACCAAGCCGGCGACACAGCCGGCTACACTCCGTTTTTTGGCAGCCAGTCCCACTGAGCCCCCCAACAGGCCCACACCAATAAGAGTTATCTTCGGGGATTCCACAGAGGGGGATAATGCGGCTGCCTTTGCCATTCTCAAAGCCGAAAGTTACCCTGCCGACTCAGAAACAAGATCCAAGATAATGTCCGGTAGCTGGGGGGCATTCCCGATGGAGTCGGTATACCAGAGGAGTTTTCCCTTCCGTTCGGTTGGGTTACGCCAAGTTGGTTGGTTGCTCTCCAATCGCTCTTTAACGCGGGCTGCGGGCTCTCCCAATAGAACCGGAATATCTTCAACGGTATGTAAGCCGCCGGAAATAAAAAAAGGCACGATAACAATGTACCTAGATTGAGTAACCTCGTAACAATCGCTAATCAGTGGAATTTCCTCCATGAAACCTGGCTGCACCTCAGCGTATTCATCTCGAACACGAATTAATTCGACCTGAACTTCAATGGCTTTACGCGAATTAGTATTCTGCTGGGTTCCGTGCCCGGCAATAATTAGTGTAGTTTCAGAAGGCTGAGGTTCATGAGGAAACGGGTAGCGCCTTACAACATCCACGGCCTTGTCGATAATGATGTCAGTCATTAAGGAATGAGTGCCCACTGGCTTGCAATATATAAGCTCTTTACCTCCGACTGTTCCTTGTCTGGAAAAATTAACCTCATCCTTGGAGCGCAACCCCAATTGAAAGGGAATAATCTCTTCAGTGAACCATCCTTCACTGATGGTCAAGGGCACCACAAATATCCTCTTTGAGTTCACCAAGCCAGGTGCTTGATCAATCTTGGGTTCCTCTAGCTTGAAGACACAGGTCACTTCAGAAAAAATCGACCTTGCTCGAATCACCTCTGCCAGTCTTCTAGTTGTGGCTGAAGATTGAGCATTAATGGTACTGCCATGGGCAATTAAAATGAGTGCATCGCTAGAAAAATCGTTATCCATCTACAGATACAGTCTCTCACGACTTCACCGAAGAGGCCAAGTACACTCCCAATTAAATCAGATTGACTAAAAATAGTACGTGCACGTATTATTTAGGTTGATTTTTCCATTTTTATTGAGATATTTAAAGCGTGTCTGGAAATTTCTATCAACATCATGAGCACAACGACTGAATCTCCAGTGCCTAACAAACCGCCCTTGGAAAGCCAAACGACGGTGGGCAATTATTTTGTATCCAATTACCCTCCTTTCTCATTCTGGAAAAAAGAAGATGTGCATGAAATTAGCTCGGCTATGGAGCGGTCCCAAAAAAATGACACTCCATTAGGTGTGTATTGCCACATTCCTTTCTGCCGTAAGCGATGTCACTTCTGTTATTTTCGCGTATACACGGACAAAGATTCTTCAGCAATAAAGGGCTATTTGGATGCAATGCTCAGCGAATTAGAGATCTATTCCAGAAAACCCTTTATTGGCAAACGTAAACCCAGTTTTGTCTATTTTGGAGGAGGGACTCCCAGTTATCTTTCCAGCAGTCAACTTCATCACCTTACAGAGGGGATGAAATCATTGTTGCCTTGGGATGAGATCAAGGAGGTAACCTTTGAGTGTGAACCCGGCACCCTTACTGAGCAGAAACTCCGAACTATACACGAAATTGGAGTAACGCGTTTAAGTTTGGGAGTAGAAAATTTTGATGATCACATTCTTGAAATTAATGGACGAGCACATCGGGGAGGAGAAATTGACCGGGCCTATGGATTTGCTAAGGAAATCGGTTTTGAGCAGATCAACATAGACCTTATTGCTGGCATGATTGAGGAAACAGAAGCTAACTGGAAGGCATGTGTTTCAAAGGCTATCGAGATGAAGCCGGATGGCATAACCATCTATCAAATGGAGGTCCCCTATAATACCACCATCTACAAACGCATGAAGCAGGAAGGTAAGCTGACGGCTCCAGTAGCCGATTGGGAAACCAAACGCCGCTGGACTGACTATGCCTATAATGAACTGGAAAAAAATGGTTACACCGTAACCAGTGCCTACACAGCAGTGAAGGATTCATCCCGTGTTACCTTCGAGTACCGTGACCAGCTTTGGGCCGGGGCGGATTTACTTTCTATTGGAGTAGCCTCCTTCGGACACATCGGAGGCACCCATTATCAAAATCACCACGAATTTGATCCTTATGTTGAACAGCTTAGTGAGGGCTCCCTACCTATCTACCGCGCGCTCACACCAAGTCATGATGAACGTTTGATCCGCGAATTTATACTGCAACTTAAGCTGGGCTCAGTCAGCCTGAAGTATTTCACCGAAAAATTCGGCACTAACCCTGCTGAACGGTTTGCTGAACCCCTACAACGGATTTCAGACTGGGGCTTTCTCCAGATCGATGGAGATTGCGTAAATATTAATCGAGAAGGTCTATTGCAGGTTGACCGACTCCTACACGAGTTTTTTTTACCAGAACACCGGAACGCTCGTTACGCCTAATGACTCAAATCGCTGAACGTATCACTCTGGAACAAGCCGCCAAGCCTCTTCTGGATTTTTATAACCGTGCCGGTGAGCCTGCGCCTGAACTCTTTACCATTAATTGTAAAGAAATGCCTGAACCGTATCGAAGCCTACTCGTTCACGATGATGACATGACTCCGACGCTCGAAAAATTTCACGGTGAAAGAATTCATCTACGACTAATCGGAAGAGAAAAGAGCGAAAACTCCTATGTACGTGAAGTGGTTCTGGAAGCCGGATCCACAAATAAACCCGTTGAATTTGGAGCCATTGCAATTCATCTGGAGCACTTCCCGAAACATTCACAGGAATTAATTTTGGGTGAGAGTACCCCTTTGGGCACTATTTTAGGTAGTCACAATATAGACCATGAAAGCCATCCTCAGGCATATTTCAAGTTACAAGCAGACCCTTTGATTACCGAAGCCTTTGGCTTGTCTAAATCAACCGGGCTTTACGGACGCTGCAACGTTCACAAGGATTTGGAAGGCAATCATTTAGCGGAAATAGTGGAAATTTTACCACCAGCGTAACTTATACAATATTAATTTTATGACAGATAACTCTTACGACGCAATTGTAATCGGGGGAGGGCCAGCCGGTGCTTCTGCAGCAAGTATTCTAGCTGAGAACGAGCGTAAAGTATTGATTCTGGAGCGAGAAAAATTCCCGCGTTATCACATTGGAGAATCGCTCATACCTTTCACTTACCACCCACTGGAGCGGCTGGGCATGATCGACCAATTGAAGAAGTCAGCATTTACCAAGAAATACAGCGTTCAATTTATTTCCCCGGATGGTGATGCCAGCCAGCCCTTTTATTTCTTCAATCGCTATGATCGGGAAACGGTCGCTCAGACGTGGCAAGTGATGCGTGCGGACTTTGACATGATGCTACTAAATAACGCCCGTGAAAAAGGTGCGAAAGTTATCGAGGAAATCACTGTCAAGGAGCTAATATGGGATAAAGGCAAAGTTGTTGGGGTAAAAACCATCAACAAAAACGGGGAGGAAAATGATTTCTACGCCGCCATCACATTTGACGCCACAGGCAAAGAAGCCTTTAGCGCAACACGTAACGGATGGCGCGAACGTGACCCTTATCTTAACAAAGTCGCCGCCTGGGCCTATTACGAGGGAGCTACCCGTCAAGAGGGTGTCGACGAGGGTGCAACCGTGGTTGCTTTTGTTCCGGAGAAAGGCTGGTTTTGGTGGATACCTCTGCATAATAATCGTGTCAGCCTAGGCATTGTTGCCGAAGGTAAATATCTTTCCCGGGGAGGCATACGTACTCCTCAGGAGATGCTCGAACGCGAAATTGATAACAACAAGTGGGTGAAAGAAAACCTTGGGCCAGCCAAACGAATCTCTGAATTCTATATTACCAATGAATACACCCATCACTCTCGCCACTGCGGCACTGAAGGCCTCGTACTGATTGGCGACGCATTTTGTTTCTTAGATCCGGTGTTTTCGAGTGGCCTAATGCTTGCTCTGAAGAGTGGCGTAATGGCTGCTGATGCAGCAGAAGAAGCATTCCAATCCAAAGACCTTTCACCGGAGCGGTTTACCGAATACTCAGCTACACTGCGCGAAGGTATCGAAAATATGCGGAAGCTCTGTTATGCATTTTACAACGAAAACTTCAGTTTTGCAGAATTAGTAAAAAAATACCCTGATATTGCAGGAGATGTCACTGATTGCCTTTCCGGTGATGTTAACAAGGATTTCACCCGCCTCTTCAATTGCATTGAAGATTTCTGTGACGTGCCAGAGGTGCTGGATTTGGGCCAACCTCTAACAATCCAAAAAACACCTCAGTTAGTTTAGGAAAACCAAACCTATCAGAATGCCAAAACACGAATTCAACATCACTCGGATGGTGGAGTTTAACGAAACCGACATGGCTGGTATCGTTCATTTTTCAGTGTTCTTCCACTATATGGAATATGCTGAACATGCCTTCTTCCGATCCTTGGGAAGCTCCATCGTGGACCCAGAACTCGCAGTTGGTTGGCCTCGTGTACATTGCAATTGCGACTACAAAAAACCACTCAAGTTCGATGATGAGTTCAATATTCAACTTCTTGTTACGGCCAAGAAAAGTAAATCCATGAGTTACCAGTTCCGCTTTTCAAGTAAAGATACAGAAATAGCGAGGGGAAATATTACGGCGGTTTGTGTTCAGCGTAACAAGGAGGGCGTAATGAAAGCTACGAACATTCCCTCCAAAATTGCCGATCTCATTGAGGCCGCTCCTGCGGATAAGTTGGCTGATTAACGTTTGAAGCCTTTACAATCAAACTCTAGAGTCACGAAAATTATGGCAATTGCAACTGACTTTCCTTGGTACACATGGGCTCTACTCACCGTCATCTGTTGGGGCACCTATGGTGTTTGCATGCACACCGGATCGATGAATATGGAGAGCAAGGAGCACGGCCGTATAATGGCTTTCCTATGGGTGGGATTGGCTTACTTCCTTACAGCAGTCATTGCTCCATTGATTATACTAAAGATTCAGGGTGGCCCCATCGAGTTTTGGGCCTACCCGGACAAAGGATGGAAATGGTCCCTTATTGCTGGAATTCTAGGAGCAATTGGCGCCTTGGGGGTTTTACTTGCTTTTGGGGCCTCGCCCAATCCACCGATTTATGTGCCGGTCATTATGTCGATTATCTTTGCAGGAGCCCCAATAGTGAATGCTGTGGTTAACACCACCAAAGAGGGCAATTGGGCCTATGTTAAAGCGCCCTTTATTGTAGGGATTATTTTAGCAGCCATTGGTGGATATCTAGTTACTAAGAATCCACCAAAGCCACCGGTAACTACCGAGAAAGCGGCCAAACCGATTGAAGTAGAAAAGTCATCGGGTGAAAATGATAAGAGCTGAAACTCATTAGATTTTCTCTTTATTTGAATTAGATTCCTTATCGTCTTCAGCGTCAGCATCCGACACTAGAGCTGATGTTTCTTCCTCCTCAATTTCATTGTCTCCAGCAGACCCGGATTTGCCCTCATCTTCATGTTCTGCAAACTGCGGTTCAGGCAATTGTCCGGCCACTATCCATCCGAGAGCAAAAACAAACAGACCGACTCCTGCAGCAGTGTAGGCCATTTTCTTTGGAAGAGTAAAATCTTCCGGCCAAAATGATGCTGCTGCGACAGTAGTTGAAATCCAAGCAAAGCTGGTCCCTACCAACCGACCACCTATGTTAGCCGCAAAACTTTCACCTGTTCCACGCAAGTGAACAGGGAACAACTTTGGAAGCATATTCCCCCAAAACGTAAACTGACCGACAACCAAAAAACCACAAAGGAACATACCTATGTAGGCAGCCTGCAAGCTATTAGTGATAAGAAAAGCAAAGGTTAAAGGTATAATAATTATCCCAGGTAATTGAAATAATCGGAGCACTTTTCCAGAAGGCGCACCTTTCATCCTGCTGATGATATTTGAACATATAAACCAAACTGGCACTCCGATGGCTCCGCCAAATAATAGCCCTTTGCCAGCTCGAATAAAATGCTCATTAACTGAACCCTGAAAACCAGCCATCCCTTCCAGAACTAAAAAGACAGCCAACTGAGTCCATCCCACAAACGCCCAAACATTAGTGGTTCCTCGAGCAATGATAGTAATAACAAACAAAGCCATAAGTGCCCGGCCATATAGCCCTCCCACCTCTTGCACTTTTGTCACTTTCGCTGCCGCTTTCTGTTCGGCGCCCTTGCCCGCCAAGACGCCTGCAATCTTCACAGCCTTTTCAGGCTTCCCAGCTTCAGCAGCAGCAGTTGAGGCCTTTTCAGTTGCACTCTTGGCCGCCTCTACCACCTGAGGAGTCTCGGGGATAATCAAACGCATTTGTTGCAGAGATCCGAAGGCAGCACCATAGGCTAGCGCGAACAAGATCGTAGCTATAATTGTAGTTTTAAATAACTTCGGAGCAAACAGTTCGCGAATACTTGCACGTTTGAGCTCACCTGCATCCTTCCTCTTCTGCCATTGAGGCGACTCCGGCAGGAACGGCCGAATTATAATAAGTGGAATTGCTGGAATGAGCCCACTCATCAAAGTGAGCCGCCAAACCGATTCACTGGTTTCAGGAATCTCCCCCAAAATAGAACCAAAGAATCCAGTGACAGCGCCCCAAAAAGGGATTCCTAATTCACCAACTGCGGGCAATTTGCCTTGAAGGGCCAAACTGGCCAACGCTCCATTGACAATAGCTACAGTTAGTCCACCTACCGAAGAGAAGGCCTGCGTATAGCCCAGTACTTTCTCGCGTTGGATTGGATTGGGGAAAAGTTCTGCCAACCAAGCCACCGCAGCAACAAACTCCACACACACACCAATAAACACAAGGCACCGAAAGAAAAGAAGTTGCCATGGGTTAACACAGAAGCCGGCACAAAAAGCAGCGAAAGCATAAAGCAAGATACTGAAGGTAAGAACTCTTCGTCGACCGAATTGGTCGGTCAACCAGCCTCCCATCAAGCCGAAAATACCGCCTACAATGGCAGGGATGAAAAATAACCTTCCAACCCATGTCAGAAATTCAGGTGTTCCGGGCTTAATTCCGGCCATATCCAACAAAGCTGATTTCGCCACAAGTGGTAGCATCAAAAGCTCATAAATATCGAAAAGGAAACCTATAGTAGCGATCACACAGATCAACCACTGGGTGCGCGTGAGTTTTAGGCTAGAATCAGAACTCATGGAGTTTCTATATGCTAAATAAATTCAGGTTAAACAAGTTTATTATGAGGGCAGTAACATCATCAAACTGAGGTGCAATGGTACCTCGATCAAGGGCATTCAATCATCATGACTATAGAGCCTTCTGATAAAGCCCCAAGAAATCAGCAGCCGCTATGTCCCGCGGGTTAAAACTTGCAGTCCATTGACCAGATGCTTCCTCAGAAAGTATTTCAAGTTTGTCTAATTCCACACCACAATCTGCCAGACATCGAGGCATTTGGGCCTCGTCCATCATCCCTTCCAAGGCCTCGGCTAAAAGCTCATGTGGCATTGACCCATTATCACTACATATAGCCGTCCCGTCGATGAGGTCGGCATAAGCTTTAGCCGTGGTCTTGTCCTTACCATTAAACCGCACGACGTGTGGAAGCATTATGCCAACAGCCTGACCGTGAATAACGTTAAAATGAGCCGTCAATGGGTTGGCTGCAGAATGCGCGGCACCCAACATACTGTGCTCGATTGCTGTACCTGCGAAAGCTGCACCGAGAAGCATTCGCCCGCGGGCATCAATATTTTCTGGGTTCTTAAGCAGGGCGGGAAAACTCTTGCTAAGTAAGCCAAAAGCAACCTTTGAATATTGTTGGGAGGTTGCGTTGCGTTTGCGCGTTACAGCTGACTCCACTGCGTGAGCCACAGCATCAATGCCAGTGCAAGCGGTTACTCGAGGTGGCTGTGAAAGAGTCAGTTCCGGATCCAAAACGGCCACTTTCGCCATCGCTTTCGGGTCTCCGCAAGCCATTTTAGCGTGAGTCACAGCATCGGAAATTAGCGCAAAACTCTGACACTCACTTCCTGTCCCAGCGGTAGTCGGAATGGCAATCAATGGCAGCATAGGCTTAGAAGCCTTTCCTACCCCCCAGTAATCCTTGATTTCACCACCGTTGGTCAGAATAAAATTACAACCCTTGGCAGTATCCATGGAGCTTCCTCCTCCTAAGCCGATAATAAAATCAATCTGTTCACCTTTTGCCAATTTCACACAATCAGAGACACATTCGGTAGTAGGGTTTTCCTTGGCTTGATCGTATATAAAAAACTTTAATTTGGCTGCATTCAGACTTTCTGAAACTTTATCAGCGTGTCCGGCTGAACGAATTCCCGGATCTGTAACCAGCAGGACCTTGCTGGCACCATATTCGACTGCCAAATCGCCCACATTCTCGACCGCCCCATTGCCATATATCAACCGAAGATGAAGTTTACTATCAAAGGTTGATTGCTCAGCCAGTCTGGCAGGAGTACTCATAAACAAACTTGGACGTTCCACACAACCCGTCTCTTCAGCTTGCATTACACAAACGTTGAAGTCGCTCATCCGGAGTCTGGTAAGCACGCGCGCGGAAGAGAAAATCCACGATACTTCCCTCGTGTGGCTGCAACCAATTTAAAGCAATCGTAGGCAGAGCCCCTATGTTCAGGCGGTCAATATTCATTGCATCTGTTAGCTGATCTGCCCAAACTTCATCATTGGTAATAGCCGAAGCCACAAGTGTCCCCCCGATCTTCTCGATCATTTTTTCTTGCGGGCAATTGACCACGCTGGTGAAGGGGAACATATATTCGGTATTGGACATCTTCAAATCAGGTGAATCACAATGCAGGATAGTAGGACGTATATAATCACAACGTTCCATCTGCACCAAACGATCGCCGTACTTGGCCGTAGCATGAGTAGTCCCAGCCTCACCGCATCCTTCTTCAATCATACCCCATATGGCCTCTGCTTGATTCGGCACGGTAAAAGCCGCCAAGCCGGCTTCCGGGTCAGTAGGGTCCTTAACGTCATAATTGCCGACCTTTTCAGCCAGAGCTTCAGCAATCTTATCTGTGTGGCGTGAAGCCCATACTCCCGAACAATTGATACACCCTCTCCCACTATTCTTATAAATGCTGTCGACCATAAGATCAATGTAGTCCTCCCACTGATCAACGACATCATCACCCAAGAGAATTTTACTATAACCAGGACCGTGCACCTGCACTTCTTCATTGCCAGCGTAATTTTTAACGGTCTGGGTGCTTCCAAAAATCATCACACGGTTGCAGCGAGACACCGTCTCGGCTCCCATATCGGGGCCTCCGGGGTAAATCCCCATGCACTCCTTAGGTACTCCGGCCTCGGTAAATGCCGAAAACATTCGGTATGGAGTCCATGGCTCTTGGGGACCAGGCTTCAAGATTAAGCCGATTTGCATTGGAATAACAGGCATCCAAAGAGTGTGCACCCCTGGCGAGTTACTGGGCAACACCATTCCAAGCACTGGTGACTGGGCCTGATAACTCACCGGCACTCCACGCTCCTCTATACCAAATCCTCTCTCGAGAATTGAAATATCCAACCCACGCGTAAGCGCATCGAGAATCTGATCCATGTTATTCAACACAAAATGATTCTTTTCCATGTTGAATTTACACATGTGCTCCGGCAAACCCGTGGAAGCTGATTGCTGACGTGCAAAATCATCCGGCGACTGCTGTCCATCCCCTAAAGGAAGAGTAGCATTGAGATACAAATCACCAGCCTTTTTCATCATTTCAACCAGATCCTTAATAGGTATCTCTCGTAATACCTCACGAGCACGAGCTGCCTTGCGCATGTCACGCGCCAAAAGACCCGGGTTTGCCTGACCCACCTTAGCCAACACCTCGCCGGTACGATGATGAATCACCTCATCGGTCTCAAGGCTCTCATAAGGTTCGCCCCAACGTAAAACTGGAATATTAATCATAATCGGATTCTTATCTTTAAGTAGTTTTAATACACACCCTCTACAATCTTCTTGGTAAGAGCACCGAAAGGACGTACCTCGGCCACTCCATCCCACGGGTAAATATCTATAGGGGGACGCCTAATGGCCTCATCCCTCTCTAAAAACCGAGGCATAAAGAATTCTTTTGTCAGTGTCGTAAGTTCCACACGTCCCCACTGCTCGTAACCTACTGGCTCATCAGTAACATCCGGATTTACTACCCGTAGTACTGCTCGAGGCTGCGGTGCATAATAGGTGATAGAATATTTATCTTCAGAAGCAAGAGGCTTATGCTTAGCTAATCCCATTAACGTATTACCATAAGTAGGAACAAATCCAATTTTATTCTCTAGCAACTCTTCAGAAAGAAATCGTGTGTATTGGGGATCCATAGTCGTACCACCACAAAATACCCCGCGCACTCCGCTTTCGTATAAGCTTCCTCCCTCTTCCTCACAACGCTCGGCAATACTCTCCAATAGTTTTGGCGTTGTAAAAAGTGCACTCACTCTTCGGTGTTTCATGATCGTAGTCGCTTGGTCAACAACGTGTTCCATATAAGCCTTGGCTTGATCAAACTGTTTTTCTCCTATCAATCTCTTAACCCAGCGAGGATCCAAATCAACGAAGTAACATGAGCACCCACGCACATTTGCCAAGTGTTCTATTGCAAGCCGAAGGCGCCGTGGTCCGGTTGGGCCAACCATTAGCCAGTAATGATTACGAGGAAACGCTTCATCATCCAAAGTTTCAGAGAACTCACTGTAATCTACCTTGTAATCATTCCAGCCAATTCGCTGCTTAGGCATTCCGGTAGTGCCACCCGTTTCAAAAATATTAAACGGTTGGCTCTCAAACTCCTTGGGGACCCACACTTCCGGCTGAAGATCGCGCAACCATTCATCCTGAAAATGAGGAAACTTCGCAAGAATATCGTCAAAACTCTCAATTTCTCTGGCCGGATCCCAACCAGCTTCTTGGGCCCAATCCAACCAAAACGAACAACCGGTTTCTGGCGAAAAATGCCACTTCACAATATCTACCGCATGCGCATCAAGTTGCGCCTTCGCTTCTATAGTTTTTTGTTCCAGTTCTACCATAAAGTCTTACCTGTATAGCAGGCGCATTATGGTCGCCCACGCTTTTGTTCCCGTCAAACTCGCACCTTATTTAACGTGTACTATTGGGGAAAAATTTATTAATTGTCCGGCCCTCAGGCGCCTTAGTCGCCAACGATCCGACGATCAGAGCCATCGCCGAAACAATCGTAAGTGGCGCCATTGGGAGCATTCCCAATACAGTGTAGCCCTTATCCGCACCATAACCTGAATCCCTGAACCAGAGAATCCAAAGCACCCCTGTCACTACAATACAAGCGTACGCCCCCACTGCGGTCGCGCGCTTCCAATATAACGCAGCAAATATAATCGGGAAGAGGGCTGTAAAGCCACTAAAGCACCAAACACCCAAATTGAATACGCTGGCCGTTTTCATCAGCCCCAATGAAAGTAAATATGACGCTACCACCACACCTGTAACAAAGCATCTTGCGATCTTCACCGTATCCCTATCACTGTAGTAATCCTTACCCTTCCAAGGCAGCACAATGTCATTGGTGAACATCGTGCCGAGACAGGCAAACTGAGAATCCAAACTACTCATAATTGCCGCCAATACACCGATCATTAATAAGCCCATAAGCCACGAGTTCTGCACCAGCTGACCCACCACAGCCCCGAGTACAGCACTAGGATTAGGCCTATCTGTACCAGGAATCACCGGCACTGTCAGCTCGCCCATAGCATGCAGCCCTGCGGCCCAAGTGCCAATAAATACACACGGCAGCCACACCAACGCGATACAAATAGGATGTGCCACAATCGCCAATCGGAATGTCTTCGCTGACTTAGCCGTAAGCCAATGCTGAAACACATGCGGGAACATTCCAACACTCAAGGGAATGAACAAATAAGTGATCCATAGCAGACGCGACATAGATGCTCTCGGAGCCACCGGTTCTATAGGAGCTTCAGGGCGTCGTAATTCAAGCAGGACCAGAGCTGTAAACTGCTTTTCTATGTCGCTATCATCTGCGGCAGCTATCTTAGCTGTCGCAAGCTGCTCCTGATGCAAATTGGCTAGCTTTACTCTTTCTCTCTCTCCGCCTGAATGCGGCATAGCTTTTTTTGCCATAATTTTCTCAGCTGCACCGCCAGAGATTAATTCAGTAATCACAAAAGCAAATTCCTGCCTTTGCAAAGACCCAAGTGCTTCAAATTCGACTGTATCAACAGATTTATCATGCCCTCCATGTTTCTCAAGGAGTGCTGTCAAATGTTCACTAATTGCCAACTTCCATGTTTCATAAGCACCTTCATAATCCCCTTCAACAGACTGAATCATATAAGTTTTTTTGGATTCATCATACCTATTCAGTTTTTCAGGATGAACCCCTCGCACCAACCGCTCGGGCTTTACCTGTTCCACCAGCTCGGTGGAGCGCTTCACGTTTTCAAGAAAGGTGCCTGAACCCTCTTCGGTCTTAGCTGCCACGGACTTTGCGATCATCGCGAAGGCCACGATGCCTGTGAGCATAAAAACTAGCGTCTGGAATGTATTCGCCCAAGCCGCACTGCGCACACCACCCATAAAAACGTAAGTGAGGACAACAGAACAAATTACTAATCCCGTCAGGCGTGGATCCAAACCCGCGGTGCCTTGCATAAATTTTCCCGCGCTAATGATACCAATTAGCAAATAGGGTATAATAAACAACACGAGCAAGACAAAGAGGACTGTTCCGAGTGTGTGAGACTTAAACCGCTCCCGAAAGAACTGGACCTGAGTGACGTATCCCAACCTTTTACCAATGGCCCACAAGCGCGTGCCGATCATAAAAAACACGGACGAATGTACGATTCCACTCCACACGGCCACTGCTCCAAATACAGCCACACCAGTCATAAACGCTTTACCTGTGGAACCGACTAGCGCAAAGCCGGTCATAGTGGTTCCAAAGACACTCATTAACAACATGAACGGCCCTATGGAACGACTAGCGACGAAAAAATCCTTACTCGTTCCGCGAAACAGATTGCTGCTAAACATGCCAAGTCCTAACAGGATGACCAGATAGGCCCCCACCATCCAAAGAGGCAGGTTGGATTGAGCGGCAAAAGCCAATAGATTCATTCACCTGCCCTTGGTTGAGATTGTGAATTGCCCCCACGGCCCCTTCCGCCCCGGCGACGGCGGGTGCGCTCAGATGAATCCTTATTAGATTCAGGGCGAGAGGTTTGCCTATTAGAAGGCTTGGAGCCGGCAGAGCTTTTACTGCCTCCACCTCGTGGACGATAACGGCCGCCGCGACCGCGACCGCGACCGCGATAACCATCAGCCTCGGCCCAGCGTTCTAATTCCTTCGGCCAAGCTTTCCACACAGCTATGAAGGCAACAAAAGCCGTTGCAATAGAAAGGAAAAGCTGGAAACCCACATTGGCGGGAATACCAAATTTAACCTCGTGTTCTTCAGCAACGATCCAAGAGAGAAAATTCTCCTGATAATTGAGTTCAGCCAAAATCGGCCAAATAAACCAGTCCTGGTGAAGCCAACAAAGAGAAACTGCAAGGGTTACGATGAAATATCTCATCTTAAATAAATCGCACTAAGAGTGCGTTTTACTTATCAGCCTTTTTGATGGCGTATAAGTGGGTTTGGGTTCCCACGTATAAAACGCCGTTGGCCACCACTGGTGTAGAGTAAATCGGCACCAGCATGTTGGTCTCAAAAAGCGGTTTATCTTCCTTGGGTTTAAAGTCTGGCTTAAGTGGCAATATGGTCAAATCACCGTCTTCATCACCGATATATACTTTTCCATCAGCAACAAACGGACTACTCCACATGTGGGCCTTAGTGTCATAGATCCAGTGCTCCTTTCCCGTTTTTGCATCGAGGCAGTAAACATAACCAGTGTAATCGGAAGCAATCAACAGGCCACTATCTGGATCAATTGCACAGGTAGAGATTGTTCTCTGGATTTTACGATAGTCCCAAACTTTTTTGCCCGTATTTGCGTTGAGACACACGAGATTACCGACTCCCTCGCCATGTTCAGGATCCTGCCCAATTGCGACATAAACATGACCGTTATAATAAGTCGGCGTTGCTATCAATTCACTCGGA
>Ga0315316_10001954_pt1 | contig 14662 bp, 11 predicted proteins | sample M160m3416metaG_FD_203702 | JGI IMG/M metagenome (GOLD analysis project Ga0315316, IMG submission 203702) | Ammonia-oxidizing marine archaeal communities from Monterey Bay, California, United States - M1 60m 3416 | ecosystem: Environmental > Aquatic > Marine > Intertidal zone | place: USA...
TCGAGTCCGTCAACGATCGCTTTCGTTTTCTCACGCCGCAGGAGAAACAGGCGATGAATCAAACGGTCGCCAGGACATTGTACGAAGATTCTGAGTCAAGGGTTCGTCTCGAAAGACTCTGGCATTCATTGAGGAGACGTACTTCACAATGAAGACGAAAGGCCACAGTTCTACGTCCGAACTGATACACAGCTGCCAGGGACTCGTCCGTTCCATTGCGTGGAAAATTCATCAGAAGCTTCCAGACAACATTGATCTCGATGATCTTGTCGGCTTTGGGCAGATCGGGCTGGCAGAAGCCGCCAGAGATTTTGATCAGACTCGTGGAGTGCAATTTACCACGTACGCCTGGTATCGCGTTCGAGGAGCGATTCTGGATGGCCTGTCGACGATGGCCTGGTTTACCAAAGCCGACTACCAGCGCGGGCGTTATGAGAGGGCCGCAAACGATGTCCTGGAAACCATGCCGGACAAGAACAAGGCGGCTGATGATACGAATTGGTTCGGGCGAACCGCGCGATCGTTGTCAATGACGTACTTAATGACTCAGTGGAGCGGCGAAAACGCTGATCTGGAACCGTCCGACATGCGTTCACCGTCTGAAGCTGCCGAAGCCACTGATCTGCAGGGAGCCATCAGGCAACTTGTCGACGGTCTGCCAGAGCAGGAACAGAACCTGATTCGTGGGATCTACTTCGAAGGACTGTCTATCAAGGAGGCTGGAGAAAGAATTGGTGTCAGTAAGGCATGGGCGAGCCGACTTCACGCACGTACACTCGAGTCCCTTGCATTTCGTTTGGCAGACGAGCATGATTAGCCACGTGGTGAAAAATGTGCTGTCACAGTTCCCAGCCAATTGTTGTTGCGTCGCCGCACCGTGCTGCTGTAGATGATTCACCAATTCGCAAATACGAGTGGCGACATAGTTCGTGAACTCGATTTGCACTTGAACAACTGAACACGTAGAGACTGGTCTGACGCATGAATCTGGAACTCGATATCCCCACAATGCTGAACCCTTTTGAGGGTGAGTTCCCCGGTGGAAGGGACATGCGCGACGACGACGACCCGAACAACCTGTACCGAAGAATTCGTGATTCACGAAATGACGCTCGTGATGTCGAACGCCGGGACGATTTAGATCAACTTAGAAATGACGAAAGCCGAGCGGACGCGACACGGCAATGGCAAGACGTCTGGGACGACGGGCAGGAGTATCTGCAAGGTTGCGGCAAGGATCTTGAGATTGTTGCCTACATGATCGAGGCGTCCGTTCGCCTTGGGGGAATCGGGGGACTCGCCATGGCCCTGAATCTGACAAAAGAACTTGTCAGAGATTTTTGGGGGCTGCTGCTGCCAACCCCGGACGAGGACGGCATCGAAACCACGCTCCTGCCGATTTCCAGACTCAATGGCGACGTCATTACTTATCCCCTTCTTCGCGTCCCAATGACTGCAGACACGTCTGTGGGCGAATTCGTCATTTGGCAGTACACACAGGCCAAACAACTTGAAAGCCTTAAAGCGGAGGAACGCGAAACGCGAGTCTCGCGCGGAGCTGTCACCGTAGAATTGTTCAGCCGCGCTGTGGCAGAATCTTCCGATGATTTCTACCGAACCCTTGCAGCGAATATCGAACAGGCCAGGGTGGCTGTCGGTGAATTAAACGATATATTCGAAGAGAAAGTGGGCGAGGAGCTGGCCCCGAATCTGTCTAAGTTCACGAATTCACTGAAGGAGGCACACGCGACACTGCAAATTATCGCCGGAGACCGTCTGGAGCAGGATCTACAACACGAAGATTCAGCAGAGGGTGACACTGGCGGTGACGGTGAAGAGGCGGGCAACAAATCAGGCGGTGGTGTTCGTGGCGACATCTCGTCACGCGAAGATGCACTTACCCTTCTTGAAAAGGTAGCTGTTTGGTTTGAGCGGCAGGAGCCGCAGAGTATTCTGCCTTCGGAGATTCGCAAAGCAAAACGCCGTGCAGCGATGACACCTGAACAGTTGTACATGGATTTAATTTCAGACGAAAGTGCACGCGACAGCCTGTTCAAGGATGTCGGAATCGAACAACGCTCGTCTGACGATACCTAAGACTGATAGAAACGAAATGTGAACCACAGGTCGCGACCTGTGTACCTCGTGACTCGAAAGAAAGGTCAGCTATATGGCGAAGTCTTCACAGCAACACAAACTGGATCGAGTGCGAAAGCCTCGTGTCCACATTACCTATGACGTCGAGATAGGTGATGCCGTGGTCAAGAAGGAACTTCCCTTCGTTATGGGAGTCATGGGCGATTTTTCCGGCAACCCGACTAAGAAACCGGATTCCCTGACAAAACGGAAGTTCGTCAATATTGACCGTGACAATTTCGACGACGTTATGGCAAAGATAAATCCGGAACTTAATATTCGGGTCAAGAATACACTGCAGGGCGATGACAGCGAAATGGCCGTTCAGCTCAATTTTAAATCTATGGAGGACTTCGATCCAGGGCAGATCGTGGATCAGGTTCCGGCGCTTAAGACCCTTATGGAGTCGCGAAATAAACTCCGTGACCTGTTGACAACGATGGACCAGTCAGAAGACCTTGAGGCTTTGATGGAGCAGGTCTTGAGTGATACTGCGAAGGTCCAGAAAGCGGCTGGTCAGATGGGCGTGGATTCTCCCGCCGAAGGTGGCGACAACAACGAAGGAGGCGAATGATGAGTGCGGGCGAACAGGAAACACAGGCAGCGGAAGGTCAGGCTGAATCCGGCAGTATTCTGGACAGCATGCTTGATGCGATGCCAAAGCTGGTCGAACACGACGAAGGTGCCGACATGGTGAAGAACCTGATCGGTGTGGCAATGGAAGGAACGTTAACATGGGACAAGAGCTGTACCAAAACGCTCCGAAATGCAATCACGGCACTGGACCAGAATCTGTCCGGGCAGCTTGCGGAGATCATGCACAACGAGCAGTTTCAGAAGCTGGAAGGATCATGGCGAGGGCTGCACCATTTGGTCATGAACAGTGAAACCAGCAAGCAACTGAAGTTGCGAATGCTCAATATTTCGAAACGAGAAGTCTTCAAGGATCTGGATAAGGCGGTTGAATTCGACCAGAGCGAGATTTTCAAGAAACTTTATGAGGATGAATTCGGAATGCCGGGTGGGGAGCCTTTCGGTGCTCTGGTCGGTGACTATGAATTTACCAATCATCCGGAAGATATTGATCTGCTTGAGAAGATGTCGGGGGTTTGCGCGGCAGCACACTGTCCGTTTGTTTCCGCCGCAGATCCGGCACTGTTCGGGATGGAATCGTACCAGGATCTTTCGAAACCCCGTGACATTGAAAAGATCTTCATGGGGAAGAAGTACACGAAATGGAATTCGTTCCGGGATTCGGAAGATTCACGGTACGTCACACTTGTGATGCCCCGCGTGCTGGCTCGTCTTCCTTACGGTGTCAGTACGAAGCCGATTGAAGAATTTACCTACGAAGAATTCGAACTGGATGAAAGTGGCGAAGCTCAGCCGGCGTCTCACGATGACTACTGCTGGATGAACGCCGCTTACGTCATGGGGGCGAATATGACGAAAGCTTCGGCCGAGACCAATTGGTGCACCGCCATCCGCGGTGTCGAGAACGGCGGCACCGTGGAAGGACTTCCGGTTCACAATTTCATGAGTGACGATGGCGACATTGACAACAAATGTCCGACTGAAATCGGCATCACTGACCGTCGCGAAGCGGAACTGAGCAAGGAAGGATTTCTGCCACTTTGTCACTTCAAGAACACTGATTACTCGGTGTTCTTTGGAGCTCAAACGTGTCAGCGTCCAAAGGTTTATGACGACAACGACGCAACAGCAAACGCTGCAATTTCGGCTCGCTTGCCCTACATCATGGCGGCGTCTCGAATCGCGCACTTTCTGAAGTGTATTGCACGCGACAAAATTGGCTCCTTCATGGAGCGTCAGGATATGGAAGATTTCCTGAAACGCTGGATTGCCAACTACATTCTGGACGATCCTAAGGCGAGTGCTGAGATGAAAGCCAAGTACCCCCTGGCTGAAGCCCAAATCACCGTCGAAGAGATACCCGGAGCGCCTGGCTCTTACAACGCCGTCGCCTTGCTGAAGCCATGGCTGCAACTGGAAGAACTTACGACCTCTCTTCGGATGGTCGCCAAACTTCCTCAGAAGGCCTGACAGACCTGCATCATGCCCTGCCAATTCGTCATTGGCAGGGCGTGTGGACCGTGCCGTGTGGCACCATTTTGACGTTCGGTGCCGACGGCAGCGGAACGGCCAACGGCAAGTGGGTGGTCACCGGGACTGGGTGGGCACCGGGACGAACGGCAAAGGGTGTTTCGGTGCAAAGCAAGCAAGTGCAATCAGAACCAGCGGTCACTTCGACGGTGTCCGCTGACCGTTCGTCCGCGCAAGTTCCGCAAAGTCTGCTGGATCGGATTGCTGAGTCAAATGTAATTGCGTTCGGAGAGCACGAAACGACGACGAATCCGTTGCGAGCGTTTCTGGCTGAGGGCTCGTTAAGCGAACTTTTGAGACTGTGGCTCGGTTTCATTCCACGGCAAAAGTCCGAGTTGGAATCAGCGCGATTGATGCTTGCACGGGACGTTGCCAGAGTCGACCAGCTTCTGGCAGAACAGGTCAATGAAATCCTGCACGCTCCGGAATTCCAGGCTTTGGAGGCCGCATGGCGTGGACTGCATTATCTCTGGTCCGTACGCAGTCAACTGTCCAGCGAGCAAGGATTTGATGACAGGCAGGCGCAAGTGGAAATCCGCGTTCTGGATGTGTCCAAACGAGAGCTGATGCGAGATTTCGACAAGGCCCCGGAATTCGATCAGAATGCTTTGTTCTGGAAGGTCTACGAAGAAGAGTTCGGCATGCCGGGGGGAACGCCCTATGGCGTGTTGCTGGCAAACTACGAATTCACGAACCACCCGAATGATCTGGACCTGCTTTCGCAACTCAGTGGTGTCGCCGCGTCAGCGTTTGCTCCGGTTATTACATCTGCCAGTCCCGAGCTCGTCGGTCTTGAAACGTTTGCGGACCTCGAAAAACCCGTAAATCTGGAAAACATTTTTCAACAGGCGCGTCATCAAAAATGGCATAGTCTGCGCGAACGATCAGATACGCAGTTTCTTGGTCTGACGCTGCCTCGAATACTAATGCGAGAGCCGTATCGGGACGACGGCGGCCATCGGCATGGATTTCGTTTTGTGGAAAATGTCCAGGGAGCAGACCGCGAAGCGTATTTGTGGGGCAGTTCAGCGTGGGCCATGGGGGCCGTCATTCTGCGGGCGTTTGACAGGTGCGGATGGTTTGCAGAGATTCGCGGTGTCGAACGGGGAGTAGACGGTGGCGGTCTTGTCACCGGCCTTCCAACGCATTGTTTCCGGACGGATGAAAATGGCGTGGCCATGCGCAGCAGTGTCGAAGTTGCAGTCTCTGATGCTCACGAAGCTGCACTCAGTGATTTGGGGTTTGTGCCGCATTCGCACTGTAAAGACACGCCCTATTCTGTTTTCTATTCCAACCAGTCAGTTCACCAGCCGAGAACATATGACGATCCGGCTGCGACCGCCAACGCAAAAATATCTGCGATGCTGCAGTACGTACTGTGCTGTTCGCGGATTGCCCATTATCTCAAGGTGAAAGCCCGCACGACAATTGGTTCGCACCAGAGTCCCATGGAGGTTCAGAACGAACTGCAGAACTGGCTTGTCGACTACGTCACGCCTGATGAAAAGGCGCCGCCATCCATGAAGGCTCAGTTTCCTCTCAGAGAAGCCGACGTCGAAGTTACTGAAATTCCAGGACAACCTGGGAAATATAGGCTTACGATTCGATTGTTGCCGCACTATCAACTCGACCGGCTTTCTTCCAGCATGACGCTCGTCGCACGGCGCGTAGACCTCAAAGAATAAGTTCGAAAGGAACGAATCCCGTGAGCACAGGCTTAGAGTTTTTTCAAATGGGTAAGCTTTCGGCCGCCATCGCGGCGACCACCGAAGCTGTCAGGAATAAACCTACGGATATTGCTCCTCGTAGCATGCTTAGCGAACTTTTATGCTTTTCCGGCGATCTGGAGCGCGCTGACAAACAGCTTGATGCGGCCGCCCAGGTTGATCCGGAGTCACTTGTCGGTGCCTCGATGCTGCGACATCTTATCCGTTCAGAACTCTCCCGTCGCGAAGTCTTCGATGAGGGTCGTGTTCCTGAGTTTCTGACGCAACCGTCGGAAGCTCAACAGAAGCGGATTAAGGCATTGATGAGTATCCGGGAAGGCGACGTTGAGGCAGCAAGCCGAGTCCTCCGTGAGGCAGAGGAAGCAGAGTCGAGTGTCAATGGCGAGTACGATGGTACGTCGTTTGAAGGATTCCGCGACCTCGACGACGTTCTGGGGCCAACAATCGAAGTGTACACCGCAACCGGAAAATACTACTGGCTCTCAAGCGAACAGATCGTCTCACTGGAATTCTCTTCCGTGGAACACGTTTCTGACATGTTGTGGAGGGCCGCAGAAATTGAAACTGTCGGAGATGTTTCCGGACGTGTTCACATTCCTGCCCTGTACCATGGATCGCACGAATCGGAAGACGAACGCATTCGAATTGGTCGGGCAACCGACTGGATTCAGCACAGTGACGCGACTCCGGTGCGAGGAATTGGACAGCGAGAATGGCTTATCGGAGACGATGCTGTCGCGATCACACCGATTAAATCGATCACGTTCCGCCATTGATCCTGCGATCGTGGATCTGAACAGCCCTTGTGGATGCTGTCGCCTTGCCAACCACATAACGGTCACGGGAAGCCACGCGGCCACGCACACGAAAGCAAACGTCGTGAGTTCCGGATACTCAGAACGAAGCACAATCAGACTGTCTCTGCTGGATCGGTTGCTCGACAATGCTCCCCGGAACTCGCGGGAAGTCCCGCCGGACGATACTGAAAAGTTGCGAATTGTTCAGCATTCTGTTCGACGAGATCTGGAGTGTCTGTTAAACACTCGATATCGCTGTGTTTCGTGGCCACCTGAACTGAACCAGATTGACAATTCACTCGTCAATTACGGCATGCCGGACTTCACGGCAGCCAGCCTGAATGCCGCTGATGATTCCGACATCCTGATCAATGCTGTAAAGCAGGCCATCGATTTATTTGAGCCCCGTCTTGTTAGTATCAAGGTGACGGCGGTGCCGAACGATCATCACTTTGACCGTACATTTCGATTTCGAATTGAAGGAACACTGGTGGTGGAAGATGGTCGTCATCGCGTCAAGTTCGACTCCGCCATGGAGTCCGCCACCGGAAAGTTCGAGATAAAGTGAAACATCGATGAGCGAATCACTCGAAGTATGGTACCAGGCGGAACTCGACTACTTCCGGCACAGCGCCAGCGATTTTGCGGAGCGATTTCCGAAGATTGCTGACCGCCTGAGTCTGAGCGGAAGCGACATCAGGGATCCGCACGTTGAACGGTTGATCCAGGCGTTCGCGTACCTGAATGCGCGTACGCGTCGTAAGCTCGATGACAGTTTTCCGGAACTGGCCGACGCAATGCTCGGCATTCTGTATCCGCACATGCTGGCCCCGGTCCCATCGGTCTCTGTGCTGCGATTCGGACTGAATTCCTCTCAGAAAGATCAGACGGCAGGTCATAGTATCCCCGTCGGGACCAGCCTTGAAACAGAGCCGATTCACGGACACAACTGCCAGTTCAAGACCTGTTATCCGATTAAACTGTTTCCGTTGTCCACAGAAGCCGTGAGTTTGCTGCCGCAGCCGTTTTCCGGTCCTTCGTCGCCCGGTAAGCGAGAAGCCGAGGCCGCATTACGATTCGAGTTCAGCACGCTGGATCCCAAGAAGAAGCTGGCGGAATACTCGCTGAATCACTTTCGCTTCTACATTAACATTGCCAATTTTGAAAAGGCTGCCAGGTTACTGGAGGCCGTACTGACGCAGACGATCGAGGTCGTCATCACCGGAGAAGACGCCACCATCGCCGCTGATGTTCTGCCCGCTGCCTGCATCAAGCCTGTGGGATTAAACCGTGAAGACGCTGTACTTCCCGACAACTCACGTTCCTTCCCCGGTTATCGTCTGCTGACCGAGTATTTCGTTCTGCCACAGAAATTTCTGTTCTTTGACGTTACAGGTATCACGCCGCAGACCCTTAGCCGCCTGGGAAGCAAGATTCAGCTGACAATCCTGTTGAAGGAATTCCCCGGGGACCTGGAGAACGTTGTTTCCGTCGATACGGTTCATACTGGATGTACGCCTGTCATTAATCTGTTTGAACGATCGGCTGATGCCTTACCGTTGACGTACCGCACAAGCGAATACCGAATTGTTCCTGATGCACGCGCGGAAACCGCCATGGAGGTTCATTCTGTTAACGCAATTAAGGTTGAAGACGGAAACGGAGATCTCCGCCCGTTTCGTCGCTTCTATTCTGTGGGCCATGCACAGTTATCGGGTGACACTGGATACTGGCACATTACGCGCCGCCCTGGTCCTGTGGAAGGAGATTCCGGCACACTGAATGAACCAACGGAAGTCTATGTTTCTCTGGTGGATCCGGAGTTCTCGCCGAAACGACAGGGCGGTGGAATGCTGTATGCCAGCCTGACCTGTTTCAATCGCGACCTGCCGGAAGAACTTTCGAAACAGCGTACCGTAAAGCAGCTTCACTTTGACATCATGGGGGGCCGAGGTCCGGTTTCAAGTATTGAATGCCTTGTCACCCCGACACCAACGTTGCGGCGGCACATGGGCCGCCGCAACCTGTGGCCACTGGTTTCTCAGCTTTCACTCAACCACCTGTCACTGATGGAATCCCAGGACGCAGTCGATGCCGTACGCGAGATGCTGACACTTAACGACGTCAAGGATTCGGCGCAGACCCGTAACCTGATTGACGGTCTTGGCGCAATCAGCAGCCAGTCGTGTGTACAGCGTGTCAATGGTGCGTTTGCACGTGGCACTCAGATTGACCTTATCTTCGACGATGATAACTTCGCCGGTGACAGCGTGTTTCTGTTTTCATCGATTCTGAATCAGTTCTTCGGCATGTATACGTCGATCAATTCATTTACAAAACTTACGGCGACCACACGACGCAGACTCTCCAGAAAACAGGACACCTGGACATGGCCGGCACAGGCAGGGGACAAAGCCCTGATCTGATTCAGGAGCTGATCGAGAACCCGCAGGAATTCGATTTTTTTCAGGCCGTGCGGCTGATTGAAATGTACGTCGCTCAGGAGAGGAATCACCCCTGTCCCAGTGCGATCGGCAGTGATCGCGGACCGCACACTGAGCCGCTGAGTTTTGGTGCTCTGGCCTCGCTGTCATTTCCGCCAGGCCAGATCGCCGCACTTCAACCGTCAAAGCCCGAAGCAGAAGCTTCAGCAACTGACGCCGGCACCCCGCAAACGCCATCCTTTCCACTGAAGATGATTGTTTCTTTTATGGGGCTGACAGGCCCCAACGGCGTGCTGCCCCATCACTATACCTCATTGCTTATTGAACGGGCCCACCAAAGCACAAAAGACTACGCGCTTCGAGAATTCTTTGACCTGTTCAACCACCGAGCAATTTCGCTGTTCTTTCGTGCATGGGAAAAATATCGCTTTCCCTTCGAATATGAACGCAATCTGCACGACGGGGTGTCCGAAGATGGTCTGTTTACGCGATGCCTGTTCAGTCTCGTGGGACTTCAGGTCAAGGGGCTTCGCCACCGATTTGACTTCGATGACCAGACCGTGGTGTCGCATGGCGGGATTTTTGCTCAGAACTGCCGAAACGCGGCGGGACTGGAACAGGTTCTCGGTCACTACTTTCAGATTGATGCAGAAGTTGTTCAGTTTTGCGGACAGTGGCTTTATCTGCCTGAAGACACGCAATCCAGGATGCCATCGAAACAGCATCGCGAGGGCCTGAATCTGCAACTCGGCGAATCTGCCGTTGTCGGTTCGAGAGTCTGGGACGTGCAGAGCCGCGTCAGAATCCGACTTGGTCCTCTGGGTATCGCTGATTTCAACAAACTGGTGCCCGGTCGTGATCAGCTGACCGCAGTCGCTGAACTCATACGATTCTACATCGGTGCTGACAAAGACTTTGACGTTCAGCTTGTTCTTAGAAAGGAAGACATTGTGCCCTGCCAATTAGTAGCGAGAAACAGTTACGAACCTCGATTGGGGTGGAACACGTGGATGGCTTCGGACGCGCGCACACACGATGCTGAAGATGCCGTATTTCGATTTTGATCACGACGGACACGCTTGCAAATCAAATCTTTTCAGGTGAACCTATCAACTTCTCACTGTGTTGTTTTCGCACTGAACCGGATGCTGGCATCAGCCTTGTGTCTGAAAAATCATACCGCAACCTAAGTCCTTAACATCGGCCGCATTCACGCGTACCTGGTGTCACGACCAACTCTCAATATCCCGAAAATTGAACTCAGGAATGGGTATTCATGGCAGCTGTCAATCTAAAGTCGCTCATCGGAAAACTCAACGGCCAGTGTACACGAACTCTGGAAGGAGCCGCCGGACTGTGCCTGTCTCGCAGCAACTACAATGTTGAAGTGGAACACTGGTTGTTGAAACTGCTGGAGGGATCCAACACCGATGTTCACGCGATCCTGAAAGCGTTTGCTATCGACGCGTCGCGTTTGACGGCAGACACGATGAAGGCGATCGATAAGCTGAAGACGGGCAACTCAAGTCAGCCTTTGCTGTCGCCGCATACGGTTGACCTTGCACGTGAAGCATGGGTGCTGGGATCCATTGACTTTTCTGCCGGAAAAACACGATCCGGCCATCTGCTGCTGGCATTACTGACAGACCGTTCGCTGTCGCAGATTGCGCAGGGGATTTCCGGTGAGTTCAAGAAAATATCTCCGGAAACACTGGCCAAGGATTTGGAAACAATTGTTGCAGACAGTTCCGAAGCTGGTTCTGATGTCGTGGCCATGTCCGGCGGCCCTGGCGCAGGTGCCGGAACGCCACGCCCCGGTGGTCCCACTCAGACCCCAAACCTTGATCAGTATACGATCGATTTGACCGCTCGAGCACGTGACGGAAAGATCGACCCTGTGCTGGGACGAGACGACGAAATCAGGCAGATCGTCGACATTCTGACACGCCGTCGTCAGAACAATCCGATCATGACCGGCGAGGCGGGCGTTGGCAAGACGGCGGTGGTGGAAGGGTTTGCTCTGAAAATCGCTCAGGGAGACGTTCCGCCTGCATTGCAGACCGTAGCTCTGCGCACGCTCGACCTCAGTCTGCTGCAGGCCGGTGCCGGCGTCAAAGGGGAATTCGAAAACCGACTGAAAGGCGTTATTGATGAAGTGAACAAATCGGTGACCCCCATCATTCTGTTTATCGACGAGGCTCACACACTGATCGGTGCCGGCGGCCAGGCGGGGCAGGGCGATGCCGCCAACATGCTGAAGCCGGCTCTCGCCCGTGGCGAACTGCGAACCATCGCCGCCACCACATGGGCCGAATATAAAAAGTACTTCGAACGAGACGCCGCACTGGCACGGCGGTTCCAGGTCGTGAAAGTGGAAGAACCTGAAATCGCCAAAGCGATCGCCATGATGCGAGGCCTGGTCGATACACTGCAGGATCACCACAAGATCGAGATTCTGAATGAAGCCGTCGAAGATTCCGTCAAGCTTTCCAGCCGTTACATCTCCGGACGGCAATTGCCCGACAAGTCCGTCAGCCTGCTGGACACCGCCTGTGCACGAGTTGCCATCGGGCACACGACCATTCCGCCGGCCGTAGAAGACTGCCAGCGAACAATCGACCGGATCACAACGGCGATTGAAGTGCTGGAACGAGAAACCGCAACCGGCACTGACCATTCCAAAGAACTGGATGCGCTGCAACAGAAGAAGGACGAAACAAAGCAGCGCTACGACGAACTGAAGGAACAATGGAATAAGGAACGTGAACTGATTGAAAAGATTCGCGAGGTACGCGAGAAACTGTCCGGCAATGTCGTGCCCGGTCACGAAGAACCGGCTGCCGAGGGAGATGATGCATCTGCCGATGCTGGCACGGACACCGTTGCGACGGACGACAAGGCGGCAGAACCGCTGTCTGATGAAGACCGCGAAAAACAGATCGCTGAGTTGGCGAAGCTGAACGCCGAACTGTGTGTCATCCAGGGGGAGACACCACTGATGCAGGCCTGTGTGGATTCTCAGGCGGTGGCAGAAATTGTGGCCTCGTGGACCGGTATTCCCGTTGGCCGTATGGTCAGTGATGAGATCAATACCATCCTGGCACTCGACTCGGAAATGCAGAAACGAGTTGTGGGCCAGGATCACGCGCTCGAGGAAATTGCTGAACGCATTCGCACCTCCCGAGCGAACCTGACCGACCCCGACCGACCGATTGGTGTGTTCTTCCTCGTCGGTCCCAGCGGTGTTGGCAAGACAGAAACGGCGATTACCCTGGCCGAACTGCTCTACGGCGGGGAACAAAACATGACCACGATCAACATGAGCGAGTTTAAGGAAGAACACAAAGTGTCACTGCTGATGGGCTCACCTCCAGGCTACGTGGGTTACGGTGAAGGCGGCATCCTGACGGAAGCGGTGCGTCGGAAACCCTACAGCGTTGTTTTGCTGGACGAAATGGAGAAAGCGCACTCCGGCGTTCAGGATGTTTTCTATCAGGTGTTTGACAAGGGCAACATGAAGGATGGAGAAGGTCGTGACATCGACTTCAAGAACACCGTGATCATCATGACCTCCAACGCCGCGACCGACACGATCATGAAACTCTGTGCTGATCCTGAGACCATGCCCAACCCGGAAGCTCTGGCGGCCGCCCTGCATCCGGAACTGTTGAACAGTTTCAAACCAGCCTTCCTGGGCCGCATTGTCGTCGTTCCGTTCTTCCCGCTGGGTGACGACATTATGCGTCAGATCGCGGTCCTGAAGCTGGGCAAGGTGGCACGTCGCGTCAAGGAACATTACGACGCCGAACTCAGCTGGTCCGAAGCCGTACTGGATCACATTGTCAGTCGCTGCACAGAAGTCGACAGCGGAGCCAGAAACGTCGACCGTATCCTGACGGGCTCCCTGCTGCCGGAGATGTCATCCGAGTTTCTGTCAAGAATGGCCGAAGGAAAGGAGATTTCCAGCGCCGTTGTCGACCTGAACGACGATGACGGATTTCAATTTGAACTTAGCTAATTGGATAATCAGAAATCCAGCGTGATAGTACGCATAAGACGCCCGTTGATTCTGCACTCTTCATGGTTTGAATCTCCTCGCGTCAAGACGCGTTGTTCTTAATCACCACTCATGAGAGGTCGTAAACGCGCCGGCAGCTTTGTTGTCTTTTGGCGGCACCGGTTGATGTGTTCTTGCCCAATACACGAGCAAGTCTACCTGCTTTTGTGACTGAGTAAAAAATCTAATGCAATAGAATCCGCGGTATTGCGAAGGTCCCTTCTGATGTGATGCGCCTGTCCTTTCACTTTGCAGTAGGCCACTTCAATTCCGGACGGACTGGAATACGCATAGACAGCCACGTCTTCCCCTTTGGTCACAACTACGGGTTCGGGCCGGCATTGATTGAACGTTCGCCAGACATCGATTCGCTTTGCTGCTGAGTACATCGTGACCTTCGGATTGGATGAGCCATTGAAGCTCTTGTCTTGATCCCCAATGACCTGAATGATTGAAACTGGTTTAGTACTTACGTCCGGGTCATGTGCGTTTTTTGCCATGCCGCAACTCATGGGTGACAATGCGGCGAACAGCGAGGTTTCTTTGGCTAACCGATAACAAAAAAGCCCCCCGCTGGAATGCCCCGTTGCATAGATAGCCTCTGGATCAGCGATCTCGTTCGCAATCAAGCTCTCAACCACTTTCGATACGAATCCGACATCATCATGCTCTTCATCATGAAACTTGTCCTTGAAGTTCCATTTGGCAAGAGGTTGCACCGCTTCGGCACTGACGACGATCAGGCCCCGTTTATCTGCTTGGGGACTCCACCTTGCACTTTGGCCGTCGGCTTTGCCGCCTGCGCCGTGGAAGCAAAACAAGACTGGATAGAGACGTTTGCGCTCAAACGACTTTGGCGTCGTAACGATCAATCGCCGCGACCGACGGTCGTGTTCGAATTGAACTTCATTCGTCCCCTTGGAAAGCGATTTGAGATCAGTTGCAAGAGCGCGGGGTGTTTCAACAACGAGAACGGTGGTCAGCAGCAGCATCGCGGTGTTCATTACGTTCTCCTGTCATTGGCATAGCGACTTGTGATTTTGACGTGGCCGTGAATTACCCCGGGCACCACCTTACTTGAGTTTCGACACACCTCTGGTCCCCTTAATCGTGCGATCGATTTCAGTCGCTTTCTTGTACTTTCCCTTACTTCTTGCGACCGCTTTGGCAAACACCTTGGGCATCACATCACCAAGCGGCTTCATCGCCGCTTTAGCCTCCGGGTCCGGGTCCGGGTCCGGGTCTGCGGCTAGGTTGCTCCATTCCTGTGGATCCTCTTGTAGATCGTACAATTCCTGCGTGCCGTCCCCGTAGTGGATATACCGTCAGCGATCATTACGGGCGGACGCATTGCCTTTGTCCTTGTTAACTCTACCC
>Ga0315316_10001959_pt1 | contig 14646 bp, 10 predicted proteins | sample M160m3416metaG_FD_203702 | JGI IMG/M metagenome (GOLD analysis project Ga0315316, IMG submission 203702) | Ammonia-oxidizing marine archaeal communities from Monterey Bay, California, United States - M1 60m 3416 | ecosystem: Environmental > Aquatic > Marine > Intertidal zone | place: USA...
TAAAGGAATAAATTAATAGTGAAGATAAACTAATGAGGGCTGCTAAAGGATTAAACCAAAAAGTCATAATAAGTAATCCTATTACTGCAAAACAAATAGAAGCTATCAAAGCTGATCTCACAGTAATTCTTTTAGTTGGAAGGGGTCTCTTATTTGTTCTATCCATAATTTTATCATAATCAATTTCAAGAATTTGATTATTAATTACAGATGATGCAGTTATAAAATAACCCGATATCACAAGTGATAGCAGATCAAATAAATTTATTATATCAGAAGCTAAAATATACCCAACAACAGCTGAGAAAGAGACTAAAAATGATAATCTAAATTTTGTTAATTCAAATATTACTTTTAAAATACTCATAATCTTATTTGTCGCAAATATAGTTTTTGACGTTGTAAGAATCATAATGTTTCTATTTTTTTAGATTTTGAGTTAATAAGCATAACATAAAACTGAATACCAAAAATTAAAAACGCTAAAATGAGATGGATTGGTTGTAATATTTTAGGTATTTGAAAATATGCCATACCTGCACCTACTAAAATTTCAGAAAAAATCAAAAATAACATAAGAGTTGATAATTTCTTAAAATAAGTATCCACTTCTGATTTTTTATAAACTAAATAAGTTATAAATAATTGAAGAAATAAAATCATTAATGAAAATGATCTATGTATAAGAAAATTGCTACCTAAATTATTGATTATTTTATCTCTATTATTAATTCCAAAAATCTTTAATAATTCATCAACATTCTCTCTAACCTCTGTTCCTAAAATTATTTGAGTAAGGAATATAATCAAACTAAAAATTATCGAATATGAAAGCAAAGAAGACCTTTTACTCACAAAATAATATTTAGATGATAAATTAAAACATAATATCACGTTACATATTATAAGTAAAGCTACTATAACATGAAAAGTAATTAAACCTGATAATAAGTTTGTAGAAACAACAATTGATCCCACCCAAGCCTGAAAAAAAACTAATATAATAGAAAGAAGAGAAAGCAAAAAAAGCTTTATACTAAATGGCTTCAAAAAAACTGAGGATATTAATATAAGTAATAATGAAAAACCTACAATAGCTCCAATTAATCTATTTATATATTCAGTCCAAGTTTTAAATACATTAAACTCTTCAGCATCATTAATCTGCGGATCATTTATAATTTTTTGAGCAGTATCAGAAAAGCCAATAGCATCTAATACTTTAGAGAGTCTTTTGTTTTTTTCTATCCTACCCTTTACAAAATCTTCTTTATATGTTTGCGGAAGTTCTTCTACTGAAGTTGGCGGAATATATAATCCAAAGCATTTAGGCCAATCAGGACATCCCATACCAGATCCGGTACACCTAACTACACCTCCAGCTAATATTAGGAGATAAAGTAAAACAAGGCTTATTTTGGTTAAGTTATTATAATTTTTACCTAAAAAATTGAACATATTTTTTACCTATGTTCATCTTCAGGCATATTTGACTCTTTAGTTGAAGAAAGAGGAATATGTTGAGGAATAAAATCTTCTTTTGCTCCTGGTTTACTATAATCATAAGGCCATCTCTTAACTGTAGGTATTTTTCCAGGCCAGTTTCCATGACCAGGATCAATAGGAGTAGTCCATTCTATAGTATTAGACTTCCAAGGATTAGAAGATGCTTTTCTACCTCTATACATTGAGTAGAAGAAATTAAAAAGAAATATAAACTGCGCAACAAATGTTAAAATCGCAGCTATACTTACAAATGTATTTAGATCTATAAAAGACTCAATTCTTCCAGTCTCAAAATTTGTAAAAGAATAATACCTTCTCGGAAAACCAGCAATACCAATATAGTGTAATGGAAAGAAAACTAAATAAGCACCGATAAAGGTTATCCAAAAATGAACATAGCCTAGAGTCCTATTCATCATTCTACCAAACATTTTAGGGAACCAGTGATAAACTCCAGCAAATAATCCAAAGAAAGATGCACTACCCATAACAATATGGAAATGTGCAACAACAAAATATGTATCATGAAGATTAATATCAACTACTGAGTTTCCAAGAAATAATCCAGTAAGTCCACCTGATATAAAGAAAGATACTAAACCAATAGAAAATAACATAGCAGGAGTAAATACTATATTTCCTCTCCAAAGGGTAGCAATATAATTAAAAGCTTTTATAGCTGATGGTACAGCAATTATTAAAGTTAAAATTGTAAATACAGAACCAAGAAAAGGATTCATCCCAGAAATAAACATATGATGAGCCCATACTACAAATGAAAGAGCACCAATTCCAATAATAGAATAAACCATAGCTCTATATCCAAAAATTGGTTTTCTTGAACAAGTTGAAATAATTTCAGATGTAATTCCTAACGAGGGAAGAATAACTATATATACTTCTGGGTGTCCTAAGAACCAAAATAAGTGCTGAAATAAGATTGCACTTCCACCCTGATTTGACAAAGCTTCGCCAGCGATATAAATATCTGAAAGATAAAAACTAGTACCAAATGAGCGATCCATTATAAGTAATAGAGCAGCAGAAAGTAATACTGGAAAAGATAGAACACCTAAAATAGCTGTAACCAAAAATGCCCATATAGTAAGAGGCATTCTAAAAAATGTCATCCCTTCAGTTCTAAGGTTAATTACAGTTGTAATATAATTTAATGCGCCTAAGAGTGCAGACACAATAAAGAATGCCATTGAAACTAACCATAAAGTCATTCCAAGTGCAGAACCTGACACAGCTTGAGGTAATGCACTGAGAGGAGGATATATTGTCCATCCGCCACTAGCAGGACCACCCTCAACAAAAATTGATATAAACATTATAATACTTGAGAGGAAAAAGAACCAGTAGGATAACATGTTAAGAAACCCACTAGCCATATCTCTTGCACCAATTTGTAGGGGAATAAGATAATTACTAAATGTACCACTTAATCCAGCTGTGAGAACAAAGAAAACCATAATTGTTCCGTGCATGGTAATTAGAGCCAAATACACCTCTGGATCTATTTTACCTTGTGGAGTAAGCCAATTACCAATTACTGGACTTAATGATGTTAAATCAAAGTCAGGAAATCCAAGTTGGATCCTAAACAAAGATGACATAGCACCACCAATTATTGCCCAAAAAATTCCAGTTATTAGGAATTGTTTTGCTATAGTTTTATGATCCTCACAAAAAATATATTTTCTAATAAAACTCTGATCATGATGTTCATCATGATGTTCATCAGTCTTTACATTTGTTTTGGTTGTAATTGTTTTAGTAACTCCCATAATTAATCATTTAATACGGCAATATCCGTAGAATTGTTTTTAATAAAATTTGCATAATAATCTGGATTTTTTTCAATCCATGACTTTTGAGAATTTTTCCATTTTATATACTCCCACTCTTCAACAACTACCACCGTGTGTTTCATAGAAAAATGTGCTCTACCACAAATCTTATTACAAACTATTTCATAGTTAAAATTTTCATTTCCAGTTTCCTCTCTCATTTCTGCAGTAGTTTTAGAAGGAATAAACCACATTTGAGTTGGCATACCAGGAACAGCATTCATCTGAGATCTCATGTAAGGCAAGTACACACTATGAATAACGTCTCTGGCTCTAATTTTAAATAGTACTGGTTTTCCTTTTGGAATATGAATTTCTCTTGGCATAAAATCATCTAGAGAAGATGAATCTGAAAAATCAATTCCAACGATATTTTCAACATCAATTAGTTTATAATTTGAATTTCCTAGTTCATTATCTGGTCCAGGATATCTAGATGCCCATGCAAACTGATACCCTACAACTTCAATAACCTCAGCATCTTCTGGAGGAGGACCCATAATCTTATTCCATTTAACTAGTCCCCAACCTATAAGAGCGACAAGTACAATAGCTGGAATAACTGTCCAAATAATTTCAAGTTTATGATTATCAGGATAGAAGTGTGCTTTTCTTTCTTTCTTATATCTATACTTGTAACCAAAGTAAAACATTACGATTTGAGTTAATATAAAAACAGTAAATGTGATTGCTGTTGTTACCCAAAAAAGGAGTTCTATTTCAGGGGCATGTTCAGAAGCCATTGGGAGAAAATAATTATCAAACTGGTCATATGAATACCATATAATTCCAATGGTTGATAATACCAAAAATATAACACCAGAAAGTGCATTGATATGATTTTTTCCGTCTTCAAAAGAGGAAGAAATTCTTTTTTTAGCAACACTTAAAATTTCAGAAGATCTAAAAAATAAGAATACTGCTACAAGAGATAAAAAACCAATTAATCCTAGTATAAAACTCATATTGTAAAATTAAATATCATGGTGTAAACTTTCCTCTAACATTGGATGATTTTTTGCAACAAGAGGTAATTTTTTTAAGCCATTCAGCACAACATATAAAAATGCTGAAAGGAATATCATCAACATCCCAATTTCCAAGAACCCAAATCCTCCATTTTCTTTTAAAACTCCAGGAGTAACCATCAGATAGAAATCTATGAAATGACCAAATAAAACTACAGGACAAGCAATTTTAAGGAATCTAGTAAATCTTTTACTTGCTCTAGTCATCAAAAATAAAAATGGAAAAAAGAAATTAAAAATAAGGTTGACAACGAAAAAAGGAAAATAGATTTCACTCTCAAGTCTCTCAACAAAATAAATAGTTTCTTCTGGGATATTAGCGTAGTAGATTAAAAGGAATTGAGAGAACCATATATATGTCCAAAATACACTGAAGGCAAAAACATACTTCCCAAGGTCATGAATAACACTATGGTTAACAAAAGTTAGATACCCATTATCTCTAAGCAAAACAACCATATATGTTATAAGAGCTAAAGCAGAAACCCACCAACTTGCAAACACATACCAACCAAACATTGTACTAAACCAATGGGTATCTATCGAAAGAACCCAATCCCAGGCTGCAACTGATGAAGAGAAAGCGTAGAATACAACAAATACTGTAGATATAGTAAATAATTTTTTCCAAGACTCACTTCCACCAACCTTATCTTCAAGAGCAGAATGTTTTAAAATTAAGCTATAAAATAAGTACCAAAACCCTATAAATATAGTCATCCTTCCTAAAAAGAATGGCAAGTTTAAATAAGCTTTTTTTCCATCAATAATGTAGTCATATCTCGGATCAGTAGTATCATACAAATAATCATGTGTCCAGTGAAAAATATCATGATTTGTTATAGCAAAAATTAAAAACATAAGTAAGCCTCCTACAGGCAACCATCTTCCAATAGCTAGAGGAACTCTTAATATTCCTGCTGACCAACCTGCCTGTGCGACATACTGTATTGCTACAAAAAATATTGCTGAAATTGATACACCTAAAAAGTAAACTACATTAATCCACAAATTAGAGTAAACTCTCTGATACCAGTGAAACTCAGGATGTAAATTATCATCAGAATGACCCACATCAGAAGAATGGCTATCAAGAGCATTAGCCACTTCTTCGTGACCATGTCCAGAATTCATAACAGAATAAATTCCGACTAAAGTAAGAACAACACCTCCAATGAGAAGATAAAGTAAATTCTTTTTAGCACTCATAGTAAAATCAAATCTATCTTTCATTTTATTGCTTTTGTAGTGTTTGAACATACTTAACTATTTTCCACCTATCTTCAACAGATATTTGAGAACCATGTCCCCACATCCTACCCTTTCCGTGTGTGATCACATGAAAAATATGACCCTCTGACCTATCTTTAACTGCTCTTGAATTATATGCAGTAACACCTTTATATACTTTCCCAACAGATCCATCTCCCATTCCCTTTTCCCCATGACAGTGTACACAATACCTGTCATATAATATCCTAGCCTCTTTTAAAACATCATCAGTTGTACTTATGGGGTTTTTAATATTAGCAGCTAATTGTAAACTATCTTTAGGAATTCTGTACGGTAGATAAGATCCTCTTCTAACAGTATTTTCAACCGGTTCTTTCATTGTCATACCATAAGGGTTATATGGATTAGAATTATAAAATTCTGCATGTCCATCATTAGGATTAGAATCTAGCCAACTACCAATCTCTTCATCTTTTATCTGAGATAGAGGCTCATAAGGAACAGAATGGTACATATTTGGGGCATATTCAACACCAGGGTTATCTTTTCTTGCAGCACAAGAAGATATAAATAACACTAACAGAAATGTCTTAATAATATTTTTCATAAGTCCATTGTCTTATCGTTCACTTCAGAAGCACCACTACTTTTAATAATACTTTTAATCTTTTTTGAATCAATACTATTACTATCTACTTCTATTGCCATTACATGTTTGTCATTAGTAGATCTCAAATCAAAAGTTTTAGGTTTCCCCCAAGGCTTTAAATCACTCACTACAAAAAATGTACCTACCATGCCGAAAGCAGAGAGTAGAACTGTCATTTCAAAAGTAACAGGTATAAATACAGGAAATGGTAAAAAATCCTTACCCCCAATAATCATTGGCCAATCAAATGTCATCATACCAATCATCATAGTAAGAGCGAGACAAGTTCCTAAAAAGCCAAAACAGAATGCTGCTATAGATAACCTTGATCTTTTATATCCAAGCTTATTTTCTATTCCATGAACTGGGAATGGTGAATATACTTCGTAGATATTGATTCCCTTATCTCTTAAAGTTGTTATTGCCTTAAGAAGGATATCCTCATCTTCAAATATTCCAACAATAAACTTTTTACCTATATCGTCCATTATTTTGCTTTTTTAACTTTTTCACCAGTTTGTTTTAAAATACTTTTTACTTCAGCCATGTTAATTACTGGAAAATATTTTGAGAATGCTAGATATGCTGTAAAGAAAAAACCAAAAGAAAAAAGATACATTCCCACATCGTATATGGTTGGATAAAACATTGCCCAACTAGAAGGTAAGTAATCCCTGTGTAATGAAGTTACTATAATAACAAATCTCTCAAACCACATCCCAATATTAACTATTATTGATATTATAAATGTTGCAGCAATATTTGTTCTAATCTTTTTGAACCAGAATAATTGAGGTGATATAACATTACATGTCATCATTGACCAGTATGCCCACCAATAAGGACCAGTTACCCTATTATAAAAAGCATACTGTTCATACTCAACACCTGAGTACCATGCCATAAATAACTCAGTTAGGTAAGCAATCCCTACTATTGATCCTGTAACAATAATAACAATATTCATAAGCTCTAAATGCTTAATTGTGATATAATCTTCAAGTTTATAAACTTTCCTTGTAATTATTAATAGAGTTAACACCATTGCAAATCCAGAAAAGATAGCTCCAGCTACAAAGTATGGAGGAAAGATTGTTGTGTGCCATCCAGGTATAACTGAAGTAGCGAAATCCATTGATACAATAGTATGTACTGAAAGAACTAAAGGAGTAGCAAGTCCAGCTAAAACTAAAGATACTGTCTCATATCTAGACCATGTCTTTGCTGCACCATCCCATCCAAAACTTAATGTACCATAAATAAAAGCAGACACCTTCCTTCCAGCTAATTTTGCTCTGTCTCTAATAGTAGCAAAATCTGGAATTAAACCAATATACCAAAATACGAGAGACACAGAGAAATAAGTTGATATAGCAAATACATCCCATAATAATGGACTCGCAAAATTTACCCATAACGATCCATAAGTGTTAGGGAATGGTAGTACCCAAACTAGACCTATCCATAGTCTTCCCATATGTAGCAAAGGGAACATTGCAGCGCAAATAACTGCAAATATTGTCATTGCCTCAGCAGACCTATTAATTGACATTCTCCACCTTTGTCTGAATAAAAGCAAAATTGCAGAAATAAGAGTTCCCGCATGGCCAATTCCTACCCACCAGACAAAGTTTGTAATATCCCAAGCCCACATCACAGTCTTATTTAATCCCCACATTCCAATACCATCCCATAGAGTTCTATATACTGCATAAGCTCCAACAATAAGAATAATATTTGAGATAATCATTGCAACATACCAAGAGACAGAAGGCTTTTCTTCAACCCTCTTACATATGTCATCAGAAACATCATTCAAGGTTTTGCCTCCAGTGATTAACGGTTTTCTTAACTTAGATTCTACGTGCATTTTCTAAATACTTTTTTTATTTCTTACTTTTCTTAAATACCAAACATTAGGACTTACTCTAATTTCATCAAGCACAGCATAAGCTCTTTCTTCCTTCAGTTTAAGTGTTGCCTTATCTATTTTTTCAACTTGAAGCTTTTTTCTTATCTTGCTATCTTTGTCATTTACATCACCAAATGTTATAGCATTTGTAGAACATGCCGTTCCACAAGCTGCTTTAACATCTCCATCTTTTAATCTTCTCTTCTCTGATTTCGCTTGTAGTTTTCCTTCTTGAATCTTCTGAACACAGAAAGAACATTTCTCCATAACACCCCTTGATCTAACTGTAACATCTGGATTTAAAACCATCTTTCCTAAATCATTATTCATTGAAATATTTTTGTCAAACTGCTCATTGTCATGATACTTAAACCAGTTAAACCTTCTTACTTTATAAGGACAATTATTAGCACAGTATCTAGTCCCAATACATCTATTATAGGTCATCTGATTAAGACCTTCTGTACTATGAGTAGTAGCAGCAACAGGACATACTGTCTCACAAGGTGCATTATTACAGTGCTGACACATCATCGGCTGGAATGTTACGTCAGGATTTTCTGCAGCAACTTCCAAACCCTGTAGATCATGAACATCAGCATCGCTAGAATAATATCTATCAATTCTTAACCATGCCATTTCTCTTCTATTAAGAACTTCTTCCTTACCAACTACCGGAATATTATTTTCAACTTGGCAAGCCACAACACAACTTCCACAACCTGTACATGCATTCAAGTCTATTGACATTACCCAATGATGATTTTTGTACTCATGACCATTCCATAAAGTAACATCTTCTGGTTTTTTCTTTCCTTTACTAGTAGATACTTTAAATTGATATTTACCTGCGTAGACATCTTTCTGATATTCTTTTAGTGAAGTCTCTTGAATTACACTTTCTCTTGCCATTATAGTTTCATGGGTTTGAGTTTGAGCAATTCTATATTCTTTACCAGTGTTTGACACAGATATGTTCTCAATAGATAAGCTTTGTGAGGATTTGTTTTTATCAATCAAGTTAAAGGCATTAAATCCAACATTATCACCAACTGGACCCGATAATGTCCTACCATACCCCATAGCAAGACCCATACTACCTTCAGTTTGACCTGGTTGGATAATAGCAGGAATTTCATGATCACTACCATCTAATGATACCATTAGCAAATTTGTAGTCATAGTCCCAGAATCAGTTTTGATATTTAATTTATTTGCATCCTTAGGGTTAACTGAAAGATAATTATCCCAGCATACCTTTGATATTGGATCCGGCATCTCTTGCAACCAAGGATTATTAGATTGAATTCCATCAGATACTGTTAAATTTTGGTAAAGGTTTAACTCAAATCCAATATTATCTTTAATATTTTTAATTTTAGTTGAAATATTAGAAGCTATCCTATACGATAATTTTTGAGTCGATGGCAAAGGATTATTATTTGTTTTGTCCTTATTAATAAATTCTGCAACACCATCATGAAGGAGTCTATCCCAAAATATCTGAAAAGGTTCATTAGAATCAGTATATTTTTGTCTTGATCTCCAACTATTTTTAAGATAATTAAAATAATTATCATCGGAACCTGACCATTTTAAAAATGTATCTTGAACTTGTCTTGTGTCAAAAATATTTTTAATAGTAGGTTGACCAAAACTGAATGAATTATCAATAGGCTCGTAATCGTTCCAAGACTCGAGAAAATGAGAATCAGGAGCAATCACATCACACAATATAGAGGTTTCATCTATTCGGTCTGAGGTAGATATCTTCAAAGTAACTTTTGATAGATTCTCCTTAATTTTAGTAGATAAATAACTATCATATACTGGATTACAATTCATGAAAATAACAGAAGAAACGTTCCCCTTAGATAAATCAGATAAAAATTCATTCATTTTCTTATCGTCTCCATTTCTAATGTTATAGGACCTATTGACATCAATAGAATTTCCATAATTACCTAAAAGTTCATTTATCATATTGACAAGAATTTGAACATCCTTATCATTTGAATCAGAAATTAATAATGAACTACCAACATTTGCTACTAAATCATCGGCTACCTTTTCTAAAATATCAGTTTTTATTAGACTCTTTTTAGATTGATCGTAATTTATTAAAGGAGGTCTATATTTAGCAAACACATTTTTGCCTATTTTCTTTGATAAGATATTCCAAAGCTCACTAATATAGATTGGACTATGAGCAGTCTTAATAGGAATTCTATGATCTGAGTTAGCTCCAGTAAGAGATAAGTTTGACTCAAAAGCATACAATCTAGACATATTTCTGTTATCTCTATTAACCGTTCTATTTTCAGTAAACTGTTTGTTAAATAAATTATGATTAAAAGAACTTCCAAGAAAGTCATAACCAAAACTTACAATTATTTTTGCTTTAGAAAAATCATAATATGGTAGTTTTCTAGTACCATAGTGTTCAAGGTTAGCGTCCAACATACCATTATACGAAACACTATCATACTGAACATGTTTACCATTATATTTCTCACAGAACTTGTCTACTACCTCAGTAGTTGAAGGACTACATAATGAATGGCTAATAACGTAAGTCTTCTTTGAAGAATTATTTATTTTACTCTTCACATATTTATCAACCTCACTCCAACTTGACTGCTTATTGTTGAGCATAGGAGACTGTAATCTCTGTTTATCATAAAGAGTAAGAACAGAAGATTCAACTTGAGATGAAGTGCAACCAGCACTTACATTAGAAAACTTATTGCCATCAATTTTAATAGGTCTCCCTTCTCTTGTCTTAACAACCACACTACAATAATCACTTCCCATTGAGTAAGTTGATGCATAATAATTAGCTATAGAGGGATCTATATCAACAGGCTTATCAACATAAGGTATTGCATACTTTACAGGAGCCTCACAAGCAACTGTAGAAACAGCAGCTATTCCAAATCCCATCATCTTTAAAAAATCTCTTCTTGAATTATCAGAAGATCCTTTAATAGGTAAATATTCAGGGAATTCATTCTGAGCATTTTTTACAAATGAAGGATCATTCTTCAGTTGTTCAATCCCTTTCCAATACGTCTTATTTCCTTTACTCATATTTTAATAATGACATTTTGAACATTCAAGTCCCCCAATATCCTCAACTTTCATTGGTTTTTTAGAAGAACTATTATGTAATTCAACAAGTTTCTTATAATAATCATTTCCTTTTGCATTGACTTCAGTCTCCCTATGGCAATTTATACACCATCCCATAGTTAACTCTGAGTATTGATAGACAACATCCATTTCCTCAATAGGCCCATGACATGTAGCACAGTCAAGACCTCCGACTGCAACATGTTGCTTATGATTAAAGTATGCAAGATCAGGTAAATTATGGACCCTTACCCATTCTATTGGTCTATTTTCCTCATATGCTGTTAATATTTTTTGTATCTCTGGTTTATCTGTGTTTATGGCATTATGACAATTCATACAAATATTAACTGATGGAATATTAGCGGATTTTGATATATTGACACCAGTATGACAATAATTACAATCAATCTCATACTGACCAGCATGGATTTTGTGAGAAAAGGCAATAGGCTGAGTTGGTTGATAATTTTGTTGTATACCAACAGTGTAGAGGCCATCTATACATGATTTAACAAACACACCAATAAAAATAAATGAAGCAACTCCAACAAACTTATTACTTCTTGCAAACTTTTTAAAATCAAACTTGCTTTTAACAATCTCTAAATCCTTATCATCTAATAACTTCCCTTTAGACTGGCTATCCTTTAAAATTACATATTTCTTTGAGAGGTTAGTAAACCTAAATAAAACAAAAATTATGATTAATAGAAGCACTAAGTTTAACCCGATAGATAAATAAAAATTATCAGAAGAAATAGAAGTCCCCACCTGACCATCTCCAGCTAACTGAGAAGCATCTGCTACTGCGACCTGAACTTCCTTAGAAGATTCAGCTTTTATATAAGTTAAAATAGCAGTTAATTCTTCATCTGAAAAATCAAATGATGTCATTAAAGTTTTGCTATATTGGTTGTAAAGATTCACTGCATATTCATCTCCACTTTTTATGACCTTTTGGGAGTTTTTAATAAATGCATAAATCCAGTCTTCATTTCTCCTCTCGTGCACATCTCTGAGAGCAGGACCAATCACCGCATCATCTATTCCATGACAAACAGTACAATTGCCCTTGAATAGTGATTCACCGTTCTTTACAACCGACTCATCAAAGGATATAGTTTCTTCTTCTTGTGCATATAGAATATGAGAAAAACTTAAAAAAAGAGATAGGATTAGTGTACCAAAATATGGGATTAAAAAGTTGTTACTTTTTTTGAGGCGTTCAGTTAATTTAGTTTGCATTTAAGCACCTAGTTTTAAAACTGAAACAAATGTAACATCCGAACAATAAACTTCAAAAAATAATAAGAATATGTTTTAATTTAGAATCGATCTAAATAAGCCTTAATAAGCGTTTTCTTCTAGATCTTTTTCTTTAATAATTCTTCTTAAAATTTTTCCTACATTTGACTTAGGTAACTCGTCAGTAAACCCTATGTGTTTAGGACACTTATAATTTGTTAACTTCTCTTTACAATGTATCTTTATTTCCTCCTCTGTAAGAGACTCATCATTTTTAACAATGACAGCTTTTACAGCCTCAGATGTTTTCTTATCTGGGACTCCAATAACGCCAACTTCTAAAACCTTAGGATGTGATGATATCACGTGCTCAACTTCATTAGGAAACACATTAAATCCCGAGACAAGAACCATCTCCTTCTTCCTATCAACTATCTTAATGAATCCATCATCATCTATTACTCCAATATCCCCAGTATAAAGCCAACCTCCTTTGATTATTTCTTTAGTATCATTTTCACGTTTCCAATAACCCTCCATAACTTGAGGACCACCTACACATATTTCTCCTCTCTCACCAGGAGGGACTTCCTTATTCTTATCGTCAACAAATTTTATATCAGTTTGGGGTATAGGTAATCCAATTGTCCCTACTTTATTTGTTCCATCAAGAGGATTTATAGTAACAACAGGTGAAGTTTCAGTTAAACCATATCCCTCAACAAGAGGGCAACCTGTAACTTTCTTCCATTTATTGGCAACTACATCTTGGACTGCCATCCCACCTCCAAAAGCTACTTTTAGCTCAGAAAAGTCAAGACTTTTAAACTTATCGTTATTTAGCAGGCCGTTAAATAGTGTATTCACTCCTGTTATTATTGAGAATTTATAATTTGAGAGTTCTTTAACAAAACCATCCATATCTCGTGGATTGGTTATGAGAATATTTCTTGCACCATATTTAACCATAACCAAAGCATTACAAACAAGTGCAAAAATGTGATAAAGAGGAAGTGCAGTAATTACAATTTCTTTCCTTTCCTCTAACATGATATCCATCCATGATGAGACTTGAATCACATTTGAAATCACATTTTTATGAGATAACATTGCTCCCTTTGAAACACCAGTTGTTCCTCCTGTGTACTGTAAGAATGCAATATCTTTTGAGTTAATAGGTGCTTGTTTATATTGGTAATTACCTCCTTTTGATATAGCCTCTTTAAAAGAATAATGTCCAGGAAGAGAGTAATTAGGAACCATCTTCCTAATATATTTTACTACAAAATTTACTATAGTACCTTTTATGGCTCCAAGCATATCACCCATGTTAGAAATAATCACATGCTCTATTTGGGTGTCTTTAATAACATATTCCAGATTATAAGCAAAATTAGATAATATCAAAATTGCTTTACAACCAGAATCCTTAAACTGATGTCGCATCTCATCAGGAGTATATAATGGATTTGTATTGACGACAATTATTCCGGATCTAATAGCTCCAAATAGAGCTATAGGATATTGGAGAACATTTGGAGACTGAATTGCTAACCTATCCCCTTTCTTTAACTTCAACTCATGGGTCAGGAAATTAGCAAAGTTTTTAGATAAGTCATCTAACTCTTTGTACGTGATTGATTTGCCCATGTTTTCAAAGGCAATCTCTGAAGAGTACTTCTTAAAACTTTCATCAAAAAAATCAACAAAAGTTGAATAATGTTTCAAGTCTATATTATCAATAATACCTTTTGGGTAATTTTCTGTCCATATCTTTTTCATATTGTTAGCTTAAAGTAGTTAGTGAGATAAAAGTATACTAAATTATAAAAAAAAGAAAGGGGACATCTTTAATAAGATATCCCCAGTAACAACATTAACCCAAAAATGATATTTTAATTTATATATATTAATCACCAATAGTAATTATTGTAGAATAATTTCTTAATGAATGAAGCTAAATTTTAAAATAATTTAATTTAATTTAGATAAAATTGAATTATTCATAAAAAAAACCCAAAAAATGAAAATAAATTATCAAATTGACAATGTAGATCTTAAAATACTTAATATTCTATCAAAAAA
>Ga0315316_10001960_pt1 | contig 14644 bp, 12 predicted proteins | sample M160m3416metaG_FD_203702 | JGI IMG/M metagenome (GOLD analysis project Ga0315316, IMG submission 203702) | Ammonia-oxidizing marine archaeal communities from Monterey Bay, California, United States - M1 60m 3416 | ecosystem: Environmental > Aquatic > Marine > Intertidal zone | place: USA...
ATCTAGGATTTTCATCTCTATTTCATTGTAAGCGTCAACTGTATAAACGATATCTCCGCTGATTCGAACAATATCACCGCGTTCGGATAGAAACTGAAGAAGTTCGATATCGATGAGGTGTTCGGTCGATGGGCTGTAGCGGTCTTTCGATATAAGGCTGATGTATTCCTTCACTTTAGCTTCTGCCGCAGGCGATAGTGAAGGCTCGTGGGAAGGGATGCAAATCGACGCTTTATTGGTCGAAACTATCCCTGCAGTGATCATTGAATTTAAAACTGCGTTGAAAGGAGCCGTTTTCAACTTGAGCTGACCACGAAAGTCTTGAAGTGGCATTCCTTGTCGAAGTGGATATGCAATATGAAACTGCGCCAACGTTGTTAAAGCGGTATCCGTTATTCTCTGCCAACCGCCAATCGAAATAGCGTAATCCAGATCGGCTCCGAGTCGCTTCACACGGCCTCTGGATTCTAGTATATCGATGGCATTATCACTGTCAGCATTGCTTGTTCCTGTAGTGCCAGCCAACTGAGCTGATGTACTTGGCTCTATGCCGATAAGCGCGTTGAAAGCAACGTCCTCGCTCGATCCACTAGCAATCGTTTTAAGCAGCGAAATTGTATCTGTGTCGTTTCGTTTACGGCGGGGTGCGTTCGGCTCTAAAACTTGCCCGCCGCCAAGAGTGTTTGCTGTATCTCGCACGACAAACGAATCACCGCGCACGACTGGAATTCTTTCTTGCGTTCGCAATTGAACCCAACCGATAGAACCCGGTAGTATTTCGTTTCCTTCAAGCACTCGAATAGTCGCAGGTACTTCTCTAGTGCCGGTGAACAGCGTTACCTTGTGATTGTGCTTAACGGGTCTCGGCGCATCTGGGATAACCCTAAATGTTGCGTCGAATGCTGTGGAAGGATCAAGCCAGTTAGTCCTAGTTAAGAGATCGCCACGCTGAATATCTCCGTGATCTATTCCGCTAAGATTTACTGCTAGTCGCGTGCCGGGCCTGACCTGATCTAACGATTCTTCATGCACTTGAAGACTGCGTATACGCGCCTTGATTCCTGCAGGAAGAATCTCGACTTCTTGCCCCGTCTTGAGTGATCCATCAGCAAGTGTGCCGGTCACAACTGCTCCGAAACCGGCAATAGTAAATGATCTGTCGACAGGTAATCTAGCATTCCCTGTGTTTTCATGTGTTGGAAGTTCGGATACCAGCTTATCTAGAGCAGTACGAAGTTCATCGAGGCCTTCACCATTTTCTGCTGAAACAGCTACGGCCTCAGCATTGGCAAGCGACGTTCCTTCAAGCGTTTCCTGAACATCGAGCGTAATTAGATCAAGCCAATCCTGATCGACCAAATCTTTCTTCGTAATAACGACAATACCGGTCTCTATCCCAAGCAGATCGAGAATGGCTACGTGCTCGCGTGTTTGCGGCATGACTCCTTCGTCGGCAGCTACGATCAGTAGGGCTACGTCGACACCACCCGTACCCATGAGCATGTTTTTGATAAAGCGCTCGTGTCCAGGCACGTCAACTACGCTTATCTCGATTCCGGAAGGTAGCTCAAGCCAAGCGAATCCAAGTTCAATGGTCATACCGCGCGTTTTCTCTTCGCGTAGTCGATCTGGATCGATACCGGTCAACGCCTGAATCAGCGTCGACTTGCCGTGATCCACGTGTCCTGCTGTGCCAACAACAAACAATCTGAGAGACCTTCGTTTAGTTGTAACCTAAGCTCTGTAAAGTCAGAGCTGGTCGAATAATTATGATCGAAATCTGTGCGTGTCGAATGCTAAATGCACTAGGAGTTATATGCGAACAATTGGCAACGATAGGAGTGACTAAGTTCGAATCGACAAAACTCAATCCTCGCCATCGCCATCGCCTATAAATTCAGAGAAGACTTCATTGCCCAATAATCGTCCATTTTCGCTTAGCCGCAACGTGTCATTGGTGACTTCAACCAACCCTAAATTCAAAAGACGTTTAACTTCCTCAGTGAAGACGATATCCGAACCCACGCCGAATCGCTTCTCGAAGCGATTGTGGGACACACCTTGATTTAAACGCATGCCCATCATCATAGTTTCTGACACATCGATAGCTGGAGTTGTGATGTCCACATCCTCAACGGGGCCAGATGGTGTGCGCATTAACGCGACTGGGTCAGATCCAACCAATTCGTAATTTTTACCCACGACACTCACATAGCGCCGAGGTGATTTCAGGTTGGCGAATCGCTGACCCGCAATCCAAGAGTGAGCACCAGGTCCGACTCCCAAATAGGGTTCGTTGAGCCAGTAAATGAGATTGTGTTTTGACTCTAAATTTGGTTTTGACCAGTTCGATATTTCGTATTGTTTGAAGCCATTTTCATCCAGTCGACGCTGCGCTTCTTCATACATATCTGCTGCAAGATCGTCATCTGGAATCGGGGTTTTTCCGATGGCGACGTCTACCGCGAGTGGTGTGCCCTTTTCGATTTGTAGCGAGTAGAGAGATATGTGGTCTGGATTGAGCCCAATAGCTTCGTCGAGCGTATGCGACCATTGCTCGGCCGATTGATACGGCAGTCCGTAGATCAAATCTATTGATTGATTGCGGAATCCTGCGGCGCGTAGTGTGCGATATGCTTGCTTCGCTTCTAGTGCAGTATGCCTGCGACCCAACAACGACAATAATCTATCGTCGAAGCTCTGCACACCCATCGACATGCGGTTCACACCCGACTCCAGCCAGCGTTCGGCGTTCTCCGCAGTCACATCTCCTGGGTTGCACTCCATCGTGATTTCAGCAGCTGGCTCAACTTTGAATGAAGATCGAATAGTTTTCTGGACGTTTACGAGATCGCTGGTCGGTATATACGACGGAGTGCCGCCTCCGAGGAAGATAGTTTTAACGGGAGGTTTAGAAAGTAGAGTTCCCCAACCTCTTAATTCATCCTGAAGCGAAACCACATATCCTGAGATCTGATTTTCGATCCCTGAGTAGGTGTTGAAGTCGCAGTACGGACATTTGGTTTGGCAGAACGGCACATGGAGATACAGCCCGATTCCGGATCTATAGTTCGGTGGATTGTGTTGAATCTGTGCCAGGTTTGGCATTCATTCTCCGTCGGAGGCGTAGAGTTCAGGCTGTTTTGAATTGGCTACGAGCCTGGTGTCCAGAGTTTTGACCCGCCATTGTCCTGATCGGCAGGGCTCTGTGCGGTTGGTGGCTCGCCTGCAGCAACACGGGCCTGTTCTTCAGCCATCTGCTTTTGAATGGCTTGGTTTGCTTGCTCTACCCATCGACTCAATTCATCAAGTTCTGGTGGTGAAACGATGAATCGCTCGACACCGTCAGGAAGTTCAATGTTCTGATCGCCAGTGAGCAAAACAGCCGCTTCTGATTCTAGAATGCCTTCCGAGAGTCGCTGTGCCATATGAACGATTCTCTTGTCAGCTGCTTCTGTGTAATGCGCCTGAATAGTGTCGGCAACGCTTCTGTTGATTAGGCCGCTCTGTAAACATCGACCCCAGTCGATTACCTGACCGAACAAATCGGTGTCTTCGAGTTCTTCAAACACCGCTCCGGCGAGCACACGCCTTTGAACAAAGCTGTGTGCTGCAGGGTTCGACTGCTTGACCATCAGCATAGCGTCGTCACCTCGGCCAATTACGCCTTCAGCGAAGATTCTCATCACAATTCCGGCTTTCGCCTCAAGCTGTGAAACCTGCTGTTCAACAGCTGCCCAGTAAGCGTTGTAACGTTCTTCAAAACCCTCAGGCGCACCCGGTGAGGGTTGAACCAGCGTCACTATGTACACCTTCCGGCTTGTCATAATATCGCCTGCAGGGGTTTTACCAACATTGCCTAATTCTTCAGCAGCCATGATCTTCCTTTTACTAATACTTCATATTCGTGAGATCGAATTTACACCGAGAACAAGAAATTTAAAATATCGCCATCTTGTACGATATATTCGCGTCCTTCTTGGCGGAACTGCCCGCGATTGCGCGCTTCGGCCATAGTTCCGGCTTCAATAAAATCTTTGTAGGCTACAGTTTCCGCGCGTATGAACCCACGTTCGATGTCGGAGTGAATAACGGCTGCCGCTTTTGGAGCCAGCGCACCGATCTTCACAGTCCAAGCTCGAGTTTCATCTTCACCTACAGTTAGAAACGAGTTTAGACCGAGAACTTTGTAAGACACCTTGATCATCCGAGAAAGGCCAGACTCACCGGCATCTAGGCCAGATCGCATCTCATTTTCTTCTTCTTCAGACATTCCGGAAAGCTCGGCTTCGAGACTGCCGCAGATTGCGGCTCCTCCAGTCAAACGACCGTCCAGCAGACCGGCTAACTCTTGCTCGAGTTCATCAGTGTTGGCGATATCATCCTCACCGATATTTAGTGCGACCAATAGCGGTAGGCTGCTCAGCGTGAACGTATCGGACATTGCTTTAATTTCTGAAGGCTCAAGATCACGATCTCGAATGGCGATTCCGTTTTCCAGATCACCTTGTATTCGTTTGAGAGTGTCGATGTTCTTGTCCGCTTCGTCGCGATCAGAAACCTTCATAGTCTTGAGACTTTTGGTCAGACGCTCAACTCGACGTTCCAGCAGTGCGATGTCGGCAAACAATATGTCGAATGCTACTTTTTCTATGTCACGTTTGTAGTCAACAGTGCCTTCCATGTGTGGAACTGATTCATCTTCGAATGCCCGAGCCACGTGCAATATAGCGTCGACCTGCTGAAGCTGAGCCATCGCTTCGCCTTCGAATAATTCGCCCGAGCTACTACCCGGAAGGTCGACGTATTGAACTTCGGCGTAGATCGTCTTCTTGGACTTGAACATCTTGGTGAGGATGTCGACCCGTTCGTCGGGAACATGCGCTACTCCGATGTTCGCTGAACGAGTAGCGCCGAAGCCACCAACGTCAGCTTTACCGCGCGTCAGTGAGTTAAATATCGTTGTCTTGCCGCTAGCGGCAAGACCGAGAATACCGATCTTCATAATTCGTTAGTACTGGCCAGTCTTGTTTATCGAGGAACAGCGAAGTTGGTGTTCCAACTGCACCGACTTTTAATCGTAACGCCGGAGTAATGCAATTTCTCGGCTATTTTTCTTCTTCGCTGTCTTCGATGTGTTCATTATCAACATATCTGAACTCGGCATCGACGATTTTATCGTATGTTGGTTCATCTTGATTTGGTTTCTGGCGATTTCCGAAATCGAATGGATTTTGCCCGCCTAACCCCTGCTCGTCTTGCCTTTTGCGTAGTTCTCGCCCGAATATCTGATCAATTACGACATGCCTTGGCGATGCCAATATAAACAAGATGAACAGAATCACCGTGACGATCAAATCATCGAATTGCCCGAGCACGGGACGCCAATCGGCAATGACGTCGTGTGGCGAGATGATGTAGGCGATCGCTAAGAACGGGATAATTTTCGTGAAAACGGGTACACGCTTGTCGATCAGCAGTCTCCACACCAATTTTAGGAATGGAAGGACAACCGAGCGTATCGCCAAGAGTTTGAACATGTTAGAAAGTGTATAGATAGAATCGACTGTAGCGAAAACAATTCAGCTAATTCTCAGGAAATCGTAAAGTTAATGATTAGAGTCCTGCACGGTGAAGACGAATACGCAAGGTCCGAAGCCCTCGTGAAAATTCGTGAATCGGCAATCCCTCCGGAAGTGCGCGACCCTAATACAACTGTATTTGAAGGTCGTGGATTCACGCTAAATGATGTTATTGGCGCAGCACAGTTCGTTCCGTTCATGGCAGATCGCCGAGTTGTAATCGTTTACGGCGTGTTGGGTCGAATTCAGAAACGTGACAAGTCACTGGGTAACGAATGGCGTGAACTCACTGCCAAACTCAGTGAAATTCCTGCTACCACCGAGTTAGTTTTTGTCGAAGAAGTAAGTCTTCGTGATAACGGATTGGCTTTAAAATCGGTCGGTCCGAGCGCACGGATTCAGCAGTATCGAATTATGCGCCGACAAGAGCTTGAAATTTGGGTGCGCGATCGATTCGCATTCTACGACGTCAAGACTAATCGAGATGCTGTTGCCCGAATCGCTTGGCTTGCCGGTACGGATACTCGTTTACTTGACCAAGAAATAAAAAAAATAGCCCTCTACGCTGGGAACCGAGACGTGACATCGGAAGATGTCGATCTCATGGTTCCCGACGCTAGGGAAGCCAACATCTTCGCTGCCGTAGATGCCGTGCTAGAACACCGGCCGGCTATTGCGATGAAGCTGCTCTACTCGCTGTTATCAGGAGGATCGAGCGTCCAAAGCATCTTGTCGATGCTATCAAGACAAGTACGGCTACTGATTCTTACGATAGAACTTCAGAAACAGGGCGTTCAATCTGAAGAATTAGGCAAGCGAATCGGGTTAACAAATCGATACGCGCTTGATAAAACGATGCGACAATCGCACAACTTTGGGACTGATCATCTCGCCAATATTCTAAGGCGTTTGCTTGCGGCCGACCTCGCAATAAAGCAAGGCGAAATTGACGAACGTCTGGCAGTAGAAATTCTTGTTGGCGAACTTTCTGCCGCCTGATAGAAAAACCTATCAGCACAGTTTCGACGTATATGTGCTAGAGATTGCAAAGAATAAAAACCAAAAAGTACCGATAATTGAGTGCATGCAGAACGGTCACCCCATATATATCCTCTCGATTAGCCTAATAGCACTGTTCGCAATAGCCTGCTCTATTGCTGACAACGATCTGGCAGATGTGACCAAAGTTCCGCCAGCCGCGGAAATTACTAGACCGATAACCGAGCCGTTAGCTACCGACGTGCCGTTAGCGACCGAGGTGCCTCGAGCAACTGTCACGCCGACTCCTGAACTGAAAGGAACAGAAGTCCCTGAATCCGAGAGTGTTACTTTTTATTTGCAGGGCTTTAATTCCCTAGGCCGTGGTGAATATATAGATGCTGAACGCACGTTCTCAACCGTTGTCGAGTTAGAGCCAGGATTCGCTCGTGGTTGGGATGGCCGAGGTCAGGCATTTATGCTTCAAGGTAAGTACGAAGAGGCGATGCTCGACTTCGACCGTGCAATCGAGCTCAAGCCAAATCTTTCAGTTGCATATGCCAATCGCAGTCTTACTCGCGTAGCGATGAGTGATTTACAGGGTGCTGAACGTGACGCACGTAGAGCGTACGAACTTGATGAGGAATCGGTTGCCGCTCAGCTAGTGCTGGGTCGGGTCGAGGCGAATAGGGGTGACCCCGATAGCGCACTCGAATGGTTTGACCTAGCGGTTGCGACCGACCCTGAAGATGCCTCGACTTGGTGGTGGCGCGGAAGGTTCTACCGCGATGTCCTTGCCGCAGGAAACCTTGCACTAGAAGATTTCAACAAGGCGATTGAACTAGCTCCGGCTCAGGCGGCTCTGTATCTTGATAGGGCACAACTGTATGTTTCGGCTAAAGTTAAACTCGAACTAGCTCGTGTTGATCTTGCAGAGGCGATTTCTTTATCTCAAGATCCCAAGCTGCCAACGATAATCGAACGTGCTGAAGAGCTAATTGCTGAACTCGACGCGAAAGCCGCTATCGTTCAGTAATTGAATTGCCTATTATGCGGTAAATTGCTACACGACTAGTTTGTTAAATCAACTGACGCAACCGAACAGACCTTATGTGATCCAAAATAGAGATCTAACTAGGTTCGGTCAGCATTAGCCAAGGCTAGTCGAACGTCAACATGCGAGTAGGATTATCGACAAGAATTAGTCTAATGTCCTCTTCACTCATACCGCGGGTTCGCATTCGAGGAACTACACGAACAAGAATGTGATCGTAGCCGTGTCCACCGTATGTTTTTAGACGGTGCTTCGAGCAAACGTCGTGACCGAGCAATATTTTGCCGCGCTGTCCTTGCGACACCATATGCTCGACCAACGCTATCCGCTCATGATCCGCAGGCATGTGCGATTCAGGAGCAAGGGGGTAGAAAGACGAATCATGACCGAACAGGTCAAAATTTAGATAAGCACCAGTCCTGATAAGTTCGTTCAAAACTCCCCGATCGTAAACCGTACGCTCGACGTGACCCATCACTGTGCGTCCAATGTTCCCGCCCCACTTGTCGACCGCTTCGAGTATCTCGAGCGGTGCACGTTCACTGCGGCCGGGATGAATGAGTAAGGGAGCACCTGTTTCTCGTTGAGCGATTACCGAGGCTTCAAGGACTTTTTTTTCGGATTCGTGCCACGGACTTGAACATCCGATTTCGCCGATGATTCCTGAGCGAATGCCGGTGTCGCCCACGCCTTGATCAATATCGTGGATGATCTGACCAGCGATCTGCTCTACCGTTAAGTCGTTTAGCTCGGGAGCATGTGTCATGTGAACGTAGTTTCCAGCGCCCATCACAACGTTAAGACCTGTCGCACGTGAAATTCGAGCTAGTCCCATTGGGTCTCGCGCTAGTCCGACCGACGTCACATCGACAATCGTACTGCCGCCCGCGTTGAAATATTGTTGTGCCTCCCAAGTTGCAACATCTTCGTCGAATAGTTGCAGATTGTCGCGGTTGCTCGTCCAGTTATATCGAACCCAGCCGAGGTTTTCTAATGCAATCTTCTCGTTCATCAGCTTACGATCCGAAGCCTCTTTTGGCTCGGTTAAAACAACGCTGAAGTCGATCAGTAGGTGCTCGTGAGTGGTCGTGATGCCGACTTTTGCAGGTTCGATCGGGCCAAGAACGGTCAGAACTTTGCGAGCGGCTCGGTGCTTCGGAACTGGATGGGAAGGTGAGGTCAACGAATTAGACTCTATTGGATTTCTTGGTGTCGCAATCAAACGGATGTTGTTGGTTGCAATTTAATTATTAATTTAGAAAAAAGTCTAACGCACGAACCTAAGTCAGCGAACTCAATTAGGCGTCACGCCAAGTAACTTTTGGCTCCCAACCTAGTATTCTTTTTGCCTTTTCGACCGAAATTGCCGACGTGTGACCGGGCATTGGTGATCGGATTTCGGCTTCAGGATAGACCTTTTTGATCAATTCTTCTGTTGGCTCATCGGCAGAAGTATCTTCGCCATTAATGAAGAACGCTTCATGTCCACCGAAATCCACTTCGATTGCTAGGACGCAGGCTCGTGCTGCTTCGGTGAAATCCGTCCATCCCCAGAAATGCATGGCGTTGATGCCATACCTACCGTGACGCTTGTCAGCGGCGTTGAGAGCTGCCTGACGTTCTTTGTCCATCAAGCCGTGAAATCTCATAGATGCTATTTGAACTTCACCAGGACGACGACGGACGAAACCTTCGCCCATTTGCTCGCCAATCCACTTGCCTTGAGAGTAAGCATCTTCGGCAAACGTCGGATGATCTTCATCAATCGGAAAGTACGGTCGAGGGGTAATACCTTTTGAGAAAACTCCACCGACAGCATTCACTGAAGAAGCCATAACAATCTTGCTGATGCCGTTAATCTCTGCAGCTTCGAGAACGTTCCAGTTGCCTGTCATATTGACTCGGAATACTTCGTGTTCAGGAGCGATACGAGGGTTCGTAATCGCTGCCATGTGAATTACGGCGTCGCAGTTTTTCATTGCTGACACAACTTGGCCGAAATCAGTTACATCCACAAACTTGAATGTGTAGCCCTTAACATTCTGTTGCCTTGTGTCGTAAGGGGAATGTTGATCAACACCGACCACGTCATAGCCGTTCTCTAATAGATCGTTGACGATGAATTGGCCTGCGCGTCCTGTCGCTCCGGTTACGAAAACAGTGGTCATATTTCGATTGCGACTTTCTCAAAATGGGATTTTTGGGTTGGTTCGAAAATAACGCCCGTATCCAGAAATACCAAATACGGGCGCTTATTTGTTTAGGTTATAGACAGCTAAGGATAGCTGGTGATGGGAGTAGACCCAACTGTTAAGTTTAGAAAGTCGGCTCCATGCCTACGTCGAGGAAGCCAATAGGACCGCGGTCATCTGCGTACCAAAGTCGATTGTCCTTGATAGTCATGCCATGCACTTGAATTGGGTCTAGCACTCTGAATGCATCGTAGCAACGGCCATCTTCGAGTCTGTGCCGGCTGACAACACCGAATGCAGTATCAGCGATCCAAACATGACCATCCTCTTCAGCCCAAGCAAGACCGTGAACACGGAACCCTGGAGCTTTCATTCGGTGAATTTCTTGGAAGTTCGAAGTGTCGATCACGTGAACGAACTGTGAAGGAGGAGACGCTACGTATAGGTTGCCGTCTTTCCACTCAAGTCCGTGATCACCGGTAGGTTCGGACTTTCGACCGGACGCTTTATCGAGATGCTCACGAGTCGCATTGATTCCAGCGCCGGGTGAAGGGTATACCGCAACAGTCTTGCCTGTATCCATGTCTAGCTGGTAGATCTCGCAACTATAGGTCGAAGCGACCCAGATGTATCCGCCACCAATGGTTATTCCACTCGATGCCTCGGTTTCGGTTGGCAGATCTATCAACACATCGCCAGTTGCCCAATCAACCTTGTACACATGGTCATCGCCTTGATCGATGATCCAAAGACCATCATCGGCAGCCTGGAGTCCGTTCGGCTTTGGACCCGGTGCATTGAACTGGAAGATCGTATCGGCGACTTTGTGTGTGTGTGGCATGAGGAATCTCGTTTAATGGAACTGTTGCTAAAACTGACTTACTACTTGCGGCGGTAGTGTAAGCGATGAGGATGAACCTGTGCAGTCACTTCATCAAAAATTCTTATGCTTCTGAAGGGTTCTCAGGTAGGGATAACTATGGATGACACACGTTCATGGCGAACAACCGAAACTGTTAGGATTTGTGCGCTTCAATAAAAATGCATCACGTATCCACCAGAGCTCGTTCTCGGCTTGAACCATAATTAGTTGTTATTGACTGATACTACTCTGAAGGGAGAAGCTGTTGGTGTCGGTTATTAACCAAAATTTCGGATCAATTTATGTTAGTACGCTGTTAGCTAAATTACTCGATTGACCTACAGATCACTGCCGGTCACAACCGTTTTCTCATCTTCCAAGAACGAAGCCAGAAGGTTTGTGCCGGCACCATCGCCCTCAGGCGGGTAGGCGTAGCCATTTTCGATTTTCGGCAGGTGGTCGACGATGTCTTTGTACCAAGTTTTGTTGTACGCCCGTACCGTCTCTTGAATCAAAGCATTCGGCGCGTTCAGAGAGAGGTGGACACTGAACATCAGAGTTACCGGTCCCACACAGTCATGTGGAGCCACTGGCATGTGATAGGCGTGTGCCATCGAAGCGATTCTCTTGGCTTCGGAAATACCACCTACCCACGAAATATCAAGCATGCAAATTGTCATCGCTTGCTTTTCGAACATTTCTCGGAACGCCCATCGGGTGGCAACCGTTTCACTGGCTGTCGTAGCAACTTCGGTCGATTTGCGGAACTCTGCCAACGTGTCGATGTTGTCCATCGGTACCGGGTCTTCGAACCAGAAAGGACTGTGTGGTTCGACAGACTTTGCGATTCGTTTGGCGGCAGAAAGGTTCCACAGGCTGTGCATCTCAACCATGACGTCCATCTTGTTTCCGACTGCCTCACGAATTTTCCTGAACGGTTCAGTGCCTTCTTCGAGATCGGTGGCGTGTATGAACTGCCCGTTTGATTCGGTCGAATATTTATCGAACGGCCAGATCTTCATCGCAGTAAAGCCTTCCGACATAAGGTTCTCTGCAAGCGCACCAGCATCAGTCATAAATGCGTGATAGTCCTCATACGGTTGCTCAGGTCGGTAGTCGATTTGACCCGGAATCCAACCCTGCGGAGTTTTCACTCCGTACGAATATCCAGCGCAAGTGTTGTAGACCCTGATTTTCTCTCGGGCGAGCCCACCGAGCACCTGATAGAGAGGCTGCTTATTTCGTTTGGCGTATAGATCCCAAAGAGCCATGTCGATTGCCGAAACCGACGATGCATCTACGCTGCGTCCGCGGTTAACTTTCATACGACGTCCCAGCATATCCCAGTGCATATCGAGTTGGTCCGGGTCTTTACCGAGCAAGTAGTTGGCGATGTCGTTGTGAATGTATGCCTCAATCGCGTCGGGCGAGAAGGAGGTTTCACCTAAGCCGATGAATCCGTCGGAGCTGTGAATCTGCGTCCACACGATCATCGGGTACTCGGGGTTTCGTAGCGTTTCGATTCGGGTAATTACGGCTGCGGATGCCATTGTTTGTCTCGTTGCTGTGGAGTACGAAATATATCGATGTTTTCCATTATCTAATCTGCCTGATGGAAAGACGAATAAAGTTTAACAAGCCAGATAGTGGTTATGTGAATGTGTGGCATGAAAATCCCAAAACGTTCAAACTTCAATAAACTATGTCATTCATTCAGATAATCGTCCTCGCAATTGTGCAGGGCGTCACAGAATTTCTACCGATAAGTAGCAGTGGACATTTGATCCTCGGCTCATGGCTGTTCGGTTGGCCAGATCAAGGCTTGTTCTTCGACGCTGCCGTCCACGTTGGCACGCTTATAGCAGTTCTGGTGTATTTCCGTCACGAGTGGATTCAGATGGCGATTGGGCTTGTGGGAGATAAGCCGGTCATAATCGACAATGTGGGAGGCGCTATTCCGGCGCGACTGCTGGCGATATTGATCGTCGCAGGGACTGCTCCGTTGGTGATAATCGGGCCGTTCATTAAAGATTTGCTCGAAAACGATTTTCGCGACCCAACAGCCGTTGGCTGGCTACTGGTGGCAACCGCATTCGCTCTTATCGTCGGAGAGCTACTTGGAAAATATATCCATAAGAAGACAATTGGTATTGAATCGATCAAAATGCCGCATGGCTTCACGATTGGTTTGATTCAGGTTCTCGCTGCGTTCCCGGGCATCTCGCGGTCGGGCGTGACGATTGTTGCCGGGATGGCTGTTGGACTAACCAGAGAATCGGCTGCGAGATTTTCGATGTTACTAGCAACACCAGCCATAACTGGAGCCGGTTTTCTTGTTGCGAAAGACGCTCTCGATTCCACTGATGACATCAATCTCGGTGCAGCAGTATTGGGAGCGGGAATCTCAGCTATCACTGCTTATTTTGTGATAGCCGGATTCATTAAGTTGCTGAAAAACGGAACGCTTCGACCCTTCATCGTCTACTGCCTTGTCGCCGGCATCGGCGTGATCATAGCCCGAGCGGCCGGCGCTTAGTTCGCACTTTGCTACTGAATTTGACCAGTACTGCCAGAATGAAAAGCGTTTAGTCGCTAGGCGAACGCTTCTTCCACGTCACATCGCAGTTCTCGCACTCTTCTTGCCAGATATGAACGGCGGGTGGCATGGCAACCGCAAATCGCAGGCTCATTTCTTCGCCCACTGTAACTATGTGGTGAACCGTGCCACGAGGAATCCAGACGATATCTCCTTTTTGAGCGTTGATAATTTTGCCGCCGGTCAACTCCCAGCGAAGCTTGCCCGCCATAATGAACCACCATTCGTCGAAATTACTGTGCCAGTGGGCGTGATTACCTTGGCCGGGATCCGCAGCGATTAGCGTCCCGCGGTTTCGCTCGTCTTCGATCAACAGTTTCGACCACGGCGGCGGTCCCATTTGCTTTACGATCTCATCGATTTCAATGTGCATCATTCCTGGTCCGAACGATGCATCGACCCGTGGCGGAATCGGACCTTCGACTACATCGTTGATTGCGGCCAATACGTCTTCGTAATCGGTTCCCATCGTTAGTTTCTCCCAATCAGAGGACGTATGGCGTCTTCTAAGGTTGTTGCTGAATAGTTGAGTTGAGGCTAACGTAGCACGATCATGAATCGACGAAAGCTTAAACAGCATGGTAAGTACGAGAACTACAGTCGCTGTGCCCGAACAATTCGAGGCTGACAAGGAACATCATGCCCAAGATTACAGGCGAAATTAGAGATGCCACAACAGGTGAAATCGTTCAAGCACGGGTACAGGTGATTGCTCCGAGCGGAGAGAACGTTGCACCCGTCAACGCCATGTGGAAGGTCGGTTCAGGCGAAGCCTTCTTCTATAGCAATGGCCAATTCTCACTCGATACGACTCGTGGCTATCACCGGGTACTTGTGGAACGTGGAACAGAGTTTACGCCTTGGGAAAGGACTATCGAAGTCGATGGCTCATCAGATTCGTCTGTCGATATCCAGTTAGAACGATGGTCTGATCTTCCAGATAGGGGATGGCACCCCGGGAACACACACATTCATTACGACGAAAAGGAAACTGATCCTGACCGCCGTCTGGCGTACGACTCGCGGGTTGAAGACCTTCGAATGACCGCCGTGTCGATCCTCAAACGATGGGATCTCGACTACGCAACGAACAAGTATCCACCTGGAGTGCTCACTGAGTACACCGATACGCATCACCATGTTCAAAGTGGTGAAGAAACGCGTCATAATCATGATCCATCCGACCCATTCAAAATCGGTTACGGCCACGTAATGTTGCTCAACATTCGCAATCAAGTCGATCCGATCAGCCGCGGACTAATAATCGATCAGTTTGACCCCGACTACCCACCGCTTAGCTACGCATGCGATCAAGCGAACGATCAAGATGGACTCGTTATCTGGTGTCACAATGGGCAAGGTATGGAGGCTCCAGTTGCG
>Ga0315316_10001962_pt1 | contig 14636 bp, 7 predicted proteins | sample M160m3416metaG_FD_203702 | JGI IMG/M metagenome (GOLD analysis project Ga0315316, IMG submission 203702) | Ammonia-oxidizing marine archaeal communities from Monterey Bay, California, United States - M1 60m 3416 | ecosystem: Environmental > Aquatic > Marine > Intertidal zone | place: USA...
AATCACCACGGCGTCTCCCCACATGACGGTGTAGCTGCACGAGCTACTGGCAGAACCGTTGTCGGTTGACATGACATAGGACATGAGGTCCTCGTTGTCGTCGATCAAAGTGACGATTGAGATGTCGTGCCCGGTGTCGTTGGTGTACTCGAGGGTCATGGTCTGGACTCCGATCATATCCTCGTAGACAATCACCGGTTCTGCATCGGCAGGCATGTCGCCGGACATGTCGCTAACATCGCACGACGGCAGCTCGCCTAATTCTCCGAGTGACTCGGTTATCGACTCACTACTAGTGAGGTCATAGTCTTCCATAACATTAGGGTCTGCATCTCTGGTCTGATACGAACCCATTCCGGCGTCCTCGCCGGCCATCATCCCGCCCACGGTGTAGTGGACGTTGACGAGTTCACCGACCTGGATCTGGATGTACTCGGAGGTCATGAAAGGCACCATCGATATGCCCATCTTGATGTATGCTGAATCGGTATCCAAATCGGCCATCACCATCTCTTCGATAATCATGTCCATTTGCATGCCCATATCGGCATCAAATTCGCTCGACGTGATTGTCCTTGAGAATCCCGCGCGCGGAATAATTTCGAGCATCTCATCTATCTCCATCTGCTCAGTCATGGCGGTCATGAAGATCTCCATCGAGGCTAGGTAGATACAGTCGCCCAACATTTCGGCGGTAGCGTTCTCCGCGTAGTTCTCGGCGTTCTCGTCCATGCACCCGAGGATGTCATCGACGAGTTCCTCGATTTCAGGGCTGGATGTGCATCCTGCCAACGGGGTGGCTATCAGTAGTAGGCTTGCAAGTAGAGCATATGCTCGGGTCATTGTTCGTAGGCCGTTCTGGAGCGCTTATGAAGCATGGGGCGGCGTAGGTCACACCCAATTTCCAGTGATGTCGTTCCACATCAACAGGGCTAGGGCATCGAGCCCGGTTTGCATTCCTGCCTCGAGGCCCCCCCGCCCGCCGGCTAAGGTGTACAGGACATCGACCCTGTCAGTAGGCGCGTGTTTGGGAGATTGCTCGCAGGTGTCGTCCTCCTCCTGGAGGAACTCGTGCATTCCGCGGAACCAGGTGGCCGGCCATCCACGCGAGATGAAGTTGTAGTGATCCGAATTGCCCTTGGTGTCGTCCATAACGACGACCCATTCAGTCGGATACTGCAGTTGCTCATGCAGCACCATCCCGAGCCTGTCCTGCAGCAGCACGGCCTGATCGCGCATCTCGTCGGTGACGTTTACTCCCCTGTCCTCGTAGTATGACCAGTCATCGACCGGCGAAGTGAACAGATAGAGGTGGAAGTAATCCTCGTCACAGCCGCTGAGCTGGCTTGCCAGTTGGGTCTCGACAGGCCAGTTCAGTCCGTACATGTCGAGATTGATGTACGTGGCGATTTCGACTCCCTCGGGCAGCGTTGTGACGAAGGTCTCGCTGCCATATCCGGCCCCTTCGGGAGAACCGCTGCCCTGCCACTCCTCGTAGTCCCAAACCGCGAATTTCCAAGTGTGCTTAGGTCTGACATCAATCTCAGGCAAAGCCTCGGACAGATTGGACTGCCATTCCATCATTAAGCGTGCAAGCTCGAGCACGGAGGCGGTTCCTGTTGCGTCATCATAGGCGCCCTCTGAAGTGCATCCGGGATATTCTATCCCTATGACAATCTGTTGGCTGTAGCAAATGGCGTCGTAGTGGCCGCCTACAACAATCCACGAATCCGGATCTTCGCCTTCCATCGTGGCGATGTAGTTCCGACAGTTTTCGCACAACTCAGTCGTGAAATTCTGAATCTCGACCTCGTAGCCGAGATCCTCAAACCTGAACTGAATGAAATCTCCCGCGTTGGCGTGTGCCACAGTGTCAATTTTGCGGTAACCGAAATTTGCTAGAGTTTCTATGTCGTCAACGACCCGAACAGCACTCGGAGAGGATGGCGGTGAGCTGTTAGCGAATCCGTCCTGCATTTCTTCCTCAAAGGATTCAACGAGACCCTTGACGCCGAAGTAGATGACCGCCCCGGCTAGTCCAGCAAGAATCACGATTCCAGTTATGATAATGGAGGCCAGCTTGAGTTGTGACATGCCCTGCTTCTGCTGGGCGCTATGGTCCTCCATGGTCGATGGAAAGGGGCGCTTCGGGAAAGTGTTCTGCCGCCAAGAGGATGAGATGGTGCAGGGGACAGGATTCGAACCTGCGAAGCACTACGCACAGCGACCTGAACGCTGCCCCTTTGACCGCTCGGGAACCCCTGCTTGGATTACCGACGAATCGCATCCCATATTTCAGAATGGCGAACACGAATTCAATGCCATCGGCCAGTTGGAATTATGGTGCAGGGGACAGGATTTGAACCTGCGAAGCACTACGCACTGGGACCTAAACCCAGCCCCTTTGACCACTCGGGTACCCCTGCTTGTATTCGTGCGAGAGTATTTCCATCAATAAGGCAACGCCCCCGATATCACCCCCCCATAGGGTCATAACGGGCATGTCGGGCCCGAAGTTTGACGAATATGGCACGGATAGGCATACTCGGACTGGGCAACTGGGGCACCGCCCTAGGATACGTCTGGTGCGAAGACGGACACAACGTCCTCGGGTGGACCATAGAGCAAGAGGTCTACGATTCGATGATGATCGATAGCGAGAATCAGAAGTACCTTCCAGGATACGAGATTCCGAAGATGCAGGTGACAATGGAGATTTCCGATATCACCTCAGAATGCGAGATTCTTGTACTTGCCCTACCCAGCGGAGTCATTCTCTCCGTGGTCGACAATCTGATTCCTCATCTCAGACCCTCTCACGTCCTGCTCGATCTGGCCAAGGGCCTTGCCCCTTCAGATGAAGGCGGTTCAGGTATGATATCCGATGCCATAGAGAGGAGGCTTGAGGAGGCTGGTAAGTCCAATCCGGTAATCGTAATGACTGGCCCCACAATCGCTCCCGAGGTCGCTCGAGGTGTGATGACGACTGCTCTGGTGGCCTGTCACGACCGCAGTGTCGCCGATCGTATCGCAGAGCGATTATCCACCAGCAACCTTCTGCTCAAGGCCGCTGACGATCCAATGGGGGCTGAGCTCTGGGGCGCGTACAAGAATACGGTCGCGCTCGCTTGTGGGCTGGTCGACGGACTGCATACCAATGGAGGAGACAATCTCAAGGCTGCTCTGGTGCTTGCGGGCTTCAACGAGGGAATCATGCTGCTAGACGCAATGGGGGCAGAATCTGGGACAGCGTTCGGCCCCGCAGGAATCGGTGATTTGTACGTGACCGCCACCAGCCCTCGGAGCAGGAATCGCACGCTTGGAGAGAAGTTGGGATCCGGGCTCTCACTTGAGGAGTCGCAGGGCGAGATGCACATGGTTGCCGAAGGCGTGCGGGCGTGCCGGATGTTCAACAACCGAGCCCATAGACTCGAGGTGGAGGCTCCCTTCTTGACTGCACTGGGGGGGCTACTGGACGGCGATCTTGAGGTCGATGAGGCCATTCGCCGAATGGTCGACTCATACCAGGGCTAGTTCGGCAAGGATTGATTGCCCGGTTGCACATCGGAGATTGAAGCGGATGGCGTTCGAGGACCTCACTGAGTTCGAGTTGCGACTGCTCAAGTGGATCTCGGCGTCGGACTTTGTCGAGGTCCCATGGTCGACCAAACGCGCTGCGGACGCCTTCAAAGTCAGCGAGAAAGAGGTTTACGAAGCACTTGCAGCTCTGACAGCAAAGACGCGAGAAAACATCCACATCTCATACGATGATGGAGCCATCAGGATAGTCGCGGATGACGAGGCCTAGGCATACTGCCCAGAATCGCCATTCTGGATGCTCCTCTGCTTCTCGCTCCCTCTGCTCAGCAGGAACAGCATCCCGCCAGTGTAGCCGCACCACGCTAGAACCTCAAGCAGGGACGGATTGCCGTTCCATCCGAACAGCGCCTTGAAGATGCCTCCAATGGCTCCTTTCTCGTGCAAGAGTGGATAGGCCGTCTCAGAATCGACTTCGGGATTGACGTTCCAGACCTCCTCTACAACAACAGGAGCGACGCCGGCCTCCTGGAGCTCGTGAAAGCCATGGGCGACCAGACCAGCTGCGAAAAGAATCAGCAGGACATTGGTAATCTTGAACAGCTTGGAGATGTCGACCTCCATACCGCGTGTGAAGAACGCGTATGCGAACCCCGTGGCCACGACGATTCCAAAGAATACACCCACGATTGCGTCAGTCCCTTCAGTCCCGGCGCCGATGAATACTACCGTCTCGGAACCTTCTCTCCATACTGACAGGAATGAAATCATGAACAAACCCATTCCGTGCTTCTGTTTGAACGCCTCGTCGGCCCAATTCTCCAGTTCGCGCGCCGAAGGGTGACGGATGAAATGGATGATGACGAGCGTTAGTAGAAGTGCAGCAAACATCTCAAGTACGCCTTCGAACAACGCCTCGTGCTCTTCGAAAGACTCCAGACCGCCCCATACCCAAGCGAATAGTGCAGCGACCATTAGGCTGGCGACGATTCCGGCCCCGACTCCATACCAAATCCAATTGGAAAGAGAACCACGATTACTGCGCACCAACCATGTCATCAGCACGCCGATAATCAGAGCAGCTTCAACAGCCTCTCTGAGTCCAATCAGTGATCCTGCCAAGAAATCTGACCACATAATTGCGCCTGCCATGCAAGTGCGACATTGCTCATATATATGAATTTAGGGCTCCCTAAATCTATACTCATGTGGACGATAGAATCATGTTGCTTGCTTCATACAGGCATCACGTGGGCAGGGTTTCCGTTGCCAGTGCCATCGCTCTTCTGATGATATTCTCGATGGTGGCGTCATCGGTCCCGGCAGACCGCGCAGCCGAGCACTTGAATGAAGAGCCATTGCGCAAGGAACAACTGGGAGGTGGGGGCTCTCTAGAGGAACAGTGTGGTTCGATTACCTTTGAGAATCTGTTCGAGTACACCCACGCGTCCTTCGACATCATAGTGAATGAGGACTGGGGGTCAGCAGACGTCCAGGCAGTCGCCTGGATTAACGAGACACTGGCTGACGACCTGCGTGTATCGATGGATGAATTCATGGCCGAGATTGATCCCAATGACGGCGGCGACAGCTGGATCTCTACCGATGAGAGAGAGTTCTTCCGCGCGCTCGCGAGTGAGTGCATTGAACACACGCTGACTCGAATAGGTATCCGGGACGGGGCGTCCCACAGAGGTGGAGTCGGAGTGGACTGGAAGAACAGCTCTTGGGAGGAGGACGGAGTCGATATCCAGGAGTTCAACATTGTCCCGGTTAGGCACTCGCAGATCCGCGACTGCACCTCCGCCTTCGGCAACGACTGTGAGGAGGTGCCGGTGATTCCGGATGAAAACCGCGACTGTGATACCGATATTGCAGCCTCTCAAGGCGTCGATGAATGCCGCATCAAACTATGGCTGAACGCGACGGTGATTATCCATGGCTTCTTTGACAGCAGCAACTTCACACTGGTGCTCAACGCCTCCAATATGACCGGGGCGAAGCTTGACTTCACATTCCCCGTTACTCAAGACCTGCGGCTCGACCTGTGGGATGAGTGCGAAGGCAGAGATGTAGGGCTGGACGAGGAGACCGCGGGCGGTCAGGCGCCGCTCCGAGGTAGTTGTATTGGCGACGGCTCCTCGACGTACTCAATCACAGAGAATGTTGACGGCAGCCTGACCTACAGCATCAGCCCCGACTCCCCTCGGATTGATTGGCCGCTTGGAGAGGATCTGTTTGCGGACTTCACCACAGCTCCGATTCCAGTCGATGATCCCCCTGAGTGGACTGATGCTGCCCCTCCAGAGGGCGCGTGGTTCCCCTCGCCCAGCGGAGGGGAGCACGTCTGGGCGTACTGGGAAGATGTCTCTCTATGGTTCTCTGACGAAGGCAGTGTCTCTAAGTTGGATATCCGATGCACCGGCGCCCCCTCGCTGCAGTTGATGGAGGGCGGTGACCGATCTTGGTGGGCCGAGATTCCTCGTGGCAGCACCGCAGAAGTGACTTGCGAGGCTGTCGACCCAGCAGGGCAAAACACTGGCAACAGGACGTGGAACCTAGGCGTGCCGTTCTCTCTTTCGACATCCACGCAGACTCTGAGCGACCCTCATCCGATTACAATCAGCCCGACTTCGGACTGGCCTGATTTGGAAATCGAGATTGGTCTGATTCAGGACGATCAATCTTCACCCACTTCTACGATTACATTCACCGAAGAGGTCACAATACATCTCTCTTCATCCAACTCACTGCCCGGCCCGGTGGGAGTCTGGGTCAGTGTCGTTGGCACCAACGAGGTATACTCTCTCGAGCACGTGTATGATATCGGTTTGAGAAAGGAGTCTGCACCACCTGTGTTGACGATAATGAATACCGAGTGGGATGGGTCGCAGTGGTCAATGCAGGGGCAGTACAGTGACCCGGACGGTGAATCTGTAGCGTTCTCGATGTCTATAGACGGTTCGCAGACAGCCTCGGTGAGTTCCACTGGGAATACGTGGTCCACTCCGAATATCAACTTCGAACTGTGGGATGAGGGAGAGTACGTCGTCGCAATCGAAGGGTGCGATACTTCAGGGAAGTGCTCGGAGGTCTCTCGGACAGTGAACAACTCGCATCTCTTCGATGAACCTGAGATATTACCTCCGCCCCCCTCTGAAGACGAGGATGAAGGTGGTCTTCTACCTGCAGTAGGCCTCCCTACAGTGACCATGGCTGCAGTCGCAGCCCTCATGTATGGTAGGCGACGCGGCTGAGCCATGAGTTTCTCCGGCAGAGTGTCCAGAGAGTCGCACGAAGGTGGGCTCTTGGTCTCCTTTGAGGGACGTGCGCCTAGGCTGGGAGCTGGTATCCGAGTGGTTGGCGTTGGCGGGAAGACGCTTGGGAAAGTAGAAACTGTATTGGGCCCGTCCGATGAACCTCTGATTCACGTGTATCCTCTGAACGGAGGTGTAGAGGCGGGTAGCGCAATAGGGTCGCCAGTTGAGATTGCCCCTAGAGGGAGGGTCAACCAGAGTCGCCAGGATTGGCGAACAGGCGAGAGTAAATTCAGAAGGGGGCGCGATAGTCGTCCAGGTAGTAGACAAGGTAACGATCAAAGGGGCCGAGACCGCAAGTTCGGAGGAGACAGAGGCTCGAATATGAAGCCAGGAGACTGGAGTTGTCCGAAGTGCAAAAATCACAATTACGCAAACAAGAAAGTCTGCAATCGCACTGGTTGTGAAGAGCCGAAACCGAGAGGCGGTGGCGGAAGAGGTAGGGATTCTCGTGGGTACCGATCAAATAACTCTGGCGGCTTCAATAACTCAAATATGAAGCCAGGAGACTGGAGTTGTCCGAAGTGCAAAAATCACAATTTCGCAAACAAGAAAGTCTGCAATCGCACTGGTTGTGAAGAGCCGAAACCGAGAGGCGGTGGCGGAAGAGGTAGGGATTCTCGTGGGTACCGATCAAATAACTCTGGCGGCTTCAATAACTCAAATATGAAGCCAGGAGATTGGAGTTGTCCTAAGTGCAAAAATCACAATTTCGCAAACAAGAAAGTCTGCAATCGCACTGGTTGTGAAGAGCCGAAACCGAGAGGCGGTGGCGGAAGAGGGAGGGATTCTCGTGGGTATCAATCTAGTAACTCGGGCGGCTTCAATGACTCAAATATGAAGCCAGGGGACTGGAATTGCCCAAAGTGCAAGAATCACAATTATGCCAAGAGGACTGTGTGCAACCGCTGTGATACCCGGAAGCCCGTCGAAGGCAAGGGATTTAGGAAAACGCAGGGGAGACGGCGCAGACCGAATCCCAGAGACAACTGGAAGGGCGGAGGTCGGCCGAGTAGCCGACATACCGGCAGGGGCCGTTGATTACCAATCCACACCCCAGCCTTCATGCATTGCGCGCCCCAGCAAGGGTCATGGCCAAGAGTGCCGAGATGACATGGCTCGATGCAATAGAGGCAGAGCAGTCAGGCGACAGAGTGACTGCCCTTGAGGCAGCCAAGAAAACTGTGGCCATCGACCCTATTCACGCCGACGGGTGGATGGGAGTGGCCCGCTGGTCACTACCTACTGAGACTAGAGGCAAACAGGAAATGCCTGACCTCGAGCAATCAGCGAAGGCAATGGCGGCACTGCGTAGAGTCGTGCAGATAGACCCAGAGGGTTTCGATGCTTGGAGGCTCGGAGGAGTCCTCCTAGTTGACCACCTAGGGATGCTAGAAGACGGCCTCAGGTGGTGGCAGGACAGGCGTGAAGTTGCTCCTTACGAGGTCGCTCCGTTAATCGAACAGATAGGTATTCTAGTCAGACTAGGACACTATGAAGAGTGTGCTGAACTCCTTGAAGAGCTCTTCAGTGAGGGCATGGAAGCCACCAACAGCAACCAACTTGCTCGTATGGAATCAGTGAACCGGATGGTATCTAGAGCCGCTAAGATGGAAGAGGATGAGATCTTCAGACCACAGAACCCCAAGCATCCGCGCTGGGCGATAATCGAGAGGATGAAGAAACGGAAACCAATCTCCCCCACTTTCTTCCTGATTACCTTCATCGCACCCATAGTGTTCCTCCTAGGGACTATTTCGATGACACTCGTTGGGAATTCAACATGGGGATTCCTCATGGTATTCGTCTTCATATTGGTCTGTTTCATGGCGATATCGCGCGTCACCTCGGGATTACTGCACAAACTGAATCGGCACGCCCTAGACCTCGACCGTGCGATAGATTTCGAGACCAGTAGCGGGCGAATCTGCATACCAGAAACCATCAGGTACAGCAAGTTGTACGCCGCCATGGTCGGACAGAGGATGCCGGCCCTGGGTGAGAGACTCGAACTAGTAGTGCAATCTGGAGACAAGTTACCAATAAGGTGGAGTCCTGACGTTCCCGAATTCTCGGCCTTAGAGGAAGATTGGTTCGCCGAAACTCAAGAGAAAATCGAAGCGGATGAGTTTGAGCCGTTGGAGGACTAGGTTCCGGCACTGAAGTCATTGAGATAGGCAATCTGCACGGACGTCAACTCATCGATACTGATTCCTGATGTCTCAAGTTTTAGTGCGGCCAACTCGGTATCCTGCTCAGGACTGATGTCGTAGACTCTGTTGCCATAGTCACTACCCTCAGAGGCTAGGCGACACAATGCTAGGAACTGATTGGCGAACGACATGTCCATCACCTCGCTGGGATGACCTTCGGCGGCGGCGAGGTTTACCAGACGACCCTTTGCCAGAAGATATATCGTACGGCCATCCTCCATCTCGAAGGCTTCATTGTTCTCTCTGATAGTGCGGCAGCCGATGGACCTCTCCTCGAGATCAGGTATGCTAATCTCACAGTCATAGTGCCCGGTATTACAAACTATGGCGCCGTCCTTCATTGACTTGAAATGCCTCCCTACAATCACGTCCTTCATCCCTGTAGCAGTGCAGAAAATATCCCCTAGAGAGGCGGCCTCGTCCATCCTCATGACTCTGAAACCGTCCATCACGGCCCTCAATGCTGGCAATGGATCTACTTCGGTCACGATGACGTTTGCTCCCATCCCTCTAGCGCGCATGGCTAGGCCCTTGCCGCAGTGACCGTAGCCTGCGACAACGAAGTCCTTGCCGGCTAGGAGAACACTGGTGGCTCTGATGATGCCGTCCAGAGTCGATTGACCGGTGCCATGCACATTGTCGAAGTCCCACTTGGTAGCTGCGTCGTTCACCGCGATAACTGGATACAGTAACTCCCCTGCATCGGCCATTGCCCGCAGACGTTGAACTCCTGTGGTCGTCTCCTCGGTGCCCCCAATGATGCCTTCTGCTAACTCAGGGAAGTTGCTATGGACCCGGTAAATCAGATCAGCACCATCATCGAGAGTAAGCGTTGGAGCGAAGTCGAGGGTCCGGTCGATGCACTGGTAGAACTCCTCGGTCCCTTGGCCGTACCAAGCGTGGATACCGTAGCCCTCCCTTGCCAGCCATGCCGCCACGTCGTCCTGAGTTGAGAGCGGGTTGCAGCCGGACCACGACACCTCGGCCCCGGCCGCCCTCAGTGTCTCGATTAGGACCGCAGTCTCCTTAGTGACGTGTAGGCACCCAGCGATGCGTTGACCAGCAAGTGGTTTTTTGCTCTCTGTAGCGGCTCGCAAGGCTGCCAACGCCGGCATCCTGCTTCGAGCCCACGAGATTCTGGCCTCGCCTACGTCGGCAAGGGAAATGTCGGCCACAGTATGTGGTCCCGAGGTGTTCACAGCCATCGCTGTCACCACCTCATCTTCAAGGTGCGTCTGGAGCAATCGTTTGGCGGTTAGCGTCAGCCGCCGCCCTTGCGTTGCTGTTCGTAGTACTGAGCGTAGTACTGTTCAGCGTACGTCCGAGCGGTCTGTTCATCATACCCTGAGGCGACCATCTGTTGAACATAAGCCTCGACTGGATCCATCGCCTCGACGCCTCCGAACTGTTCGACTGTATCCTCGTCAGAGTCCTTGCCGCCTCGCCCGCGCATCATCATCGTGACTACTACTACGAGTAGTAGGACGAATACTCCGATACCACCAATCAATAGCATACCCATGCCATCGCCTTCGTCGGTGGTAACGACCACCTCGATATGTGGAACCAGTGTGATACCAATCTGCTGATAGAGGGTGTGTCTCTCGCCGTCTCCCTCCTTGATCTTCACGTAGATAGTGGCAGCTACACCTGTTTCCTGATAGAGATCGGAGATGTCCAAGGTCATCGTGAACTGCTGATTATCAGTGAGCAGCCCTGTGACGTTGTACTTGCCAATTGATTTCTGGGTAATCTTCTGGGTTGGAGTGTAATCCAGTACAGCCTCAGTTAGAGCGACTTCGATGATAACGTCGCTGTTCTCGGCGCCTGAAATTAAGGTACCAGTAATGGTCACTAGGTCATCGTTCTGATTTTCGTTAGGACCCGGATTGGTGAACTGCACTATCGGTTCATCATCGCCAAAGTCCTCTCCTACGACTACGAAGTACATCCTGTGCTTCTCACTCTGCTTGCCCGCCTTGTCGTAGACAATCAGCTCGATTCGAATCTCGTTCTCGAGATTTCCATCTGGACTGGCAGTCAGGTTCCTGAATACGTAGGACCAATCATCTCCGCCGGCAGCCGCCGGAATCTGGAAGACGTGTCCCTCTAAGGTCGGCTCGGAGCTGTCCCAGGGATAATCGAAGAAGACCTTCCACTCATAGAGCTCGATGCCCTTCTCGCCCTCAGGTGCGTCGGGATCGTAGCTCTCGCTGGCGTCGAACGAGATGCTGAGGTCGCCGGTGTCGGATAGCCTAGCCCGGTAAATTGGCCATTCCACACCAGCGACAGTCTTGGTGCCGTCGAGACTGACGTACTCACTGGTAGTGGCATCTTCGACCATGGTTGCACTTGCCATCGGCCTGAACTCGTCTGCCAGAGTATCATCTGTGACTAGTCGGACATAGGTTATGCGAGTGTGTCCGGCATCGTCATGCAGGTACAGGGTGAGCAGCCACTCGGCACCGATTCGGCAACCTGTTGTCGAGGCAGAGTCACCAACGCAGAAGGAGCCGAGCGTTGGGATGCTTGGGCTGATCTGCTGGGTGTGACTATACTCGTCGGCATCTATCACCAAACCATCCCATCCTGTCACTGAATCGTTGTTCCCAGACTCCAATGTCCAGTCAGCTACTACTCCTTCGACTGACGTGATGTAACTGAAATCGAGATCAGAGTTGCTCTTGATGTACATGGTCGCGTAGGCTCCTGTAACGGAGTCAATCGAAGGCGCGACTCCGTTGATAGTAAGATCGAAACTTTCCTCGACGATACCGAAGTCGTTCGGGTAAGGGGTCATAAGGTAAGCCAACATGTTGGAGAGTAGTGGTATGCTTGAGCCTCCAAACTCCTCGGACACACTCGGGTTCTCTACGTCGATTGTAGTGACTATCAGGCCTCCAGCACCTCGATTGCATAATGAGAGAAGAGACTGGGCATCATATTCAGTGTCACGCATCAGAGTGTGGAAGGTCCCTGTTGGATCACTGATGCGCCCGCCGCATACCTGTGGAATCTGGGTAGATTGAACTTGTGCCGCATCGAGTCCGGCCAGAGCTATGTGTGAGCCACCATTGATTCCACTGAACGCAATCGGATCGACGTTGCTGAGTATCGGGTGGTACTGATCTACAATGGTCAGGTTGCTATAGTGGACTCTGTTGTCAACGGTGAAGTTGACCTGATTCCTCATCGCGATGTCCATGCCAAACGGCAGTCTGTTGGGTTGGTACTCGTTGCGATATGGGCCGAGGTGCATCTGCACTGTACCTCCTCCACTCATGTAGTCCTCGAGAGTCTCGGTTAGGCTGAGTCCGTCGCTCTCACGGGTCTCTGCCAGCGCCTCATAGTACTCGCCGTAGTAGACGTTGTAATCGGTCTGCCATGGCAGCAACACCTTGTTGAAGTGCTCAACCCAATCAGGTGTCCCGTAGGTATCCCAGTTTTCCATACGCAACTGAGTATACGTCTTGCCCATTGCCTCTAGATCATTCTTGACACTCTGCAGGCGATTTTGGTCAGTTGGGTTGGACAGGATTGCGACATCGATGTTGTCATAGAACTGGATCTCAAAGTAACGGTCGTTGCCTGAGGACTCAAGGGTCCCGTTCTCTTGGAACAGGTCAGCGTAGAAACTGATGTTGTAGGTGTGCGCATCGTACCATGAATTGTACGGGTTGGTCCAGTTGGCCTGACCCCTCTCGTGAGGAGCGAGGTCGAACGGTCCGTTGTCGCTTGATTCTTCGTAAACAGTCTGTCCCGTGTCCAAATCAACGACCTTCATTGTAATCTGGTACTCGCCCGCGATGACCCCGTTAAGAAGCGGTACAGCGAAACTGTGGGCTGATGCGTCATCGATTGGATAGACGCACTCGTAAGTGATGTCCGCCACGCACTCCAACACATCAGGCTGTAGCAAGGTGATATCCGCGCTGGCGATACTGAAAATAATCGACGAGTGGTTGTTAGCGGTGTTAACCTCGGTCTCATTGTACCATGCAGTCATCGGATCGGTGTTGTCGAAGATAGTGGTCACGTCAATCTTGTATATGCCACTCTGGAAGTCGTGTGTGGCCATGTTGACTATCTGATGCTCAGCGGCATCCAGTCCGGTCACGTCGACCGTGTAGGTCCCATCGTCCTCGAAGGTGAATTCCTCTACACGGACATTGTCCACGCCGAAGCCGGACAGCCCGGCGTTGCCGTTAACTCCATCGTCATTCGATTGGAATCTCCATGTCAGGGTGACATCGGAGCCAGAAAGAGATGTACACTCGTCGCGCCAATCTCCGGTATCGGCGCTGGTGCGGTTCAGGATGACGATATGTGTCATGTCGACGGTTACTGACTTGAGGATGTTTTCGGAGTCAAACCAGACCACTGAGTTGATGTTGTCCGAGTGGTCGCCGAAATACTCGACCTCGTCGTAGCCGTTGAGATCGAAATCCTCGCAGCGGTGGAAGTTGGGATCCTCCGGATTAGTATTCTGGATGCCGTTCTCATTAAGGTCGGTCCAGGTCCCGTAGACAACACCCTCGAAGACCTCTCCCTGCTTAGTCCAAGTAATCTCTAGGTTGGCTGCATCCCGGATAGCTAGGATGTTGCCGTTGTTGTCCTTGAGGTAGTCACCCTCTGCATAGTAGTCGAAGGTCAGGTATGTGAAGTCGGCCCCTGTTGCCGAGACAGGGATTGGGTCCAGTGTCATGGTTTCATTCCAGTTGTCGCCGTAGCCGTCGCTCGGGTGTCCCAGCCAATATGCGTGACTGTTGAACACGCCGACATTCTGAGGGAGCATGTCGTTCGAGCCTGTAGAGTCATCAAGTCTGCTACCATTCTCGTTGCCGTCATCTGACCACATTGGCTCGATGCCTGAGAAATCCTCGATAGCGACGAGGTCGGGCTCGGCGTTCTGAATGAATGCCTCTAACTGGAAGTCAGTCAGGGTGTTGCCGCAGTTCTGGGCCTTGACACGGATGTCACGCTCGCCTGAGGCGTACCTGACTCCATTCTCCAAATCGACCCAGTGCTCCTCAGCAAGGCACGGATCGAACAAATTGTTCACTGTCAACTGGAACCTGATATCGTCATTGAGTTCGTCCATGTTGGTGAAGCCCGTGGGGTTGGTCAGTTCGGTCTTCACGTAGTAGGTCCTGTTGTCGATGAAGTCAGCAGTCAGGCTGACTTCCTCGGATGCACCTGCTGCGAAGTTGTTGAAGGTCAACTGTTGGCTCACGGTCTCAGTGGTACCGAATGTTATGTCCGTCTTCCTGATGGTGATGTTGTCAAAGGCGAATCCGTCATAGCCGGTATCCTGTGATGACCCAGCGGGGCCAACGGAGCCCATCAGACCGCTGCGGAAGCGGAATCTGATGTCGACTACTTGACCCGCGTATCGCGTTAAATCGATAGATTCTCTCTCGTCAGGGTCGGGAGAGGTTCCGCCACCTTCTGTGTAGTTCAGCCATCCAGTGGCTGTTTCATAGTAGAAATTGTTGTTGTAGGTGTTGTATTCCGGGTCAACTCCTTGGTATAATATACGGAAATAGCGCTCATTGTCCCAGCCACCGTT
>Ga0315316_10001963_pt1 | contig 14635 bp, 14 predicted proteins | sample M160m3416metaG_FD_203702 | JGI IMG/M metagenome (GOLD analysis project Ga0315316, IMG submission 203702) | Ammonia-oxidizing marine archaeal communities from Monterey Bay, California, United States - M1 60m 3416 | ecosystem: Environmental > Aquatic > Marine > Intertidal zone | place: USA...
TCTTCTAGTCACTTGTGGGGGATCAATTCGGCATCTATTTGTTGTCAAGTAAAAGGGAACATAGTCTTCATTAAATAATTGGCTAATAATTATTTCATAGTCTTTCTTTGCAATTAGTCTTAGAAAAGAAGGGGTGTAAGCTATAGTATCATAAATTTCACCAATTAATTCAGGATGAGATTTTTCTAGTTTTATTATTGCATCATCAAAATCATTCAAATTTTTTGAAAAATCGTATAAAATATCTTTCAATGATGATTTTTCCAGTACAGATTTGACAATTTTATGAAATGAGAATTTAAAATCATCTAATTCTTCTGAATTAAAAAAATTTTCAATTACAATGTAACCATTTTTATGAAAAGAATCAATTTTTTGTTGATCTAATTTCATATTATAATCAATAATGGGATATAAAAAAACCTGTTTATTCAAAATTTATGAATAGTTTAATATGAAATTATGAAATGTAAATAAGAGAAAACATGGAAAAAAAAGAAAGTAATAAAAATATAATTAGAGTATCAAAAAAAAATGAACCAGAATTAAATGTTTTTTATTCAAATGCATATTCAGAAAATCATATTTTAAATAATAAAATTCATCATGATTGGCAATTTTTAGAAAATCCATATAATGATTTTCCACATAAATCAATTTTAATAATCAAAGATAACCAAATAAAATCTCATCTAGGAATACAACAAGTAAAAATAAAAATATTCAATTATGAAATCAAGGCTGCATGGCATATGTCATTTTTTACCTTAGAAGAGCATAGAGGAAAAGGATTTGGTGAGGAGTTAATTTTACAAGAAAAAAATAGATTTGATATAACTTTAGTGCTTAATGGTTCTGAAGGAACAAAAGTTATCTATGAAAAAAATGATGGCATGTATTTTGGTGATTTAAATAGATACATTGCAATATTAAATAAAAAAAGAATTGAACAATTTTTAGAACAAGAGATTTTATTGGATGAAATAAATGATGAAGAGGTAGACGAAGAATTTACTAGAGAAGTATTGCTGGATGAAACATATGAAAATTTTTGGAATGAGGTAAAAAATAGATATCCTATCACTGTAAAAAGAGAACGAGAGTATCTACTTTGGAGATTTATAGAACATCCTCTAATTAACTATCATTTTATGGTTTTACGAGAAAAAGAAAAGATAGTTGGATATGCAGTGATACATTTTGAGACAAATAATAATGAGATAAAGGCTGCTAGAATTGTTGATTTAATCGTATTAGAAGAGTTTGAAGAAAAGATTTTGAATTCAATAGTGAATTATTGCAAACCGTTTGTAGATTTTGTTGATTATTATTCAACTGGAAGTTTTCATAAAGAGAATTTGCTTAAAACAAGATTTTTTATAGAAAATAGAAAAATTAAATTTCCATCCGTTTTTCAACCAGTGGATAACTCAAGAAGTTCAAAAATTAATTTCTTTTTTAGATTAAATGGAAAAATTGATGAAAAGGATGTTTTTGATTTAGAGAACTGGTATATTGTTAAAGGGGATTCTGATCAAGATAGGATTAATTAGTTTAGTTTTACTATGATGTCATGGCAGAGTCATGTAAAATTATAATGTATCATTATGTAAGAGATATCAAAAATAGCAAGTTTCCAGGTATTAAGGGATTAGAGAAAAGTGAATTAATTAATCAGATTGAATTCTTAAAAAAAAAATTCCATGTTATAACGATTGAGGAAATTATAGAATATATTTATGAAAACAGAGAATTGCCATCGAATTCAGTTTTATTGACATTCGATGATGGGCTAAAAGATCACTTTCATAATGTATTTCCAATTTTAAAGCAATATGAGATTAAAGGATCATTTTTTATTCCAATAAAACCTATAGAGGAAAAGAAAGTGTTAGATGTACACAAAATTCATTTAATTTTAGCTAAAGTAAGAGATTTCAATATAATAATTAATGAGATAAAAAAGCATATTTCACAAAATAAGAGATTGTATAATCTGAGATCATTTCAAGAGTATTATCAATCATTCTCTTTATTTAGCAGATATGATCCTAAAGAAATAATTTTTATTAAAAGAATGTTACAGAGAGAATTACCAGAACAATTAAGAATTAAAATTGTTGATGAATTATTTAGGAGATTTGTAATTAACGACGAAGTAGATTTTGCAGAAAAATTTTATGTGAATTTAGAAGAAATGAAGGAGATGACTGAATCAGGCATGTATATTGGTTCACATGGATATTCCCATAAATGGTTTACCAAGTTATCCAATATAGAATTAGAGAAAGAAGTTTCATTATGTGTTAAATTTGCAAAAAAGAATTGCGGAAACAATGATTTGGTAATGTGTTATCCTTATGGAGGTCATACAGCAAGTATTGCAAATTTAATTAAAAAAATGGGTTATAAATTAGGCTTAACAACAAATGTTGGCGATGCAAATCTTTCAGAAGATAATGCATTTACATTAGAAAGATTTGATACAAATGATTTTCCCAAATAGTCACTAATTAGTTATATAACATATATGGTATATTGTAAATTTAGTATCATCGAAAAAAAATGAATATTAAAAACAAAAAAGTTAGTTTAATATTAAAAATTAATGAAAAAATTTATTCAAGTCAGGAATATTTTGATATTGTAAAATTTCAAATTTTAAGATTGAAACATCATTATTCAAATGTAATTATTTTAGATTTACATAAAAAACTAAAAAAGGAAAATTTTCAGATAACTATGATTAACAATATAAAACAGTTAAAAATATGGAAGAACTTACAATCAGATAATTCATTTTTTTGTATTATAGATTCAGTAAATCCATTATTAGATTTTGAATTACTAGATAAAATGATTGAATTTTCTGGATTTGAGAAAAATGTTTTTTCAATTGGAGCTATACCTGGTACAGCACCGGAGATTTTAATTGATGGAAAAAATGTTTTACCGTTTGTTTTAGACACATATTCTAAATCAAAAGCGTTTTCAATCTATCATGACACACAGAGGAAATATAATAATCAATTTAATCTTTCACGACCTATAAGAATAAAGATTTTTTCAAAACTTATAAAAAAAATTGATAATATAAAAAAAATAACAGTTAAAGAGTTTATCAAGGAATTAGAAACAGAAAAAACTTTTAATTTTATATTAGATTATGGTGAAAAAGTAAGAACATTAAATGTGACTAAATGTTTACATTGTAATTCAAAAAATTTTATCCCATTATACTGTACAACTAGTCAGCCAACATTAGGATTTTTACCATCATCAAGATCATTTTATAAAAAATGTATGAATTGTAATTTAATTTTTCTAAATAAGCAATGTAGGATTGAAGATTTGGATAAATTCTATGACAAATTTGAACGGCCATTAACAGATGAAAGAAAAATTATATTAAATTTGGTACAAAAGAAAAATGGAACTCATTTTGATGAAAAATTAAAAGTTCAAAAAATATTTCAGAAATATCTTAAAAAGAAATCCAGAATTGTTGATTTAGGTTGTGGATTTGGTGAATTTCCATGCCTAATCAAAAAATTCAACCCAAGTTGGGAAGTTTCTGGAATAGATTTTAATTTAGATCATGTTAAAAAGATTTTGAAAAGTTATTCAGTAAATGTAGAAAATAAAAATTTTGTAGAAAAGAAAATTGGTGAAAAACTGAATATGATTTCTGCAATGCACGTTGTAGAACATATACCATTCCCAAATTTATTGAATTTTTTCATCAATGTCCATGATTCTTTGAGTATGAACGGATATTTTTTAGTCACAACACCAAATTATGATTCTAAAATTGGGAAAATTTTTGATTATCATTTAGCGATGCCACCAATTCATCAAACAATTTTTTCAGATCAGTGGTTAATAAATTATTTAAAGAAGAAAAAGTTATTTAAGATAATTAAGAAAGAATCTGCTTCAGTAATATTAGAAAATTTTGAAAGTTGGTTTTCATATTATTCTGAAAATGCACCAAATGAAGATATTAGAAATATGTCAGAGATTTGGAAATCTATTCATAATAATAAAAAACTTTTTGATAGTTTTAAAAAAAATATTAATGATACCAATGATGGTTCAGAGACAATTTTACTATTTCAAAAGACAAGAAGAAGTTTGTAAAAAAGATTTTAAAGGCATATTATTACCTCAGTATGTTTATGAAATATTGTAAAAAATGTTTAATGCCTGATACAAGACCAGGCATAAAATTTGTAAAAGGAATATGCCTTCCATGTATTAATTATCAAAAAGGAAAAGATACAGACTGGTCAAAAAGAAAAAAACATTTAGAAAAGATTTGTAAAAAATATAGGAGAAAAAATGGTAATGATTATGACTGTGCCATTGCAGTTTCGGGAGGAAAAGATTCTCATTTTCAGGTATATTATATGAAAGAAGTGATGAAAATGAATCCTATTCTATTTACTGCAGGTAGTATTGAATGGACTGAAACTGGTCGTAAAAATTTAGAGAATTTATCAGATACATTTAGTTGCGATATTATTGAATTTCATCCAAATATTGATGTTGCACGAAGAATGGCTCTAAAATCTTTTAAGGAAATTGGACAACCGAATTGGTACATTGATTCATTGATGTATCATTTTCCAATTAAAATGACAATGAAATTTAATATTAAATTATTAATTTACGGAGAGGATGTAAATTATACGTATGGTGGAAAGTATGATAAAGAAACTCCAGACGCAACTTATCAATTAAAGAATGATGCAATTAAACCTATTTGGAAAAAGATGTTAAAAGAAAATGCCATTACATCATATCAATTAGAATCTGCGAAACAGCCAAGCATTAAGGAAATGAAAAAATTTGGACTAGAGATGATTTACTTAAGTTATTTTGTTCCTTGGAATTCACATCATAATTATGAGGTAGCACAGAAATGGGGATTCCAACATTTAGATCATGAATATTCAAGAGAAGGAACTATTGAGGGATATAATCAAATAGATTCCATTAGTTATTTGTTGGGACAATTTTTAAAATATCCTAAATTTGCACATTCAGCTGCTACAGAGATGGCTTCTAGATGGATAAGATATGGTATGAAATCACGAGAAGAGATGATACCAATTGTTCAAGAAGAAGACGGTAAATTAGATCAGGAAATTGTAAATAGGTTTTGTAGTTTTACCAAAATTTCACCTAGAGAATTTTGGAGAGTTTTGGATAAATGGTACAACAGAGATTATTTCAGAAAAGATCCTGATGGGATTTGGAAACCAAGATTTAAGGTTGGAGTTAATACTTAATTAGAAAATATCTTCATTAGAATTTTTTAACATGTTCTTTAGTTAGTTTAATTATATTAGTTTCGTGAGATTTTATTAATTGTTCTAATAAAGTAGGATTAATTTCATTATCAATTAGTTGGCCACCTAGATATAATACATCTTTAATGTCACTATGTAATTTAAACAAATCAAAATCAAAAGTATTTTCATCAAGATATGTCAGATATCTATCTAGATAATCAATATTCACTTTAGTGTTAATTGCTTCATCAATTATTTTAGGTAATTGATTGATATCACTGACTTGGAAAACCCAAGGGAGAATAGAATAGCCAACCTTGGAGAATAATATGGTAGGTTTTCCAAAGAATGATGCTTCTAGACCAGTAGTTCCACCAATTCCAATAATTGCTGAGCATTTTTTTATCAGTTCTTTTGGAGGAAATTTTGGATGAACAAATTCAACATTTGGTAGAGTCATAATATCATTATATTCTTCTACACTTCTCCAATCACGTGAAATTTGATCTGGATGTTCTTTAACCATTAATTTAAAATTAATCGGCAATAGTTTTGAAATATTTCTAATTATTTCAAGCTGATTATTAGTTAATGGTGCGGTAATTAGTAAATTGCGTTCCATATCCAAACTCAGTGGAAAATATAAAAAATTAGAATCAAGACTAACATTTTTTAGTGATTTTTTATTCAAAAAATTTCCTCTATAAAACCGCAGGAAATAATTTTTTAGCATATACAATACAACAGAGATTTTTGTTCTACCATAATACGTATAATGAGAATTAATATTAGTATTTGATTGAAATAAAAATTTGAGACCTGCTTTTAATATGTTCACAGGTTTGAGGTTCCAATCTAAATTTGCAGTTAATACTTGTTTATTGTAATCAAAACTATTTTTATAGGAAATTAAATTTTCCAGTGTTTTGAATTTGCCAGATACATTTTCTAGTGAATGTAGATCATCAAATGTTTGTGGGGTAGATGAGATTAAGCATTTATAACCAAAATTTGGATAGGTAACAATTAAAATTTTTTCACCTAAGTTTTTACACATTTGATAAAAAACTTCTAGATGTTGAAACCCAGGTTCTTTCATTATGATATGATCAGGTTTAATTTCATTTAGAATTGATTCAAAAAAGCGACATTCTGTTTCCAATATAGATAAAACTTCATTTTGCGAAAAATTATGAAAGTTAAAGAATCTGTAGAATGTTCTTTCATTGATAGCTAATTTCCATAAATCAATTTTGTATTTTTTTTCAAAATTTTTTAGATATTCCAGATCAGGAGTATTTTTACTAGATATATTGTCATGGAAAAACCAGAATTTTTTTAGATTAACTATTTTTTGTGTATTAAAAAAATTTTTAGCTTTATCAGGCACGTCTATAATTGCATATGATTCAGAGTCCACAAATTGATTGATTTTGGAAGCAATAAGAAATTGAGTAAAATCACTGGAAAACCAGAAAAGAATCTTTTTTGACATTGGATTTTTTTTCAAAAAAAATACATATAGACATTGCTATAAATAGACTATTTTCAATTAGCTTGAATTAATATTAATTTAGAAATATAATTGATTAGTTAGATTTTATAACTAAGTCAGAAAGTGAGAGTATGAAAATTACCGTTGGAATACCTGCATATAATGAAGAAAAGAATATTGCAAAAATAATAATTAAACTCAAGAAAATTACAGATTGTATTTTAGTATGTGATGATGGCTCATCTGATTCAACAGCAGAAATCTCAGAAGAACTAGGTGCAATTGTAATAAAACATCAAAAAAATAAAGGGTACGGTGCAGCAATTAATTCTTTATTTTTAAAAGCGAAAGAATTGGAGACGGATATTTTCATTACCTTTGATGCTGATGGACAACATAGAATTGAGGATATTTCATTACTGAGAGAACCTATTGAAAATAATGAAGCAGATTTAGTTATTGGATCAAGATTTCTCCAAACTAAATCAGAAGAAATGCCAAATTATAGGAAAATGGGAATAAAAATAATTACAAAAGTTACTAATTTATCAATTAAAGATAAGTTAACGGATTCTCAGAGTGGTTTTAGAGCATATGGTAAAAAAGCAATACACGAAATAACACCAACAGAAGAAGGCATGGGAGTCTCTACAGAGATATTAATCAAAGCTAGTAATTTAGAATTAAGAATTGCGGAAGTACCAATAAAAATACATTATCATGGGGATACATCAACACATGATCCAGTATCACATGGGACATCAGTTTTACTTAGTACAATAAAATTTATATCAATACATAATCCTTTAAAGTTCTACGGTATTCCAGGAATAATTTTCTTAGGGATTGGTTTAGGTTTTATATCGTGGACTATTCAAATTTATTCAGCACATCAAGAAATTATTACAAATGTTTCACTAATTGGAATTGGGTGTATTGTATTAGGTGCAGTTCTATTAATGACAGCTGTAATTCTTTTTTCACTGGTTACGCTCATAAACGATACAAAAAGGTCATAAAGGAATTTAAGAACAATTAAGTTGAAATAAGTATGTTAGAAAATAAACAAGTAAAAAAAATTAAAGAAGAATTAGTTAGATCTGGAAATAATTTTTTAGGAATTCTAAATGATATTAAGCGTCAACCAGAAAATGCTGCAGACGAGCTTGGTGTGTCGATTAATCAAATTAATTCAATAATTAGAGGTGAAGAACCAATTTCATTTGAATTGATACAGAAAGCTGTTGAGATTTGGCCGGTTAGTGAAAGAGATTTCTTTGTTGTAAAAGATGATTCTCCAAATGGAGTGTTTATTATGAAAAAAGAGGAATCTGAAAAAAGTTCTAGAGTAATGAAACGTGCAGGAAATCCATATTACGAATACAGAGATACTGCAATGACTAAAACAGCGCCATTTAGACCAGAATGGATTTTAGAATTATGTGAAGTGGAAGATAATGATCCAGAAAATACAAAAATTCAATGGAATAATGGTCACTTTCTACATCAATTTACCTATTTTATTGGAGAAGTGAATTTTTATTATAAAGGACAAAACGGTAAAAAAAAAATTGCCATAATGAGTACAGGCGATTCTATGTATATCACACCTTTCGTTCCACATACTTTTGCAACAAGAAAAAATTCACAAGGTAAAGGTTTGATTTTAGCTTTAACATATGGAGGAAAATTAACAGGCGATACGCAACAAGAATTATCAACATTGGCTAATCTAGGACCAAAATTTGCATTGGACTTTTCAACGAAGGAAAAAATGATGGGGTCAACTCTAAAATATTTTCGAGAAATTACAAGTTTAACTTTAGAAGAATTATCAAATAGAACACATATTTCATTAGAAAAAATTAAGAGATTTGAGTTTGGAGATGAGTTTCCAAATCATGAAGAATTACAAAATATTGCAAATACTTTAGGAATAAATTTGCGAGATATTTTGCCAAATGATGAAATTGAAGAAAAAGTAATCCTAAAACATAATCATGAAAGGAAAAAATGGTTTTTTCCTACTGGAAAAGATTCTTATGAATTTATTGAGCTAGCACAATCAAAAACATTGCCATTTTCAAAATCTTTTGAGGTAATAATTAAAAATAATGAAAAAAATAATTTGAATTTAGAGATTGGACTGCATCAATATATTTACAATATAGGAGAAAAATCAATTGAAATTAATTGGAGATTAAATGATAATGACTTTAATGAAAGTATAGATCCAGGCGATTCAGCATGTATCAAACCATTTGTACAACATAATTTTTGTGGAGAAGGCAAATTACTAGTATTGAGAATAGGAGGAAAAATTTCAGGTGATCCACAAAGAGAATTATCAATTGTAGGTAGAGAAAATACAGAAAGAGCAATCAATGAAACAGTGCAGTGGTTTGATTCAAAAGGGAAGAATTAAGAAATTAATTTTGAATGTAAAATGAAGAAGAAAAATATCATTATTTTAATGATAGATGGAGGAAGATTAGATTATACACAAAATTCAAAGATATTTTCTGAATTAAAATCAAAATCTATTTTTCTGTCACAATCAATAACATATGCTCCACATACTATTGCTGCAATGCATGCAGTATTTAGTGGAACATATGGCACTAAAACAGGAACAAATAGCTATTGGTCAACTTTCAAATTTAAAAAAAATGAATTTAAAACATTAACAGAATATCTACATGATGATAACTACTATACTCAAGCTGATGTCATAAATCAATTAATAATTCCAAAACAAGGCTTTGATGAATTTGTTGTCCATGATGAAGATAATGATGATTTAACAAAAAGGCATAAAGAAATACTTCAAAATATTATAAAAAAATCAAATGGCAAAAATTTCTTTGTATATTTACATTGTAGTAATATTCATACTGGCATTAAAAATGAAGTTTTGAATGTTTATAGAAATCATAGTAAAGAGTTTTTTGATAATAAAGAAGCAAATGAAAAAAGATACAAAAATTTATTCATTAATGTAGAAAATTATTTACAATCAATTTTAGATGAAATTAAAAATTTGAAACTTGATGATAGTTCATTAATTCTAGTAATGTCAGATCATGGGGTAAGTCAAGGCGAAAAATATGGCGAGCATGCATATGGAGCGTTTTGTTATGATTATACACTTAGGACTTTTACATATTTTTTGGCAAAAGATTTGAAAACAAGTGAAATTAAACAGCAGACAAGAACAATTGATTTTATGCCAACAATTTTGGATTATCTAAAAATAGATTTTGATAGAAATTATAAAAAAATTGATGGAACTTCATTAATTTCATTATTTGATGGAAAAGATATGGAAGAAAAAATAGCTTTTTCTGAAACTGGAAATCCATTATATGAAAAAAAGCCGCCGAAAGAACCTAACACATGTTCTGTAAGAACATCAAAATGGAAATTAATCTATAATGAGCATAACGATACAAAAGAATTGTATAATCTTGAGAAGGATAAAAATGAGAATAACAATATTGTCAATACAGGATTAAATATAGAAAAAATACTAGAAAACGAATTACAGAAAATAAGAGATGATAAGTAATTAAAAAATATCTTCGGCATTTTTTAAATCTTCAATAGTATCAATCTCACACCATTTACTATCAATCATTATAGGATGTACCTCAACATTAGATTCTATTAATTCTTGAAGCATATCAGTAAGATATGCAAAATTTAGAGATTTTGCATCATGAAATTGTTTATTTTTATCAGAAATTTTTTCATATATTTTTAAAAAATTTTTACAGCCCTCGTTTGATAACTTCATTATGCCTAAAAATTCCCCAATAATAGAATTTGATTTTTGAATATTTTTTTTAATTTCTATAATTTTATACGAGTTATCAAATAATACATTTTCTGCTTCTGACAAAGGATGTGATTTTCTATGTTCATACTGCTTTTTCCAATTAAGATCGATTGCAATTCCAATGTCGTTTTTTGAATTAATTACTTTCTTTATTATTAAATCATCAAATAAGATATCAGAATATATAATTATAACATCATCAAGTAATTCTTTTTTTGCAACCATTAAACTCCCTAAAATATCATGTTGAAGATGATTTTCATCATGAATAAATTTTACATTAGAAAATGAAAATTTCTCTTTAAATGGACCAGTAATAATTATTATTTCATTGATTCCATTTGAATTAAGAACAGCTATTTGTTTTGAGATTATTGATTTACCATTTACTTGAATTAGTGATTTTGGAGTATTAATAAAATTTTCAGAAATTCTCTTACCAGAACCAGCTGCAATTATTATCGCTTTCATTTTAAATCAATTTATTGCCGTGATGAATCGTGATTTTATATTTGGTGGATCAATATTTACACGAGATGATTTTTCTGTACTTTTTGAAACCTCAACTTGTATGAATATTGGACCAGAATTTTGTTTTACTTTTTCAAGTGTTTTTTCTAATGATTTCTTTGAATTAGTTTTGAAAATTTTGTAATTTACAGATTTGGCAATCTTTGAAATATCAATTTCTTTTGAATAAGTTGGTTGCCCTCCTGTTGATTCATGCATTTTATTATCAAAAATTATATGAATTAGATTTTTTGGTTCAAATGATCCAATTGTTACTAATGAATTAAGATTCATTAAGATATTTCCATCTCCATCAAAAACAAAAATTTTCTTTCGTGGTTTTTTCATAGAAATCCCTAATGCAATAGAAGATGCAAGTCCCATTGAGCCTATCATGTAAAAATTTGATGGCTTTTCTAAAGTAGAAAATAAATCTCTACTAATGAATCCATTTGCGGATACAATAATATCGTTTTTAATTTTTCTACAAATAATTTCCATTGCCTCACGTCTAATCAAGAAAATCCCTCCGAATTATCAATGCAGCTGATTTGTTTTTTTTAATTTTTGATATGGCCCAATGACAGTTTTTTTGCCATGTTTTTTCAGTCAAAATACGATTTTCGAGACCTAGAGAATCCAATAGCTGTGGTTGAATTTTTCCAATCTTTTCATGTTCAGGTGCGTCATTATGTAAATAACCTCTCCATCCAATTAAAAATAACATTGGTATTTCATATAATTGAACTAATGATGTTATTGTGCTGAGTGAATTTGCAAAACCGGCATTTTGCATAAACACTAGTGTAGGGCTTTTGGAGAGTATCATTCCGGTGGCAATACCAATTGCTTCTTCTTCCCTATTAGCAATAACAATCATTTTACGCTTAAAACCTTCATCAATGAAAAATTTTAGCGTTGAATCAGGTACACCAACAAAATTTTTTATGTATTTTTTTTGAAGATATGTGAAAAATTCACGTTGTGATTTTTCGTTCAACTAAATATAACCCATTTTTTTTAAATTTTCATCAATAATTTTTTCTTGGTTTTTTATTTCATACATTTTTTGTAAATTAAAAATATCATCCATAGAAGAAATTTCTTGAGTTATATCACTAATTCTTTTTGAATTATTAAGTTGTTTTAATACATTATTAATTGCAGAATATGCTGCACGTAGAGTTTGATTTGCATAGATTATCATTTTAAATTTATTTTTAATTAAATCATCAATAGACACAGTAGGATAAGTTGTAGGAACTACAACTAACGGTATATTTCCATTCCATAATTTAGAGAATTCTAAGATTTCATCAGGTGAAGATTTCTTAGAATGTATTAAAATTGCATCAGCACCTGCAGATTCATATGCAGATGCACGTGCTATCGCATCATCCATTCCTGTTTCAGCAATTAATGCTTCCGTTCTAGCAATAATCATAAAATTTTTATTTACTTTTGCTTCTTTGCCTGCAATAATCTTTGCAACAAATTCTTTTTCAGAAATTAATTGATGACTACCATTTTTTAAAAGACTGTTCTGTTTTGGAAAAGTTTTATCTTCAATACAAATTGCTGCAACACCAGCAGATTCAAATTTTTTTACAGTGTGACTAACATTGCTGGGGCCTCCAAATCCAGTATCACAATCTGCAATAACAGGAATTTGACATGATTCAGTAATACTAGATGAAACATTTAGAAAATCAGTCATGGTCAAAATACTGGCATCAGGCAATGCATGAGTAGCAGATATAGCAAAACTTCCAGTCCAAATTGCATCAAAATTATTTATTTCAATTAATTTGGCAGACATTGCATCAAATGCACCACCAACTTTCAAAATAGGTTTTTTATTCAAAAGATTATGTAATAAATCAGAATTTTCCATTAGATTTCTAAAATCAAAAAATGATTAACTTATAAAAAATGTTCCATTAAACAATACATGTATGCAATTAAACAGCCTTCAGAAATAATTTTTGGAGAAAATAGTCTGATAAATTACAAATTTCCAGAGAAATGTTTGCTAATTTCTTCTAGTGGCGCAAAAAAACGTGGATGGTTAGATTTAGATTTTGTGAAAAATTATCATATTTTTAATAATGTGGAAAGCAATCCATCGATTGAAACTGTTCAAACTATTTTAGATGAATTTAAGAATTCAAATTTTTCACACGTTATCGGATTAGGTGGTGGAAGTGTTATGGATGTAGCAAAGTTTGTAGGTTATAAAATGCTAAAAAAAAAAATAACTGTACCTACAATTTTTGGTAGTGGAAGTGAAGTTACTAGAATATCAGTTCTAAAAGATGATAATAAAAAACAAAGTTTTCATGACGATAAAATTTTTGCAGATATAGCAATTATTGATCCAATTTTTATGAAAACAACACCAAAAAAAATTATTAATGAAGCAATTATTGATGCATGTGCACAAAGTACAGAAGCATATGATAGTAAAAATTCAAACATGTATACAAAATTTCTTTGTCAAAAAGGGTTTGAGAATATAGAACGTGGATTGAATGAGTCAGATAATAAAAAAATTATTTTTGGTACATTATTAACGGGATTGGGATTTGGAAATGCATCGACTACTTTAGGTCATGCATTGTCATATGTATTTTCAAATGAAGGTTTTTCACATGGACATGCTTTAGCGTTTACTACACAAGTAGCACATAAATTTAATAATTCAATTTTTTATAATAGATTTAAAAAAATTGTGGATACATTTGGATTTAAAAAAATTAATCTGAAAATTGATCTTAATGATGCAGCAAAAACAATTTTACAAGATAAAAAACATCTCAATAATAATCCAAAAAAAGTTACGGAAGAAGATCTCACCAATCTACTCAGATTAATAATTAAAAATTAAACATAGTCCATTTTTTTAGTTCATCCTCAATTAGTTCACTTTCATCATTATTGCTTTCATCTGATTTTTCAGGTAATTTTTAAAATTTTCTCCATTAATTATTCGATCTTGTCGTGCACCATCAATTGTAATGAATGCAAGATTCATGAATTCAAAAAACATTTAGTCATATATGATCATACTAATGAAATATTCCATATATTGGATACAGTTTTTATGATTCTATGATTCTGAGCAATTCTTTTTCTGCTTTGTAAGTTGGATCATAATTTTTCCATTTTTCACTAACTTTCCATTGTGATAATTTTGTTTCTTTATATTTTTGATTAGCCATCTGGAGCATCCGTCTAGTATCATGTGCATACATAAATTGTTTTAAGGCTATTAATTCTGGAATTGTAAAATTTTTACTGACGGTTGCCGTATAATTAGTTGCATCACCGCAATCTTTCATAAATTTATCCAAGGCTTCTAGATACCATTTTTTTAAAATGACATTATTGATTTTATATTTTCCATCATGTACCAGTTTTAGTCTTTCATCATATTGTTCTAAAATAAATTCTCGATTATTATAGAAAAGTGGACTTCCTACATAAGGTGTACAG
>Ga0315316_10001966_pt1 | contig 14628 bp, 7 predicted proteins | sample M160m3416metaG_FD_203702 | JGI IMG/M metagenome (GOLD analysis project Ga0315316, IMG submission 203702) | Ammonia-oxidizing marine archaeal communities from Monterey Bay, California, United States - M1 60m 3416 | ecosystem: Environmental > Aquatic > Marine > Intertidal zone | place: USA...
TAATAGTCCAGAATCACACGTTGCCCTTTTTCCTACAAATCGGGGAGTGACAAGTAAATTTATGAATGGTGTGGTTAAGGATATTCTACCATCACCAGACGGAACACTTAAGGCCGGATATGGAATGACTACTAAAACCCCTATGGGAACAGATGCTGTTGGATTGGCTGACGATGAAATGAATATAGAAGAGGTGTTAGGAAGAAGAATTTCACAAAAAATTCAAATGAAAAGTACAGTAATTTCGTTTACAGTACCTGGCGATTCATCTAGAGAAGTAGGAGATCTTATATATTTTAGTTATCCTACTGAAAAAGCAGAAGTTAGAGATACAGGACAAATGGAAGAGCATAAGTATTATAGTGGTAGATATTTAATTACTGCCATAGAACACATAATAACAGACAAAGAATATACTATGGTTATCGAAGCTTCAAAAGATTCTTATCTTTCAGCACCATCAACTGGGTTTGATTTACAAGTTCCAGAAGTTCAAGAACCAGAAGGAACTACAGCTTCGGGGGGTAATTGATGGAAAATTTTATGGGGAAGGGTGGATTTGTTTGGTGGCAAGGAGTTGTAGAAGACCGCCAAGATCCATTATATCTTGGTAGGTGTAGAGTTCGTATTCTTGGCTGGGATACTGAGGATAAAACGAGAATGCCTACAAGAGAATTGCCTTGGGCATATCCAGTACAACCAATCACTTCTGCAGCACAAACTGGTGTAGGCATTAGTCCAACAGGCCCAGTAGAAGGAACGTGGGTTGTTGGTTTTTATCGAGATGGAGAAGATGCTCAAGAACGAGTATTCTTTGGAACTTTAGGGGGAATCCCTGGCCAGACGGCTCCTAATCCTCTTTCATCTAGGGGGTTTGGTGATCCAAGACCTTCTAGAAATGAATTACCAGCAGATCATCCAATGTTAGAAGAAGCAAACATCATTCCTGCGGTTCCGATGTTAGATAATGAACCATCTTCCAAAACACAAGTACCATTTGCTCCAGTTTCTATTAATTACTATAGGAAATCAGAACTAAAATCTGGAGCATTCATTAAAACTTTAAGGGCTGATGATCCAAAACATAATTATGAAGAATCACCACTATCTGCGGGATTTGGTAATTTAATTGTTCCACATACTCTTACAGCAATAATTAAAGAAAAGTCGATACGTTCTAGATATCCCGATATAGAATTTTTGGGAGAACCTACAACTCCAAGAGCTGCAAGAGGGGATTATGGTACTGCAGGTGCTGGTATTGGATTGTTTTCTGGTGATGGAATTATACAAGAAAAAGAAAAATGGAGATTGGCCTTTAGTTCAAATATTAGAAGAGCTAAAGCCTCAGACGAATCCACATGGGAAGAACCAAAACCATCATACGCTGCAAGGTATCCATATAATCATGTTCATCAAACAGAGAGTGGTCATCTTATTGAAATAGATGATACGCCTGGAGCTGAGAGACTTCACCGTTATCATAGAGCAGGAACATTTGAAGAAATAGGGCCATTAGGTCAAAGAGTTACAAAGATAGCAAATCAAGATTTTAAAATCAATATGTCTAATTATTATGGACAAGTACATGGAGATTATTTACTTAATGTAAGTAATGATCTTGATATAGTTTCTGCAGGATATTTTCATAATACTGGAACTATTGATATGTCTTCCTCTGGAGCAATTTCTATATCGGGCTCAGACCAAACACTTATAGGGGGTAAGGGTGGTGTAACTATTGATGCTGGTAGTGGCCCAGTTACTTTGAGGGGGTCAACATTTCATCAAGAAGTTGTTTCTGCTCAAAATACAGTTAAGACAAAGGGAAATTTCACTGCAGATACTGGTGGAAAACATGATATATTGGCTGGTTCATTAGGATTTGCATCACTTGGTGGAGCTTCGGTTTCTGCTGGTGGTTCAATGACTGTTATTAGTGATAATGTCCAAGAGTCTTGTTTGAACCTTGCAGGTCTCGCCGGAGCTCCGGCTAGGTCTTTCAAAGCAACAAACGGAAATATTGATTTTGAAACAGTATTACCTAGTCCAGCATTTGGAGCTTTTAATTTTAATGCAGGACTTGCTGGTCTATTAGGACAGATTTCTATAGATGCTTTAGGACAAATTTCTTTAAATATGGGCCCAGGCGGTTCAGTTGCAAAAATTACTTTGGGAGCTTCTGGAATAGAGTTATCATATTTGGCAGGACTTTCTAGTATAAAGTTAGATGCATTGGGAGTTACAATAAATGGATTAAAAGCAACGCTGGCTGGGTCTGTTCAGGCTAAAGTAGAAGGTGCTCTTGTGAATGTGGAAGCCTCAGGGATTAATACTGTAAAAGGTAGTCTAGTAATGATTAATTAGGAGTGATATGGCAATACCACATATTATATGGACTCAACCATTAAATTCACCTGCGACAGTAGCTGATAGTCATATTTTAAGAAATGATTTAGTTACCATTTCTAGAAAATCACCAACAAGTCCAGCAATAGCTGGAGTAGAAGGTGGAAAATATTTTGCAAGATTTAATGATGTAGATAGAACGATTAATCCATTTGTGAATAATGAATCACCCACACCCGATGTTCCTGCTAATACAGTTTATACTTTTGTAGACAGAGGACATATAAGTTTAGAGGGGGGAGTTTGGGAATTATTACCCTTTTCTTCTGGTGTATCTCCAGCTACTACAGTAGAATATGTTGATTTTGCTGGAACTGGTCATAGTCCGTATCCAGAATCTTATGGACAAGTGGGAGCCAATGGCACAGAGGCCGGAATCCCGCTTTGTGGTGTGAAGACAAATGTAGAAACTTCACATACTTATAGTATAAGTCCAATGGATATTCATTCTACGCCAGGAACAACATATGGAACTGGGGCAACGAATTACTATCGAACTGAAACTTCTGAAGGATGGGTTCATACCCCTGCAACTTTAACTGGAACTATATTTACTTCTGCATTTGGGGTTTCTTCTGCACCACAAGTCACTTATAAGTATTTAACTAATGGTGGTATTGGGTCATACGATAGCGAGTCTGGTACTTATGATAATTACGGCTGGGATTATGCAGCTGTGAATAAAATATCTGAACATTATACAGTAGGGGGATCATATCATAATGGAACTAACACATCAGATGTTCATACTGGTGCAATATTATTTGAATTGAGATATGATACTATGGCTACTCTTAGTACTGATACTGAGAAAAAAACAGTAACAGGAACAGCATCTTGGGCAACTGGTCAGGGTAGGACTGTAACATTTACAACTGATACAGATCACCTTTTGGCAGATGCTAATAATAGAGTTTATATTTCTGGAGCAAGTAACACTGCAATCAATGGTCTTTGGAATGTAGCATCAGTCACGAATAGTACAGTATTTACGACACAGATTTTTGGTGCTCAATGTGGCCCAGGTGCAATAACGAGTGATGTAACTATAGAGACATATGATGGTATAGATAAAGCTGGAGGCAAGCTTAAACAAGCTAGTGGAACTGTAACTTCGATAGTACATAGAAAAGTTGGTCATGCAGCTTCAGGGTCGCCAGGGTCGCCTGAATATGTGGCTGCATATCATGAAAATTTTTATGATTATACTGGTAGTCATGGAGTGGCCTCAAGCGGGGCTGCAGTAATAAATATTGATAGTACTAGTTCGGGTACTGCTAGTGACTTTTCTGGTAGTGTAACCAGAACTAGTGGAACAGTTGTAACTGCAACATTGGATAATGGTTCTGGTAATATTTCTTCATCAACTACAATATGGACAGGAAGTGCAAAAGTATACGAAAGTGTCAATGATGTTGAGATTATTGCTGGGGGTATGTATGGAAATAATCAAGTTATATTAGCTGGTAGTGTGTCACTAACCCCTGGCAGTTCATATTCGTTTCATGGAAATTCAACAACTGCTCAAGTTTCTACTGTTACCTTTACTGGTACAACTTGGAATACGAGTATGTTTTCAGATGCAGGATTTATTTTAAATACTGAAAGTGGTAGAGTGTATACTGAAGGTGCACCATCTACTCAACCATCTGGAACTGATGGAATGCCTGGGGGGTTTGATGCAAATTCAAACCCAAATGGTGGAGTAAGGGAAATTGATAGGTGGTGTCCGAAATATGCTCATGCCAAACAGAAAGCTTTAGAACGAGCAGATATAACAGAACTATTAAAGGCTAATACCTCTGGAAAATTTTCATTAGACCAAATGGCTGAAGCTCCTATAGTGGATGATAATGGAGATGTAACTACATTATTAGTTCCTAGAGATGGATTTCATGAAACGTGTTGGTTTACTATACGAGCACTTAAAAATCCTAGTCATAGAAGGACTAGTACATTTGTAGAAAATGAAGATTATATTGATAGAAGATTTGGTATTAGGGTATTTACTAATACCACTAGTGATAGGAATGAAATATTATTAGATTATGTTGATATATCAAATAAAGATGTCGTGGCAAATACCGATACTGCATTTGTAGATGAGGATAGAGTTGCTATAACAAATAAAAAACATTTAACATTAGGTTATGCAAATGGAACTTTTACAAACCAAGCTTAATAGGAGAAAAATATGGGAATGCCAGCATCAATAGCAGGAGATATGTCAATAGGTCATGCATTTTCACCAAGTCCAATTACTCCCTCTACAACAAATGTAATGGTACAGAAGAGTCCACCTCATGTTGCTGGTGATGTAATTGCAGTTCATGTATTAGGAAATTCAGCACATGCTGGGACAATATTAAATGCTTCTACTACAGTTTTCTTTGGTAAGAAGGGTGCTGCAAGACTTATGGATACAGGAGATTGTGGTGCTCAAATTTTAGGTTCTGGTGGTACAGTTTTGATAGGATAAAAAATAATATGGCAAAATGGACTGAAGGTAGACCAGAAAAAACTAAAGACTTCGTAAATGACTTGACCAACTTAAAGGGATTAGTGTTTCAACATTTATCAGAATTAAAAGATAAAAGAGATGAACTAGTTCAAGAAATGGAAGAAAAGAAACAAGAGATGAAAGAGAAGGAACAGGATGGCTGAATGGCAAAGTATAGAACTTGCTGATAGTGACACCCTTGAAGCACTTGGAAAATACGGAACTGAGGCTGTATCTAAAATTGGTATAGCACTTGATGTTATAAAGGGTGGTGCAGAAATCGCGAAAGTATTTTTACTGACTTCTGTAAATCCTTTGGCCGTTGCAATAGTTATAGCTGCAGATGAGATAATATCTGTTTTGAATCAATATAAAGAATCTGGTGTATCAATATTGATTATTGATCCCTTTAATCTTGAAAATGGTAGAAAGCAACCTAATAAATTAGGTCTGAAAATGAAGCGAGATAGTATTGGTGTAGTATTTGAAGTTTCCAGACCTCATCCAGTAGCTCCACCTACTGTAATTGGTGGATTGTATGAAGTGAATGATACGTTTAGAACAAGTCTTAATCTTGCAGATTTGGATGAAAGTTATAGAGATAAAAATGCAAAAAAGAAAAGTGATAAGGGGTTTATACCACCAATTCCTAAACTTGAATATCCCTATACATTCGTTCAGGGGGGGTATGATCCTGCAACATGGTCAGGTTCATTACAGACAGTTAATACATCTTCTGGTGTTGATGCCTTTGGTGAAGAAATTCCTGGCATTCCTTTTCCAGAATTACCTGCAGACCAAACTATTGAAATGATGGCAGCGGCCTTTGAAGATGAAGGGGATATTCCAAAGTATGAAATACTCCCATCAGTAGTAAGTAAATCATCTCAAAAATATTATGACGCGAATGGACAGGAAGTAACATTTGAAAATCAACAAGATAAACTTAAAGAATTACGATTAGAACTTTATGGTAGTGCTAATACAAAAATTGCTACAACTGAAAGAGGCGTTTTAACAAAAAGAATAGCTACTGGTAGACCAGAGTATACTGGTGATATGGGAGAGAAAAATTTTGAAGTATCTGCTCTGGCTATAGTTGTTGCTGCACAAAATCCTTTAAAATTTGTAGAATCACTATCATCAATAGTGAACACATTATTACCAGATCACAAAGAATTATTGAAATCCTTGTCGGCTGCCATAAAAGCTACTCATACTCAAACGCAAAACTTAGTACTTAGAGAAGATACAAAATATGGAGAGTTTCAAAAGTGGGATTATATCATTGGAGAAAAGAGTGGATGCATAGGAAGAATTAGAGAAATAACTGGTCGAGAAGATAGTGTAATGACTGCCGTTACAATAGAAACTAATCAAGTTCCAGACACCGGCCCTCATCCATCACCCCAACCAAAACTTGAACTTATAGAAACTACGATTGATAAAAATAAAGACGGCCGGTTTAAAGATGTTGACATAGTATGGGAGCCTACAGGCCCGTCACACCCCTTTGGTAAATTTCTTCCACGCGAGAATGTATTTGAATGTGAAGTGACATATTCAACCTATACACTCCCTTCTGGCCAGGAAGGCCGATATTATAACTATTATAAAAAACCACCAAGAAGCGGATGGGAACAGACTGCAGCAGCTGGACATAATTTGGTGGGAGTACTCCCAAAGTGGTCTACTGTTGTGGCTCAAAGTCCTGTAGCTGAAGCTTCAACTGCACCAAATTTCTCAAGTGCAAAACTTGCACAAATGATTCCAGGCTATGGTGCATTTTTTGATGATTTGATCAATATTGCAGAAAGAATGAAAGCTTTCGCTGAGGGAACTTTAGAGACTATTCAAAAACTTATAGATGTCATAGATAAGGCTGTTGAATTTTTTGAAGAACTCGCGGCAAATATTATTGCTTTAATAGAACTTTTGACACAGGGAATACCAAATGCTGGAATATGGTTTATGGGAATGAAGACTACAAGTGGAAATACTGGACTAGCTTCAGGTCTGAGGGGTGCTACTGATGCTCCAGATTCAAGTTATGTATTTTCTAGCGGAATATTATTGGTGGGGCCTGTTATGACTGGCGGAAAAATGGAAGATATGAACAAAAAACTTTGGGAAATGCTGGGAATAAAGTTTCAGTCTGTTTAACTAAATATAATAGGAGATACTTATGCCTACATATGCCAATGAATACCAAGATTTAGATTTTGACTTTACTGCAAATCCCATTACTGGTGATGTGGCTAAAGTTAAAAGTGTTACTTCTGTAAAACGAGGAATCCGCAATATATTAATGACAGAAAATACTGAAAGACTATTTCAACCAGAAGTTGGTTCTGGATTAAAAAATCTTCTGTTTGAACAGATGACAAACTTGACCGCTCAGTTATTAGAAGATGAAGTCAGAAGTGCAATAGATTCGTGGGAAAACCGAGCAGAAGTTATAAACATTAATGTAATTCCAGAAGAAGAGTATAACCGATATAGAGTAGCTGTTCTTTTCAGACTTGTAAACGATCCAACTGAACAGCAAACAGAAGTATTATTGTCTAGGGAGAGATAACACATGGCCACAACTTCATCCAAATTAAAAGTCGCAGAATTAGACTTTGATGCAATAAAATCAAACCTCAAAAATTTTATGGGGGATCAGAACGAATTTGCTGATTATGATTTTGATGCATCAGCCCTGTCTGTCCTTCTAGACCTTTTAGCTTACAATACTCATTACAACGCCTTCTATTTGAATATGGTTGTTAATGAAATGTTTCTTGATACTGCATCAATTAGAAATTCTGTTGTATCCCGAGCTAAACATTTAGGGTATACTCCACAATCGGTTCGGGGGTCTAAGGCTTATGTTGATCTTACAATTACACCACAAGATGCACCAGCTACTATAGTGATTGAAAAGGATACACAATTCTCTTCTTCTGTGGATGGTATTTCATATATTTTTGCTACTTCAAATTCTGTCACTCTTAATGTCAATTCAAATGGAATTTACACTACAGCAAATGTAGAGTTGAATCAAGGAATCCCACTAACTCATAAGTATACAGCAAATACTACAAATCCAGATCAAAAATTTATATTACCAAACGCAAATACAGATACAAGTACTCTTACAGTTCAAATTCAAACCTCTGCAGAAGATTCAACAACATTTACTTATGCACTTGCGAATGACACAACAACTGTTAATGCCACTTCTAATGTATTTTTTTTAGAAGAATCAGAAGATGGAAAATATGAAGTCTTATTTGGAGATGATGTTATAGGCAGAAAACCTGTAACTGGAAATATAGTATTGTTATCCTCATTGATTGCTGATGCGAACAATACAAATGGAGCAACAACTTTTATTCCTGTTGGTTCTGTGGGAGGTTATTCAGCTGTTAGTGTTAGTACATTAGGTTCAGCATCTGGTGGAGCAGAACGAGATTCAATTAGTAAAATTAAATTTAATGCTCCAAGAAGTTTTCAAGCTCAAAACAGAGCAGTAACGATTAATGACTATAAGAGAATTATTGAAAGAGACTATCCAGCAGCAGAATCTGTTGTGGTATGGGGTGGTGAAACGAATGATCCACCAGTTTATGGTAAAGTTTATTTGGCGGTTAAACCAACTTCTGGGCTCACATTATCCACTTCAACTAAGAACTATATTAAAGATACAATTTTATCAAATAGAAATGTAGTGTCTGTTTCACCAGAGATTACAGATCCAGATTATCTATATGTTACAGTAAATACTGCAATTAAATACGATTCAACAAATACTACATTAACTGCTGGAAGTATAGAAGCTCTACTGACTAATACGATCTATCAATATGGACAGTCTGAATTAGGACTTTTTGCTGATCAGTTTAGGTATTCTCCATTGATTAAACAAATTGATGAAACAGAACCTGCTATTGAAAGTAGTTTAACTACAGTAAAGCTTAGGAGATCATTTGCTCCCACATTAAATGTGGCTTCATCATATACTCTTAAATTTTCAAATGAAATTCCAACAATAGAGGGTATCTCTCAAGTTTCAAGTACTCAGTTTTCTCATTATGATGATAGCGACATTTTAAGAACTGAATGTTCTTTACAAGAATCTAATGGAATTTTACAAGTCTTTAGAACTTCAGGTTCTACTAAGGTTGTTGTAGCAAACAATGTTGGGGCTATTACTTATTCAAGTGGAAATGTAGCATTAACAACATTTAAACCGATTGCAATTACAGATGGTACAGCAAATGTTGATGTTACAGTTTCATTAGAATCAAACGACATTTCTCCACTAAGAGAACAAATATTATTAATTTCAAATAACGATATTTCAATTTCTATGTATGATACCGGCGGAACAGGAGCTGGCGTTTCAATATCAAATACAACAACTTCGGCAACAACCACAGAAACAACATCAACTTCAAGCAGTAGTTACTAATGAGATCAGATGGCGGAGCTCTATACACTCAAATAGAGCAACAATTACCAAATTTTGTACAGCACAATCATGGTAGTTTCTCTAAATTTGTAGAGAAGTATTATGAATTTTTAGAACTGAATCTTCTTACGTTCAATGATCTTGATCTTAATGAAGATAAGCCCATATTAGAAGTAGATGATGTAACCTATACTGTGACTGTTGCAACAGGAGATAATGCTTATAGTAATAATGCTAACAAATTTTTCATTGCAGGAGCAGCCTCCCCCACTTTAAATGTATCTACTGGAACTACTTATATATTTGACCAGAGTGCATCTACTAATTTAGGCCACCCCCTTCGTATTTCTCAACTTCCAAATGGAAGACATACGCCAGGCGGAGAAGAGTATTCAAACGGAATCAATGTTATAACTTTTGGTACGCCAGGTGAGGCTGGTGCACAAACCTCAGTTTTCATCAGCACTTCTTTAGCTAATACTTCTTTATATTATTATTGTAATACTCATTCTGGAATGGGTGGTATAGTTTCTATTGCAAATACGACACCATTTATTTCTCAAGAAAATGGAAATACTGAATCTGCAAACTCTTCTACAGATTATATTGACTTTGAAAATCCTAATAGACAAGGCAATCAATTTCTAAGTGGTGAGACTATTGAGGGTGATGAATCTGGTGCAACTGGTGTAGTAAAAGGTAAGTATTCAAATACTCAAGTTTACGTTGAAGAAACTAATAATGGAAATTTCCGAATTGGTGAAAGGATTGTTGGTGATACTTCAAGAGCGTCAGCGAATGTTACTCTATATGCAAGACAGGCTCTAAACGCTTCAAGAAATGTAAAATCTTTCCAAGACATAGATAAAGCTCCTCTTGGATTTGTTGAACTGTTTAGGAAAGAATTTTTAAGTGGTGTTCCTAAAGGCTCTCTTGGAGACAAGGCGGGCCTACTCAAAAACATCAAAGATTTTTATCGAGCAAAAGGTAACGAAGCTTCTTTCCAATTTATTTTTAGACTTTTATTTGGAAAAGAAGATGTTACATTTTATTATCCTAGTACAGACATGCTTAGACTGTCTGATGGAAGATGGACTAAAAATAAAACCATAAAAATAGATAACAGTCAATCTAATAATTTTCCTGTCTTTGAAGGAAGGGTTATTAGGGGATCATATTCAAATGTTACAGCACTAGTTGAACGAACACAAACTTACCAAGTTGGTGCTATAACAATTTCGGAACTTTTCATTTCTAATGTTGATGATGTTGGTGCTGCAGCAGATCCAGAGACTTTAGAAGAATTTACTACCTTTCAGGCAAATGATACAATTACTACAACTACTGATGATGGTAATGGAAATTTCGGTCAGGCTAATGTAGCTGGAATTGTATCTACAGTAGAAATTTCGGGTGGTGGTTCAAATTATTCCGTAGGTGATGAACTTACTTTTACTGGTGGTGGTGGTGATGAAGCTGCTGCTAAAGTAGCATCGGTAACTGATGCTACAATTAGTGCTGTAGATATATTTGACCCAGGCGATGGATATTCCGTTGGTGATACTATAGTATTTGCAAATGAGGGAACTGGTGGTTCGGGTGGTTCTGCTAGAGTTGCTTCTATTATTCCAACTGCAAACGTATCTATAGATTCTGTAGTCATCAATACTATTAAAGATGATCCTATTAGTTCAGCTGCATTTACTACACCATTGACTTCAGCCAATATGAATAGTCATGTATATTCAAATTCTACTAGTACTTTTGGAGTAGCATTTGATGGACTTTCTGGTACTACTCCAAAGGCTGGAGATTTTATTGCCAAATTTGGAAGTGGTGAAAGTATTACAAAATATACACCATCTACATCTAAGTTTGGAACGGTAGCTTGGGCTAATTCCACTTATATTATTTATGCCTTAGGGTCTATTTCTTACACTGCAACCCATTCTTCTGCAGCTGTATTTAATAATTTTGTTAATAATGATGCTGTAATCATCTATGATACATCTAAAGATGGTACAGGAGGTGCCAAAGCTGCCAATGGATATAATGCTACAATAAGGGCAACAGGGGGAACAATTGATATTGCGGGTGCACCTGTTACCATTACTTCAAACACATATCATGGAGCTCTTGCAGGAACAGTTTCAGAGGTTTCTATTGGTGGTATTCGTTCTATACAAGTTCTTTCTTCAGGTCAAGGATATTCTACAATTCCAGTAGTATCAGTTGCTAATTCCACAATCGTTTCTTATGGAAACTCTTTAGAAAAAACAGGAGCAAATTCAGTATTTGTTACTCTTGCTAACAGTATTGCAAATACATTTTCAGGTAATACAATAGTTAAGAATGCAGCGAATACTGCACGTGGGTTAGTTCTTGGGCCGGTCTCTTCAAATACAGCTTTGGTCGCGACAGGAAATACAGTACTTAGAGTTCAAATGACAACTGCAAACTCTTTTGTTGCAGATGATATTCTTACCGCTTATCAAAATACTGGTGATGAACAACCAGTAGGTATAGGTGATTTTGGTCAAGCTAATGTTGCAACTTCTGGTACTACATCAACATTTACTCAGGTGGATCATGGTTTTACTGCTGGAGAAAGAATTGTAGTTACTGGTTCTACTTCTGGAACTGACGCAACTGTTTATAATAATAATCATACTGTTGCAACAGTATCGAACTCATCAACATATACTGTAACCCTTGCAAGTGATCCAACTGATGATAGCGAATCAGATTTAACAATTAGAAAAATAGTCACTGCAAATACTGCGTACGAAAGAATACTGACTGAAGATTCAGATGCTACTCAAATATCTTTTGAAGACGGTGGATATATTATTTCTGAAATTGGGTCAGACACATCTAATGCAGTCTTTGCAAATACTGGTATTGCTGGTAATAGTGCATTTATTTCAATTGCAGCTATTGCAATCGGTGGTATTCAATCCGTAACAATTTATAATTTTGGTGCGGGGTATTCTTCAGCCCCAACTATTGATGCTTCTCAAGTAGGTGATGGTAATGCAACATTGGTAGCATCACTTGGTGCTACTGCTGATTATGATGGATTTTTTGATGGTGCACAAGGATTGTTGAGTGGCCAAAACAAGATGCAAGATAATTTTTATTATCAAGACTTTTCATACGTTATTAAGACTGATATTAATACAGAAGTATATCGTGATAAGATAACAAATATTGTTCATCCATCTGGACTCAAAATGTTCGGTGAGGTGGTGATGTATGCCAACGCTCATAGTAAATTATTTGACAATGGTGAAAATTCTATTAATGATACTATTGCAAATACTGCATTGGTAAGCAATACTTTAGGTGTTTCAAATTTTAATCATCATAAAGTAACATTCTCAAATTTAGATACAGCTTCTTCAAATGTACAAATTAGTATTCAGACCTCATTATTCCAAGCTTCAATTGCTCCTTCTATAGCTAATGACCTTAAAATTAAATATCCTTCTATAGATTTTGATTTAGTTTTAGAACAGGATAATGCAGGATTTGCACTTGAGGGTGCTTCTGATGTTATGGGATTTGAAACGAACACAGGTGGAACTTTAGCTTTAGAAGAAGATGGAGTTTCAAATATACAATCAGAAGAATTTTATGATTCAATAATTCAAGAAAGTGGTTCTAATCTTGAAATAGAAGATGCCTCATTTGATACATTTAATGTTATGTTATTAGAAGATGATACAGGTGATCGTATCGTTATGGAATCCATTACATACGATGATGAAGAATTAGTTGGAATTGCATATGAGGATAGTGGTTCTTCTAAACTCCAAGCTAAAAATTATCTCCTTCATGAACCCACAGATGATACAATTCAGATTATTAGTGAAGATGTATTTGATATATTTTATATTCAAATGGAACAAAATATTGATGAGTATTATCTAGAACAAGAAGGAACAGATGCAGAAGAGTATTTTGTATTAGAGGATGATTCTGTAGGAGGAAATGATTATGATAATGGATATCTTTATATAGAAGAAGAACGAGTGGATCAAGACCCACTTAGAATGACCCTTGAAGTTAATGATGAAATATTAGAGCTTGATACTAGATTTATAGTTACAGATAGAACATCAGCTACTGGATTTGTAATGCCAATGATTCAGTTTCCAGAAACCGAAAGTGGAGCTGTACATATTGACATGGGTTATGGTAGTCAATTGAAACTTGAAGATGATGAATATCTACTTCTTGAGAGAACAGAAGGTATGTTCCCATTGTATATGGCAATGGAAAATACAATGGAAGATGAGGTAATAAAATCTACACAAATTGAGATTTCACCAAAATTATCTGATGTATCACAACCACTTTCAATCGCATTTCAGACAGATTCAAATAGACCAAATATTGTTGAAGGGTTATTGTTTGAAGATGGAGATAGATTTGCTCTTGAACTTGGAACTATAGGAAATGCTGCAGCATCGGTACATATTGAAACCAATCTTCCATATGGAACTGGAAGGTCTTCAAGTTTTGATGTCAGAGCAGAAGGTAATGTCAATGTTACAATGGGTGAACTATTTGAGCTTCTTTCTGAGGCTGGAGATCGGTTTATAGAGGAATCAATTGCAGAAGAAGGAACATTTTTGTCAGAAACTGGTGATGAATATGTTCTTGAAAAGTCATACGGGCCCGAAGGTTATCAAAATTATGGAACTGAAAATCCAATAAGTACAAGTTCAGTTTTGGAAAGAGCTTTTATTTCAGAAGTTTATGATAGGAATGCAAGTATAACAGGACTTAGTACTCAATTCAATTCTGACTTTAGTGCACCAATAGTTCTTGAAACTTATTCAGATGAAAACAAAACTGCACAAGACGCTACCTATATCACTCTTGAAGATCACACAGAAATGGGTGATTTAATTTTGATTGAAGGTGGTGATAGAATATTTATACCTATTGAACTTGAAACCGCAACAGGAGAAGGTAATCTCGGACTTGAGAATGAGATTGATGCGTTTAGTGCTAGTAGAAGACTTGTATATCCAGAACTTTTAGATTTTGTTCTAGAGGAAGAATCTGTAGCACTTGAAGAAGATTTCAAAATGTTAATAGAGGAAGGTACAGCTGGGCCTGCATTCACTCTTATTCACGAAAATGGATCAGATAATTTGGTATTGGAACATCAAGTCGGAAATTATGGTGGTGAACAAAGTACAGAAAGTACAGTAGAGAATTTTACAAATGATGATTTACGAATTGAAGA
>Ga0315316_10001967_pt1 | contig 14627 bp, 9 predicted proteins | sample M160m3416metaG_FD_203702 | JGI IMG/M metagenome (GOLD analysis project Ga0315316, IMG submission 203702) | Ammonia-oxidizing marine archaeal communities from Monterey Bay, California, United States - M1 60m 3416 | ecosystem: Environmental > Aquatic > Marine > Intertidal zone | place: USA...
ACCTCGTATTATTAGGCTAATTTATAGTAATTATCAAAGTTATTAAAAGTTGGTTATTTATGCAGTCAATTCTCGAAGCATATTAATGGGCTTTCCCTTCTCCATATAATCCACATGAAAAACGGATTTCCAGATTTTTTTAGGGAAGAATTAATCCATTAACGACTTCAACCTTCAGGGAGACTGTTGACCAAGACATTAAGCCGGCAGGGCTCTCAGCGGATGATTAATGCACCGTGCATGATTCGCCAGTGCCCGGGAAAGGTGCAAAGGAAAGGATAGGTGCCTTTGGCAAGGGGGGCAACCTTGAGGGTTGCTGTTGTTCCCGGATCGAGTAAGCCGGTGGCACCGAGCACGTCTTTATTTTGCGGCACGTAGCCGATTTCAATGGCATTGGGTGCCGTGATGAGCTTGTCAGCCGCGCTTCCCAGGCGTTGCATGGAGCCTTGTTTTCCAAGGACAAAATTGTGCTGCAGCAGGTCGGGGTTGGCGACAATGATTGCAATGGGTTTGCCCGCCTTGGCTTCCAGTGAGGTCTGGTCAAACTTGAGCCCCTCCACGGCACTGATCCGGATGAGCTGATGGGTCCTTGCCAGCTTTGCAGGATCCTCGGCAACTTCCTCCATGACGACCTTGGGCTTGCCGATCGTGTTTTTGATCCGGTTGCCCAGCTCGGTTGGATTGATGGCAATCTCATTGAGGACCGTGGAGAGCTGTACAGCAGTCGCGTGCGCTACAAGGTTGGCTGCGACAATCGACTCGGTGTCCTCGCCGATGTCCACTCCCTGACCGGCATCGAGCTGGATCAACTCAATGTCGTCGTAATAGCCCCTGCCTTTGGCCGAGCCCCAGCCGCCGAACAGGCAGTTAATGCTGATGGTGCCACGGTCGTCCGTCCTGAACCTGATGCTTACCTTTTTCCAGTCGCTGTCGCCTTTGACTGTGGCGGTGCGTGGCTGGCCCGGCAGGGCATGGATGTTGAGCTGGGCCCCGGGACCTGTGGCCCCTTCAGTTTTTAGCCAGGCACTAAGGAGGTAGCTGGTGCGCTTTTTGACCTTGAGGTCAAAGTGCATGGACGTGTTGGCTCCGGCTTGTGACTCGATCATGAGGGCGTAGCCCTTGCCGCCGCGACCCGGCTGCACCACTTGGTGCTTGGCACTGCCCCCGTAGTTACGCACGCGCCACTGTTTTGGTAACTCGCCGGTGACCGCCTCGAAGCCGGGGTTGAGGATAAGGTTGTCCTTCGGGATCTCGACGGGTTTCGGTGCCCCGGTGGCGGCGGCTGCCTTGGACTCGGCAAGTGCCGCAAGCAGGTAGCCTGAGCCGTGCCGGGCGGAGGCCATCTGGAAGGCGGTTGGCAACCAGCGGTCGCCGGTAATTTTCGCGTCCTTGCGCATCGAGTAAAGCATGCGCCCGGCGGCTTCATCAGGCGGCATCTCGGAGAGGGCGAGCAGCGCGTCCTTGCGCACCTGGGGATCATTATCCATGTGAGCGGTTTTCAGGATGGAGGATGTCAGGGAGCCATCACGCGGCGCCACGGAGGCGGCGGCCCGCCTTGCTCCCGGGGACGCATGAGCGAGACCGGTCGCGAGGACCTGCCCATCAAGGGCACCGAGTCCATGCAGTGCCCAGAGTGCATGGATAGCACCCCCGGCTACCCCGATGACGTCCGGCTTTGATTCCCGGACAATGGCTTTCAGGGGAGCGGCAAAGGTGGCTTCATCGCCGCTCTCGACAATCAGCCTTTGTGCATGCATCCGCCAGAGCATGTTATCACTTTTCAGTGCGGCGAGTAACTGAGCTGGGTTTTTCTTTGAGAGGTCAAAGGTTTGGCTCGGCTTGCCGCCCTTCGCCGTGAAGCGGTAAATCCTGGTGCGTGTATAGTCACGAAGCGGGGACTCGAAGGCGTTGCCTTTCCCTCTCTTGGCATCAAATCCGCCCCTGCCCCTGTTGGGTGTCGGGTTATGCTGGATAAGAAAGCTATACCAGTCGCTCATCCATATGGCTCCGTCCGGGCCCACTTCCGAGTAGATCGGGGAGAACCACTCGTCGGCGGAAGCGACCAGGTTCCAGCCGTTTTCCGCGACAAAATGAGAACCTTCCGCCTTGATCTGTGCCCTGTAGACCAGGTTGCCGGTTGGCGCGTTCACCAGTGCGGAGCTGTTCCACCATTCCCGGGGGAAGCTCCGTGCGGTGTAGAGGTGATGACCGGCAGCTGCCGTGAAGCCGCCAAACACATCCACCTGCCGGTAGTTTGGCGTGACGGGGAAAAACTTCTTGTTCGAGTCAATTCCGGGCAGGGAGCCGGGCTGGTCGAGGCCCTCAAAGCGCTCATAGTGGGTTCTCGCAATGGGCATATAGACACTGGACTGGTTGTTGGCCGTCGAGATGAAAACGTCATTGTTCTCCGAGAAGCCGAGGCCCCAGGTATTGTTTGAGGTTCGCCCCAGGTATTCCAGTTCTGAGCCGTCGGGCCTGAACCTGTAGACTCCCTGGCCGAAGCGGTGCTGTTTATCACCCACTTTGCCGTTAAAGCCGGCATATCCCAAGACTCCCCAGATCCAGTTGTCGAATCCGTATTTGAGGTTGGAGGGACCTGCATGGGTATCCCCGGTACTCCATCCGGAAAAAAGGATTTCCCTCAAGTCCGCCTTGTCGTCGCCGTCGGTGTCCTTGAGGAAGAGGAAGTGTGGAGCCATCTGCACGATCAGCCCGCCCCTGGCAAAGCACATGCCTGTGGGGATGGAGAGCTTGTCGGCGAAAAGGGTCGCCTTGTCCGCCTTGCCGTCCCCGTCAGTGTCTTCAAGGATCCTAATGCGGTCCTTGCCAAGCTCGGCAGGCTTGAGTTCATTCGGGTAATCACGGGTCTCGATGACCCAAGCCCTGCCGCGTTCATCCCAGTCGATCTCGATGACGCTGTAGAGCCCCAGTTCCTCTGAGGCGAAAAGTGAAATATCGATGCCGTGTGCGACCTGAGTGTGCTTGAGGGATTCTTCAGCGCTGAGGGGCTTGTGGACCTTGATAGGTTCAGGCCGTCTTTCATAGTTAGGGACAAGGTCCCCGTCGCGGCGCACCAGTTCCGGAAGCCTCGTTGCCAAAAACGCCTTGCTGTTCTTTTCGCCGATTGCCCACAGGAGCCCCCGGTAAACAAGATCATGGAATCCCGGGTTTTCCCATGTCCTCTGGTCATGCCCGTAAGCGGTGTAGAACACCCGGCCCTTGCCCGGCTCCCTTGTCCAGGTCCATGGTTCACCTTCTCTTGTCTGCAGGATGTTCCGGTCCTTGGTGCCCTTGTGGTGGACGTAGGTTTCATCCCAGGTCTCAAATCCCCCGAAACCTTTCATGATTGGGTGCGAGGGTTTTTCCGCTTTCGCAGTGAACGTGCCGGTGCCGTGTGATTTGAACTGGGCGCCGACAAGCTTCACATACTGGATCGAGTTGAGGAAGCAATACGAGGCGCAATGGATTGGCAGGAAGGCTCCGCCATGATAGACATAGTCGAGTATGCCCTTCTCCTGTTGCTCGGTAATCCTGCCGATGTTGGCATAGATCATCAGTGCGTCGAATTTTTCCAGTGTGCCATCGTGCAGGCAGTCGGGATCGGCGGTGTAGGTGAAGTTGATGCCCCTGGGGCCAAGGCCCTGCATGATTTGCGGGATCCTTTCCGAGGGCTTGTGATGACCGTTGTCACCCAGGAATAGAACCTCGAGGCGTTTGGCCTCCGAGGCACCGACCAAGGCGATAAAGGTGATGAGGGTGAGCAGGGATTTCATTGGGATTATGCGAGTGTGAATCCGGGGAGTTTTTTCAATTCACCGCCGGCAAGGGCACTTTCATGCGCGATGATCCCGGTGCATGTCCAGTTGGCTGACTGGGTGGCGTTTGGAAAGGGGTCCCTGTCCTCTGCAAGGGCGGTGAGAAATTCATGGACCAGGTGTGGATGGGAGCCCCCATGCCCTGCACCCTGGGTAAAGCTCAGGTGTTCTTCTCCCTCATCCCCGCCATAGACACCGCCTGTGGTGAAGGGGGCAATCTCCTCAGGCAGCAGGTGCGCGTAGTCGGGGCACTCAACCTTCTCGGGTATTTCAGGCTCGGGCTTCTTGGCGGTGTGCAGGATCAGCGGTTCGCCCTCAACCAGCGGCCATTCCATGGCTTTTTTATCTCCATAAACCTCGAAACTTTCCCTGTATTGCCTGGCGACATCGAACAGTGAACGATAGATATAGGCACTGAGGTCGGAGTCCTTGAACCGGATGTGGGTGGATTCAACCGCAAAGGGTGAGTTGTAGCACTCATGCATCTCCTCACGAATGGTCCCAGATGGGAAGCAGGAGACATATTCGGCTTCTCCCTTGGTAAGGCCTAGTACTGGACCAACACAATGAGTGGCGTAATGCATCGGGGGAAGTCCAGGCCAGTATCCGGGCCATCCATCCATATCCTGCTGGTGGCTTGCCTTGAGGAACTGGATTTTACCAAGCTCACCCTTCTCATACATTTCCTTGGCGAACAGGAATTCCCGGGCATAGACCACGGTTTCCATCATCATATACTTGAGCCCGGTCTCCTTACAGAGGTTGACGATCGTTTCACAGTCCTCCACGGAGGTGGCCATTGGTACTGTGCAGGCAACATGTTTGCCGGCCTTGAGGGCCGCAATGGACTGCTCAGCATGATTGGGGATCGGGGTGTTGATGTGGACAAAATCAACCTCGGGATCAGCAAGGACCTCATCGTAGTCCCGGTAACGGGTTTGAATCCCGTATTTGTCGCCGACCTCATTCAGCGATGCCTCGGTCCTCTGGCAAATGGCATACATGTTTGCCTGCGGATGGCGCTGGTAAATGGGAATGAACTCGGCGCCGAAGCCAAGACCGATGATTGCAACGTTGTATTTCTTGTCGTTCATGATTTTTTAAATGGAGCGTTAATGATACAGTTTTCAGGGTCTTTGTCGATACCCGTGGATCGATCAGTTAGCGATAGAACAAGGGAGGCCATGCCATGTATTTGAACCGCATAATGAAGTAATTTAACTTGCCCCTGTTGCTTTTCCGGCTGTAGTCCGATTATGGCTTAATGTTGGGTGATTATTCATTTGCATTACTTCAGAAAAGAATTCGCCGCCCCAGACATCCCTTAACCCCACGCAAAAGGAGCTGAGGCGGCAGTATCCCGCTCGATACGGCAAATAAACTCCCGCTGATAGAGAATCTGGACAGATTGTTTTGTTCTTATTTGCTATTGAAATTTCTGCATGCGAACATTCTCATCCGATGATGCATTAAGCTATGCTTTCAGTGGGACACAGTGGATTTCAGGGTAGACGCGATTTCCTGCGCGTGGGGGGCTTGGGATGTCTAAGCCTGGCGGATATGCTGGCCTGGAAAGCGCAGGCCGCTGAGGCCGGTCTGCCGGTAAAGGATAAATCCGTGGTTTTTCTCTTTATGCACGGCGGACCGCCACAGACCGAGACATTTGACCCCAAGATGGATGCACCTGACGGTGTGCGCAGTGCCATCGGGGAAGTGAAGACAAATATCCCCGGGGTGACTTTCGGCTCCACGCTGAAAAGGCTGGCAGCACAGGCGGACAGGATGGCTGTGGTCCGCTCTTTTGTTACCGGCAATGGCAATCATGATATCAAGCCGATTGTCGGCAAGGACTCCCTGGGGGCAAACCTGGGCTCACTGTATTCCCGCGTTGCCGGGGGTAACCGCGTTGAGAGCGGCATGCCGACCAATATCGCACTCTTTCCCCGTGCTGTTGTTCCCGGGGCACAGGAAAGGGTCAAGCAATTCGGGAATTTCATTGCCACTGGACCCCTTGGCCGCGCCTGCGCGCCCTTTGTCCCCGGGGGAAGCGGGCAGCTGCAGCGTGACATGACATTGGCGATGCCGCAGGGACGGCTGGATGATCGTCGGCGCCTGCTTTCCAGTGTGGATGCCTTGAGACGGGAGGTTGATGCCAGCGGGGCAATTGAGGGGTTGAGTGGTTTTCAGCAGCAGGCCTTTGACACTATCCTGGGAGGCGCTGCGGATGCCTTTGACCTTTCGCGTGAGGATCCCCGGACCGTTGAGCGCTATGACACTGCTCCACTGATTCCCTATTCATCGATCCGCAGGGTCTGGAATAACCACAAGAACTACCGGGATCACGTGAATTCACTCGGTAAGTTGATGCTCATGGCCCGTCGGCTGGTTGAACGGGGCTGCGGGTTTGTCACCGTCACGACAAACTTTGTGTGGGATTTCCATGCCGACAAAAATAATGCCACAGTGCGTGAGGGAATGCATTATGTGGGGTTGCCTTTTGATCATGCCGTTTCAGCATTTATCGAGGATATACATGCGCGGGGGCTCAGCGATAAGGTGCTGCTGGTTTGTTGTGGAGAAATGGGACGCAACCCCAAGATCAATGCCAAGGGGGGGCGTGACCACTGGGGAAAGGTTGCCCCCCTGATGCTCTCTGGAGGAGGGCTGAAAATGGGCCAGGTCATTGGGGAATCGACCCGTGACGGTGGTGAGCCGAACAGTGAAGCGGTCACGCCCCAAAATCTGCTGGGAACCATCATGCACACCCTGCTTGATGTTGGGCAGGTGCGCTTGATGGAAAGTCTTCCCAGGGAGGTGAAGGCCCTGATGACCGATCCGGAGCCGATCAGCAACCTTGTTTGAGTAACATTCTGTATTTGCAGTCTCCGGGAAGAGTCCGAGGAGTTTTCAGTCCGGGGGTTGAACGCATTACAGAGCATGCCACCTTCTCGAACAGTGGTAATTCCACTAAGCGCTGTAAGCGTGAATTATCCCGCGTGATATGTAAGCGCCTCAAGCGGGACATGGGGGATTTACTTAAGGGCTTTGGCTATTGCTGAAGCCCCGGTTTTTTCTATGCAGTCCGGAGAAGCCAAGACCCCGACCGCCGTATAAAGGCGCTGTCGAGGAGCCGGTTCCTTGCCTAAAGAAATGCATTTTTTGTGTGTGCTATCAGCAATAGGGTGTATCAATTGATCCGCGAAGAGTGCCTATGCTCTCTTCGTTATCAACTCAATTGAACACAAAAAACATGAAAAAGAATATTCTGACAATACTGGCAACATGTGGCGTGATGGCGGCCTTTTCCGCAAATTTCGCAACTGCTGCTGAAGAAGAGAAAAAGGCCAAGAAGAAGGCTGATCCTGCTGCCCGGTTTGCGAAGCTGGACAAGGACAGTGATGGCAAACTCACTGCAGAGGAACTCAAGGCTGCCTTCAAGAAGAAGCCCGAGATGGCTGAGAAGATCCTCAAGAGCAAGGACAAGAACAAGGACGGCAACCTCAGCAAAGAGGAGTTTACAGCAAAGCGGACACCGAAGAAAAAAGGGGATGCTGCCAAGAAGCCCGGCAAGAAGCCTGCCAAGAAGCCCGCTAAGGAAAAGGATGCGGCTTAAGGCCTTTTAATTACTTTCTTTAAAGGAAAGCTTCGCTGCCCTGCAGAATCTGATTCTGCAGGGCAGTTTTATTTTTAAGACCGGGATGAAAGTCATCGCAGGCGCATGATGCGGTAGAAGCGACGGGCTTGCCCCGATGCGCTTTCCTGCCATTGGAGAGGCTCACCTTCTACACCGGCAACGAAATGGCCGCTTGGGGAGTCTTGCCATCTGGACAGGTCGTCGGTGAACTGAACCTGGTATTCGCCGAGCGGAGCACCCTGCCAGGAGAGAGTCAATGGTATCCGGGCGGTGAATAAGGCGTGCAGGGGCACTTCCACCGCCAGGTTGTCCGCGGGGTTGCTGCCGCTTGCAAGTTCCTCGGAGTTAAGTATGCCGTCGCCGTCAAAGTCATTCTGCCCATCCGGTATTCCGTCAGGTGCGGTGGAGCCGTTGTTGCCTGTGCTGTCATTGCTGTCTGCACGGAAAGGATTCTGCAGGCCACTGATGTCCGGGGAGAAATCCCGGATTTCATCGAAGTTGCCAATGCCGTCGCGATCGCGGTCAATACCGAGACGTTCACCGCAGGATTGAGGGACACAGGTAAAGGTGATAGGTGTGGCGGGTGTGGCCTGAAGGAGGAGTTGGGCGGTGGATTCCCTGGTATTACCCGAGTCGGTGCTGAAGCGGTTGTTGCCAAGGTAGTGCCATCCACGGGGAATACCTGAGATGGAGGAGTGGGCAACGAGATCAATTCTTCCGGCTTCTGCTAGGGAGAGGAAGGCTTCCAGTCGCGCGGTTGGGCTTTGCGTCGTGAGGGTTAGCTGTTGGCCTACCGCTGCGTGGGCATCCTTGCTGTCCGTGCCCGGTGGCTCAAAGGCATCACCGCTTCCCGGGAATTCTGATCCGCTGAATGCCATCATCAAGGCGACCATGTCAGCAACCTGCTGGTTATCCTCGGGTTCAAAAGCGCTTGCCGAGAGGAAGCGGGAAAGCCCGTCGATACTGCCGTCATGAAGGAAACCGAAGCCTGCCCTGCTTCGTTTTGAGGTCAAATCGAAGCCCATCTTGTCGTAAGAGGTGCGTGTCTGTGGAATCTTGAAAGCGCGTTGGCTGGAACCGTCGACGGAGACCAGTGCGTGATGAGACTCGCCGTTCGGTCCGGCGGGAATTGGCTGGAAATTAATGAAGTCCAGTGCCGTGTCACTGCCCAGGCCGGTGGGAAGAGTGTGACAGGTGACACAGGCGAAACTTCCCCTGTCGATACCGCGATCAAATGGGCGGTAGACTTCCTCCAGGGCACGCAGGGCATTGCCGTTGGGCATGGGGCGGCCTGCCTGCCCGAAGCGGCCTCCTGTCACATGACCGGGTAGTGGCAGGTCGGTGGGCAGTGTATTGTCGAGGTTGCGGAAAGGATTTGGCGGGATGGTTATCGTGGCGAGATAATCTTCAAATTCCTGCATTTCTTCGGTGTTCAGCCGCGTGTCGTCACCGAGCAGGGTCTCAAAGGCATCGTTAAAGGCCTCGATGCCGTCCCGGTCACCGCGCCAGTGGTGGGGTTCCTTGCCGATGATGTCCTGCATGGTTTGGGTGGTCATTGGTCCCTTCATCGGGTGGAAATCGGTAAAGTTCGACCCCAGGCCGGGAAAGCCTGCGCCAAGGTTGTGTCTGACTTCATCAATGGCGATCACGCTGCCGCCGGGGTCGCCGAGATCCCATGCCAGCCTGTCAGTGCGTGCGTCGACGTGGCATGAGGCACAGGAGACATGGCCAAGGCCGGAGGTCAGGTGTGTGTCGTAGAAATGCCGGCGGCCGTTGAGGATGCTTTTCGGGGTCGGGTCAAAGAATGCCACCCGGCTTGTTTCGCTGCGTGAGTTTACATCAATAATGGAAATCGTGTTCTCGAAGCGGTTCAGGACGTAGAGCCGGTTGCGTGGGTTGTCTGCCACGATCCCGGTGGGTCCCTCACCGACTTCAATAATGTCCCCGCTTGCAGGTCGCCGGCCCGAGGCATCAATCACGATGACATTATTAGAGCCCATGCCGGTTACGTAAGCGAGGCTGCCATCGGCATTCCAGGCGATGCCGCGCGGGTCACCGATGGATTGTTCACGCTTGATGCCCGTAGTGGTATGAGTGGTGTAATCGAGATGCGGGTTGAGGTCCCCGGTTCGCTTTTCCAGTGTCAAGGGGTTGACAAGGCCATACATGACACGCACGAAGACGCCGTTTAGATTGGGTTCAAAGCGTACTTCATTGATGGCGTCGGTGCCGACAGTGAGGATTTCTCCGCTTACCGGGTTCACCCCGGTTGCCATGCAGATGTTCATCAGTCCTGTCGCGTAGCTTACCGAACCGCTTTCGGTATCAATGACGGCGAGATCATTATCGATCAGGTCCCAGCCAAAAACGCGTCCGGAACGGGAGGAGAGTGGACCGCTTATCATTTCCGACCAATCGGCATTGTTGTCATCACGCCATTTTCCCTGTGGGTCTTTCCGGACAATAAGTCCCACGGGTGGCGCCTGGGGATTGCCTGATTTCTCCCGCGGTAGAAAGACGGAGCCGTTGTTTGGCGGCGGGTTAATGCCGTCATAGGGGCTGCGTGGATCGGAAACCGCATTTGGAGGAAAACTGATGACATCGTTACCGCTGCCGCCGGCGATGATTGTCGAGTTGTTTCCCGACTCGAATATGGCCACATAGACCTGGTCCCCTTCGGGGCTGGTGCAGAGGGCCCGGGGATCCTCCCCCTCAATGGCTATCCTCAGAGGTGGTGCGGTGGTATCGCCGGGATTGAAGACCAGGACAGTGTCGGTTTGTGAACAGGATACGTAGGCGCGCTCCGGGTTGCCGGCAAAGACTACGTCTGCAGGTTCGTCATCGGTTTGCAGGGTTGCCCTGACAAGCTGTTGCCCGATATCCACAATGCTGACGGAGTCTGAAAGCTGGTTGACGACCCAGATTTCACTGTTGCTGCGGTAGGCAACGCTGACCGGGTCAATGCCAACGGTGATTGAACCTGCAGGTTGAGGAAAGCTGCCGGTCAGGTCGAAGAGCTCGACGCGTTGATCTGCGGTATTGCACACCGCCAAAGTGCTGTGGTCAGGACTAATTGCCATTGGCCTGACTTGGGGCGTCTCGAAATTGACAAAGTCCGCATTCGCATTATTCGCATGCGAGGCAATGGCCGCAGCCAGCGCAACCGGCAACAGTTTAGTGATTGGGGACACTGTCCTTACATTACGCCGGGAGTGTGCCTGATAGCAAGTATATAGCCGGAGAAAAGCATCCCGGATCTGCTGGACATCAGTGCCGGTATGGTAATGTATGGTCGAGCAAAGATAATGGTATTTCCACGGCAGCCAGTATTGCCTCCCAACAGATTATTCAGGGAACTTGAGTCCGGCAGGATGTCGCGCCAGGACTTTCATGCCGCGATGGCGGTTCATGCCAGGGAACTTATCATTGAGATGGAGGAAGAGAAACGCAATCCTATCGCTGCGTTTTCCGAGTTCATCCGCAACAGGCGCAGCGCACGGAAACTGGCCCGTCATCACGGGGAGGCCGTGGTGCGGGAGGTGTTCATGACACTTGCCGATGTTGAGGGCTTTGCGCCGGCGAACCTTCTCTGGAATGCCTGCCACAATCACGTGCCGCTTTACTGCTTCCTGCGGATGCGTCACCTGCCCTTGTTCAGGGTGATCGCCATGGAGTCCAGCCTGACCCGGGTGAACATTGCTGTTGAATACCAGTTCGGCAACGCCAGTCATCCGGTGTGTGAGAGATTCAAGCTGTGCCGGGATATTTCCGGGGACATGAGGGTGGAATCCCGAAGGGCTCTGCGCTAGGGCATGGTATTCAGTACAAAAAAATACCGCCTGCTTGCACAGGCGGTATCTTTAATGAGAACTTAATAGGTCAGGATAATACCTTACTTCTTTTGCAGCTTTGCAAAGAATTTCGCCGGGTCGGCTTTCACTTTCTTTTCGCACTTGCCGCAGCAGACGGCGATGTGGACGTCAGAGGACTCACTGGCGGCCTTACCACTGAATGCGCACTTGCCCTTCGCTGCCTTGGCAACTTTCGCTGCATAGGCGGTGGGATCCTTCTCGAACTTTGCCACACACTTTCCACAGCAGAACTCAGCCGTGTATTTAACGCTCTTTGAGCCGTCCGAGGCTTTGCCGCTGATGGGGCAGTTTTTGTTTACGGCATCTGCGGCCAGGGCAGCTCCACTGCCGAATGCGATTGCACAGAATACTGCGACGAATAATTTAATTGGCGTTTTCATATCTATATTAACAATAAAAGGGGAAACGGGTGGTGTCAATGCTCCCCGTTAATCTTGAGATCAACCATCAAATCGGCGGCAATTTGCTCAAGGTTGCCCTTGAGGTCATGCAGTTCCAGCCCTTCCGGCAAACCGAGCGCGGCGCTGGCCTTAAAAAGCGATCCTCCGCCCATTGGTGCGTTGATACACTCGGTATGGAGCTTCTCAACGTTCACGGAGTGCTCAGCGAGGGCGCGGGAGATTTCGCTGACGATGCCGGGATGGTCCACGCCTATGAGCTCAAGGGTAACCGTCTCGGAGGGCAGAGGGCATTGATCCTCGGGTTCTGTGGTAACCACATTGAGCTGGCTGATCTCCTGTAGGGCCCTGAAGAGCACCTCGGCTTGCGACTGGTCATACTCGATCCTCACGATGCCTGCGAATTGTCCGCAGAATCTTGCCATGCGGCTTTCCAGCCAGTTACCGCCACTGGCGGCAACCGCCGAGGAAAGTTCATCGACGATTCCGGGTCGATCCGGACCGATGGCAGTAAACACGAGCGATTTCATCTTGAGGATTCGGGGGAACTGGCCAATCCCGGCTTAGAGCAACTCCGGGTAGGTCTGTTTAAGGTCAAGGGTGTCACCGGCTTCTTTTTGCAGTTCCAGCAACTGGGCAAAGAGCTTCTTCATGATTGCGGAAGACCCCTTGTTCCTGGAAATGTCCTTCATCTCTTCGGGATCGGATTTCATGTCGAAAAGTTGCGCTTTCTTGATCTTGGGAAAGAGCAGCAACTTGTGTCCCTGGGCAGTGACTGCGCGCTGAAAATCCACATAGGCACCGTATACCGCCTTGAGGCCGCCTTGTTTGTTTTCCTTCAGCATCGGCAACAGGCTTTGGAACTGGACATGTGCGGGCCTTTTGGCCTTGGCGAGTTCAAGGGAGGTGGCCATGACATCCTGCAGGTAGATTGGAGAGGTGTTTCGAACGCCGGCTTTAATCCCGGGACCCACGGCCATGAACGGAACACGCACGCTGTGATCGAACAGGCTTTGCTTGCCGATTAAGCCGTGGTGCCCAACAGACAAACCGTGGTCTGCAGTGAAGAAGATATAGGTGTTGTCCGCTTGTCCGGTTTTCTTCAGGTGGTCCAGGATTCTGCCAATCTGTGCGTCCATGTGACTGATGATGGCATAATACTCGCGGCGGTTAACCTGCACGGCGTGTTTTGTGCGCGGGAACGGGGCCAGCTTCTCGTCCCGCAGGCCCTTGCTGCAACCGATGGCATCTTTCCAGGGATATTCCGGAAGGAAGCTCAGGGGCATGGCAATCTTGTCAGCCGGATATTTGTCGACGTAGGACTTGGGTGCCTGGCGAGGGTCATGCGGGGCGTTAAAGGCAATATACATGAAGAAGGGCTTGTCCTTCTTTTTGGCATCATCAAGGTAGTCAACGGCATCGTCGGCGACCACTTCACTCCAGTGCTTGCCGCCTTCCCAGAATCCTCCAAATTTCGGGTCGGTTGGGTCCCAGGGATCGGTGCCGTCGGCAAGGGGCCTGTTGTATCCCTGGGGTGTCTGTTTGGGCATGCCCCCACGGATGTGCCGCGCGGTGCCAAACAGGTGATTGGCATCCGCCCTGACGTGCCATTTCCCGGTGAAGTAGGTACCGTATCCGGCTTTTGCCATGAGTTGCGGCCAGAGCTTCCCATCAAGTGATTTCTTGAGTTCTTTTTCCGAGTTTTTTGCGTGCCATACGTATTTACCGGTGACCAGCATGGTGCGGCTGGCCACGCAGACCGCGCCATGGTAACCGCCCATGTTGTAGGCATGCGTAAAGGTGGTTCCGCCACTGACGAGCTTGTCGAGGTGAGGGGTTTCAATTTCCGGGTTATTAATGGAGTGAATTGTTTTGTAACACTGGTCGTCTGCGAAAATGAACAGGATGTTGGGCTTTGCCTTTGCGAAGGCCGGGCTTAGTGAGAGAAGGACAATGGAGAGGGTGATGAGGAATTGATTCATTGTTGTTGATGTTAGTTGCCAGTGAGGGCAATTGGCGATCTTGAAATTGAGCAATTGGCGCTGGCTGATTCAATTTCTAAAAATACCCCTCCTTAATCCGGTATTTTTATTAAGGTTTCAACGGAAATCCAAGGCGGCAGGCCATGACACCTTGGCTTATCCGCCAGGATGAAAAAGGCATCTGCCCACAGGCAAAGCTTGAACATCGCCACGAGAACTGTGAGAATTAACCATTCCCGGGAGTGAAACCAATAACATTCACGGGAGTGAAACCATAACATCATGCCTTGTCGCCTTACCTTATCATTATTCTTTGGCCTTACCCTTGCGGTAGGGAGTGCTTCCAGTGCCGAGATTGATTTCAATCGTGATATTCGCCCTATTCTCTCGAGTAACTGTTTCCTGTGTCACGGACCGAATGCCCAGGATCGCAAGGCGGATCTCCGGCTGGATACCCGCGAGGGAGCCGTCAGGGTCAACGATGGAGTAAGTGCGATCAATCCCGCCAAGCTTGAGGATAGTGAGTTACTCCACCGGATTAACACAGAGGATGAGGATGAGGTGATGCCGCCTCCCGAGTCGCATAAGGTCTTGAGTGCGGAGCAGAAGAGTCTCCTCAGGAAGTGGGTGCTCTCAGGCGCGGAATACAAGGATCATTGGGCGTTTCTTCCCCCAGTGAAAGCCGAAGTGCCGCAAACCGGAGGCAAGGGGTTGAGGGTCAATAACCCGGTGGATTCCTTTGTCCTGAAGAGGCTGGAAGAGGAAGGTTTGCGACAATCTCCTGAAGCGGATCGCCGCACACTGATTCGCAGGGCCACCTACGACCTTACAGGATTGCCCCCGGCACCTGACGATGTTGAAGCATTTGTTAATGACAAAACTCCGCAGGCTTATGAGAAGGTCGTTGATCGTCTTCTGGGCATGGA
>Ga0315316_10001970_pt1 | contig 14622 bp, 23 predicted proteins | sample M160m3416metaG_FD_203702 | JGI IMG/M metagenome (GOLD analysis project Ga0315316, IMG submission 203702) | Ammonia-oxidizing marine archaeal communities from Monterey Bay, California, United States - M1 60m 3416 | ecosystem: Environmental > Aquatic > Marine > Intertidal zone | place: USA...
AGTAACACCCCTATATGACTTACCAAACAAAGAGAATGTTAAAGCATCTAATATTGTAGATTTACCCGCACCATTATTACCAACAATTAAAGTATTGAAGGCAGATCCATTAAAATTAATTTCGGTGAATTGATTACCAGTACTAAGAAAATTTTTATATTTAATAGATTTAAATGTTATCATCGTCAGGTGGTATCACAAGATCATTTTTAGTAATGACTGCATATTCATAACCATGCAGTTGGCAAGTTTTAACAATTAGATTGTCATCAACCTCTAAGACATTTAATTCAGGAATTGTTTCCCTCTCCTCTAACATCATAGCAAATCTATCACAATCATCCTCCTGTTCAAAAAGATAGAGAACTTGTCTCCCTTCTTCATTTGTAACAGAGTATGCTCCTTGGTCCTCTCGACCTTCTAAAGTAAGAATGTACATTAGACTAATTCACATGCCTCTTTATAGATGTCCTGAATTAGACTCTGAATCTGAGACTTATTAATATTAGAGTCAGATTCCTCAACATACCTATTCAATAGGGAGATTGTATCTTCAGATTCTATATCAATGTTGTCATGATCTATTTCTTCTTGGAAGTTTTCAATGATCTTAAGTTCAGCAACATCTGCGGCATATAACTTATCTACAAATTGATCAAACTTCTTAGGAAAAGACTTCTTCTTTACCAATAATTTTACTATCTTATCCTTAAATTGTCTACCATCAAATGTCTGATGATCATTATCTTCATAAGTTATTGTATGGAATAATCTATAAGGATTTCGTATCTCTTCAGTCTCTAAAGTCTCTGTATCAAAAATATGGAATCCTCTATCATCTCCAGTATCATTAGCAAACATTTCATATGGATTACCTAAGTAATAAATCTTTCCATTATTAGATCTCGTATGATAATGACCAGAAAATACTTTTGCAAACTTATCAAATATATTAGATTCATATCCATCCATCATTACGTGACCACGGGTGGCAGTAAATCCATTAATTTCTAAATGACCCATAACCATCTTTGCTTTTGATTTAGCAATCTTAGTAAGGGTGCTCTGCTCATTCTCACTATTCATCCAAGGGACAAATAAAACCTTTAACCTTCCAAACTTTGTTTCAGTTGCTTCCGAATAACAAATTATATTATCATATTCACGTAACAATAAATCTATAGCATTAACAGTATTAGTATTCTTATAATATGCAGTATGATTACCAACTATAGTATGTATCTTACAGTGACTTAACTTATCATAATAATTTTTCTTTGACCAATCTAAGGCAGCAAAATCAATACCCTTTCTATTATCAAAGGTATCTCCCATATCAATAATAGTATCAATCCCACGCTCCTCTATGGTAGGAAAGAATACATCATTATAGAACTTTAAAAAATAGTCGTGGAACAATTTGGAATTCTTACGAGCACCAAAATGCTGATCGGTTATGATGGCAACCTTCATTTTTTAGTCGTGTTGCTGCGAGTCCTATTAATTATAGTAATAAATTTGTCACCAGCAAATGTACCAGCAAGACAAACATCAATCTCATCACCATCCAACCAATTCATATCACCATTCTTTTTGGTGTGTAGCATTGCCAATTGAATTTTCTCAATGACTTCTTGTTTTAATATCATTAGGATCTAGATTTAGAATGAATTTGATCTTTGATACTATTATAATCAGAATAATTTCCACCATCATTATTATCATCATAAAAGACTTCATCATATCCAGTCTTTTCAAGAATCTTATTCTTGATCTCTAATTGCTTCTTCTCCTTTTGTATCCTTCTAAGAAACGCATAATGTATAATCTGCGTAAAGTAAGCAAAAGGATTCTGGGATTTCTCAGGATTAAAATTATGTATATATTGAACGCAATTTTCGATTCCATCAGAGATCATATCATCCTTAAAGATGTAATTAACGAAGTTTGGTTTAAACGATAAATGAGTAGCAATCTTTAAAAAACACTCACCAAGATAATTTGTAATTCTAGGCTTATCTTTACCTAGTTCTTCTGCTTCAGCAACATCTTTCTTGTATGCAATTAAAGCAGCAAGAAACTCTTTATTGTTTACATAATGAACTGATCTTTTTCTTTTTGTTACACCAGCCATACGACTTTCCTTTGTGTTAAAGTAATTATAGCACCTCTAGATTGTTTGGACAACTTGACAAGGTATTCATACGCATGTAAAATAACCTTTGTAGAGGTTCAAGGGGAATCTTTAAAGAGCTTTTCTAATATCTCTTTAGTATCGTTAACATTGGCAATATATCCCATCTTTCTATTAATTTTTTTTCTAGTACCAGTAGGATCTTTAGGGAAGTCCTCAGCAGATTCTCTTATCCATGCTTGATACATCATAATCATTTCAATATCTTTAGACTCACTCATAGTCAATACATTCTCCATATCAATAATAAATATATCATCTTTAGTCGTCTTTAACCAAGGTTCTAACTTATATCCTGTTAGACCTCTTGGTCCATTGATCTGTTGTAATGTAATAGGATTTGTTACAAGTAAGATTGTTTTATTATTCTCAAAGCATGGAGAAACTTTGGTGTAGATCTCCTCACCAGATTTAAGTTTAATAGTGGCATAAAAATCGTCTTCCATATAGTCCTACTTTAGATTTACATTTACAATCTCATAGTTAAATTTCTCTTCGTTGTAGATTTTGATTCGTTCGATGAGGTGATTTAATGTGTAATTTTTCTGAGAATTATGAGTACAGTCATCAGAAATATCATACAGCATTGCTTTGGTTTTATCTTTACTTCTTCTCAAAACCCTTCCAATACTTTGTAAATTACGGATTCTAGATTTACTGGGAGAAGCAAAAACCACATTATGCAGGTTTCTAATATTTATACCTGTTGAGAACACACCATAAGATGCTACAATGATTGCATTTGATTCTCTTTCAACTATCTCTCTTACGGTTTCCCGTTCTACTGTACCTACTCCACCATGAACAAAAAATACTTTTCTACCTGGAACTGTATTATCGTTAATCAATTCATAAAGAGGTAAACCATGAGTTTCTACTCTCTGGAATAAAACCAAAGTATTACCTTTTAAGTCCACTACCAAATTTTTAATAAAGTTATTTCTTTGATCATGAGTTATAATATATTGAACTTCATCTTCAAATACTTCAAACTTTTTAGGTGGATGCTTTAATACAATACAAGTAATATCTAATTTTGCAAGATGTCCCTTCTGCATTAAGTCATCAGTCTTAGTTACTTTATATGCTGGACCAAACAATCCCTCTAAGACCCACTTATGAGTCTGTGTACCATCTAATGTACCAGTGAATCCAAATCTATACTTAGCATGTTCAAGCTTCGACATTATAGATATAAGGGACTTACTCTTAAAGAGGTGTGCTTCATCACCAATGATGACATCAAAGTCAGTAAAAAAGGATCTATCTAACCTAAAGACAGATTGCCAAGTAGTAATAGTAACTGGAAATTCATTCGTCTTCTCTCTACCAGAATATATACGGTGACAATATGACTCAGCATCCCAACCATAATCTTCAAAATCTTTATACAGTTGCTCTACGAGAGATGTCGTTGGAACAACTAAAAGAATTTTTTGCTTTGTACTCACGTAATACCTTACGACACCGTAGATCATCAAGGATTTGCCAGAGGCAGTGGGTGATATCAATAATCTTCTATTATGTTTTAGAGAATCGCATACTCCCCGAATTTGATAATCTCTAGGTTTAAATTTAGTAATAGACGCATAGTAATCTTTGAGACCCTCTTCCGAGATCATCTCATTTATCTCAAAAGGTAATCCATAATATTTGTTATCTACAAATTCGTAAGTATATTCTCTTCTATCACAAAACGAAATTAATTTATCCAATAGACCAACATAGAGTCTTTTAGATCTTAAATCATATAAGTGTATCTCTCCATTCCAATTCCTACCACGATACTGTGGCATAAACTTCGCATTTGGAACTTCAAAAGTAAAATAATCTCTTAGTTCATAGTCAATATGAGGTTCACATTTTATAGTAAGATGAACTTCATTTAACTTCTGAACAATTACATCAGCCATAACCTGCCTGGAATTTCATAAATTCGACAGCATTCTTAATCTGGTAAGTCCTATTTTGAATAACCTTAAGTATGCTCTCAATATAGTTTAAAATAGTATCATAATAATCTATCTTTAAACTAACTGAAGATAAACTTTCATCAGAATCCAAATACTTTTGCATCGTATCCTTATCCCTAATTTTTTTAGGGAAAGGATTATCTACATAAACTTCTGGATCTGCCTTCCCAGAGAAGTATTCATACCTCTCGTGGCGAGTGTTTTTTCTTTGTTGTTCTGCTTTTTTCTTAAGAAGTACTATGTTATTGTATATCTCAAAATACTTAGCATGTAACTTAGGAATATTTATAGACTCAGTATGCAAGTTGTCAAGGTCAATTTTGGAGTCTTCCTCCCACATTTTCTGAATCATCTCAAGATCAAATATCATCCATCAAATCCTCCATCCCTTATCCACTTCCTTATCCACCTTGGTGCATAGAATATTGCAAAAGAACCACCCCAGAAGGTTGCTAATACTGCTATATGGAATAATCTATGAGAGTTGAATATCAATCCAAGTCCCACAAATATCATCCAGACATAATCTAATGTGCCGTGGAATCTATACCATACATTAGCACCATACTTATTAATAAACTTATCTCTTTGTCTTCCGAACCACGGTGATACGTGCCTCATCATAACAAAACCTTCATTAAAAAACATAACGAAGAATCCAATCCAAAAAATCATAAACGATTACCTACATCATCAGTTACATTATAGATAGCATACTTGAATACTGCCTCTGCTGTAAAGTATTCTGTATCTGGATTTGTAGCATCAAACTGAAGTTCTGTCAATTGAACTGGGAACATATCATTAAAAATAACTTGGAATTGTACTCTTTGATTACTATTCAATGCTTGTAATGTTCCATCAGAATAGATATCCATTGATTTGGATTGTGGTTCTTGCTGCTTATTTGTTCTCTGAAGTTTTCGGATCTCTTTAACAGATTCTGGGAACCCTAAACCACGCATCCAATTTTGAATCTGCATGTAATTTTCCAGATCCTCATCAACAATAAACCTTAAAACAAAATCCTCAAAATACATCTTATCACCAGGAAGATCTATATTTTTAAGGAAGGTTGGTTGTTCTGCTACACCAAGACTTACTCCAGGTATATTCACAGAGTTAGAGAAGAACGATACTTGTTTTGCTCTACTTAGTGTAAATTTAAAACCAATGGAAGATAGGAAGTTCCTATTCTTAAGTTGATTTGTATATAGATTCCTAGAGTCCATTTTCTATATGAGGGGTTAAAAATTTAATAAAGTAATCTCCAATAAATTTATATCCTGTTTTATAAGGATGAAAACTATGGGGATTTACTAGTTCATGCTCTCCAGCATAACCAAAGCATGTACTATATTTATCCAGGAAGTTAGGATCATACTTCTCCCGACTTTCTAATCCATATATATCCAACTTCCATTTCTCTATTTCAGAATTTAAATGATCTTTGCATATCCTATACAATAGATCTCTTTTAGGTTTATCACCATCAATAAGATTCCGTATCTTTGTTGTATAATCTTTGGAACCAAAAATATCATACCAGAAATTTTTTATCTTTGGATATAATTTAAAATATTGATTCCAATGTAGCATATCTGATTGCAATTCTCTAAGAGCTACATCATCATCATAACAATACCTATAAATTGCCTTGGTCATTTTATCTCTACTAGTATTCCATCTAGTTTGAAAAACATTTCCTTCTTCTAAATAAATGTTTTCATACATCTTAGAATCTTTAAAATACATAAACGTTCTACGTAATGTAGTAAGACCCCAAAGTACTATAATATGCTCATAACTTTTATACTCATTAGCAAATTTACTACTAAGGAAGTAGTTCTTTGCATAATGAAATTGTTTTAGATTACTAGAACCACTCTCACCAAGGTTTACATGATCTACATCAAAATGTTCAACAACATATCTTCTCCACCCAAATTCCCATGCATATTCAGAACTATATCTAATTTTTTCATACTCCTTAGCATTCATACCCTTCTCACATCCTGCACCTTCACCAAATGTCCAACTACATCCTAAAGTAATAAGTAAAGTTTTCTTTGTTTTAGTCACGATATTTTCTCGATAATATACTTGGCAATTACTTCATGTCCCTCTTTTTTAGGTACAAAAGTATGTGGATTTACTATCCTATTATTTAAAGCATAGTTCATAGGACCTCCTGCCCAACCTTCATAATATTCTCTTTTATTCATTGCATGATCAATACAGAGTAAAGATAATAGATCCCTATTCTTCGATCTTATATCAAAAAAATTACTAGGTCTTATAGTGTATTTTTTAGAATTAAAACTATCGAACCAATAATTTTTAATACCCAATGCCTTGAAGAAAATATTCCAATGAACTATTTCTGTCTCAAGTTCTTTAGTAGCAACATCATCGTGATGAGACCATTTATTTAATCCATATCCAAGTTTATCTTTATTATTTCTATCAAGATATTTTTCTTTAAAAATTATATCTTCATACTTCCTACTATCACTACACCATTTATAATCTCTACGTGTGGTGGTAAGACCCCATAAAACAATAATCTCATCTCTTCTTTTATCATAAAATTTTTTAGAATTAAAATAATCTTTTGCTAAAGCAAACTGTCTTTGATTACTACTTTGAGATGTAGCAAAGTTAATATGATTATCCTGACAACCAAGATAATCACGAACAATTATTCTCCATGAATCATCATAATGAGGTTCTTTATTTTCATACACAATCTTGGGCATGCCAGGTTTATACCATACACCAGATCCTAAAGTCCAATCATCACCAAACGTAATTAAAAACATTTAAGGAAAAGTATGATGTTTTGGTGTCATAGGTTCATCAAATAATACTCGTTCCAAATATTTCTTTGCCCACTTATCATCAAAACATTTTGCAAGAATACCACGAGTCTTATCATTTTTCTGTTGCTGTTGACAGTACCAAATTTGACCATCAAGTCTCTTCATTACTTTAACCCAATCATGATCATCTATTTCTACACTCATTACTTCATGATTGAATACATCAAGATAATCTTGTACTAAAGAAACAAAATCAGATTCTTCTTTAGAATTTTGAAGGCGAAGAAATTTACAATAAGGAGAGAATATTTCATCACCCCAAAGAGGTAATGCTCTCACTTCTTTAAAATGATACTTACTACCAATACTACTTAGTTTATCTGTGATACTTTTAGACAGTCCATTAACAGGTGATATATCAACGATAGCAGCCCCAACTCCTGCAGGAGTAGCGACGATATCAGCACCAAAGATTGGTAGGTCATATTTAGGATCTGGAAAAAATACTGAGTGTAGAATATCTAAATTACCTAGTCTTGCAGTTTCTAAATGAACCTTACGTAGACCAGGACATTTATAAAATTCATTATGAATATACAATTTATCATCATCAAGATTACCAGTAACAGTCGCTAGATCTTGATGCTTATGATATGGTTTTATTCCTGGTAATGCACTATATGAGACACGAATATTAGTAGCAAGTTTTTGCACTAAAGGATGAAAATCTGTCATAGTTCTTCCTCACAATTTGGATTAATACTTTCAATCATTGTACCACCTACATCAGATCCTGCATCCATACCCATCATCGTAGCAGCTCCAGCAAGAACCCAACCAACAAAGGGAATCCCAGTGAGACTAGGGGCCACAGCAGCACCAACACTAGCACCGACCATTCTACCTGTTCCTTTTCCTGCACCGATTGCTTCGATACATTCCTCGGACTTACCACCTTTTGTGGATTCATTAACCAAGTTTTTAGTCCCAAGACTCGTTGCTGGATATGATTTCCTTTCCGTAATGGTGTTGTTACCCAATCCCAGAAACCCAGCTTTCTTCTTTATATCCCGTTCCACATGAGACATCTTAGGATCATTAGCACGATAATCAATTCTATAACCGTCCTTATTTGCTTCTACTTTATATGAAGTATAAGAACCTACAGGTACATTTACTACAGGGAACTTACTTTGTCTAGAGATCATCCCAATCATACCAATATGAGACAACATGAAAATACTACTTGCTGTTCCTATTGATATCCACTTCCACTTATAGTCCATAGTTTTCATTTTGGTAATTTTCTATTAAAGTTCCAGTAGTCAAACTTCATATAAAGCTTGTAAGGTAAGCATAGAAGTTTCTGTGTGAACCATTCAAGGTAAAGTAATGAGAGTATGATATACTTCTCGATCATATTATATATAGCCTCTTAATCTGCATTTAAACTATCAAAATTAAGGTTTTTGTATGGATACTCGTCCATCAATCTTCCATTATAACGATTAAATCTCTCTCTACCTGGGAATTTCATATCAAGATCATGGTAAAAATATTGTCTACCAAATCTAGGTACTTTTGTTTTCCACCCAGTAAAATCAAGAACTCCACTCTCACTTGAGGTAGGACATTCCTCTAATTTATCTTCTTCACCATTCCAAGTCCAAGGAACACATGAATCAACAGTTAAGATAAATGCTTTGCTTTTGAAAGCAGTCATCCTTAAAAATCCATTAGCATATGCATCAAATGCTTCCCAACGCTTATCATGCTTAGAGAATTTTATTCCATTGGTTGCATGGAAAATAAGTTCCATACTAAATTCTACGAGATGTCTTTCACAAAAACCTATTCCTATCTCATCTGCTGCTCCCCACATATCATTACAAATCATACCAACTGATTTATAACCAGATGCTGTAAAATATTTTAATCCCTTACTCCAAATCTTACCTATACATCTATCTTGAGGAATACAATAAGTCTTATGAGTTACTGCAGATAGATTTCCTTCTTTAGTATAATGCCTTATCTCATTCCTATTAACAAATCCTATCTCTTCTTTCTCTTTTAAAATAGTTCCTAGATGTAGATTTAAACCTCTAGCATGTAACTCTACTTCTTTTAAAGAATCAATTAATTCTTTTTCTCTTCCATTTATATCTTGATACCCCGAAAGCGATCCTTCTGGAGTAAGGAGGTGGTCAACACTATTCTCCTTTGCCCAGTCAATCGCTTTAAAAAGTTCTATTTTGTTTAATTGTATATTAGATGCTACAGGTATCTGAGCACCAGCAAGTCTAAGCACTCGTATTATTCAGATATAATCTGATTATACCATGCTTCGCTCATTCCAACAATGATGTTATCAGCATCATCTTTAGACTTTGCATATTGCTCAGAGATTAAATGCTCAACCACCTTCTCGTAATCCTTAGCGATCTGTTGAGCTTGTTTTGGTGATGGTTTCATTTTTTATTGTTCTGATAGTTTTTGTAAAGACCTAATCCAACTACTGCAAGAATGATAATACCAATACCATATCCTACAACACCAACTCCCACAGACTCTGCTTGAACAGGAGCTACTGGTGCTGGTATAGTTTCAATTGCTGCATCTGCTGCTGCTTGTCCTAGTTTGTCCATAATTACCTTGTTTTGACTATTTATCTTTGAGTGAAGTCAATACCCTCCATATGGTCATATTCATGTAGAAATATCCTAGCAATGAATCCTTCTAATTTTACTTTATGTACTTCTTTACCTTCATCCTCATACTTCACAACAATAGACTCTGGTCTATCAACATCTAAAAATACATCAGGAAAGGATAAACATCCTTCCTCCAATTTTACTAACTTCTTTGATTGCTTTATTATTTTTGGGTTAAAACATGTAATCGTCTCTTGCAACTCCATGTTTGATATCATTACAAATGCTCTTTCTTTTATACCTATTTGATTTGCTGATAGTCCCACTCCATTATAGTGGAACATATTTTCATGCAACTGATACGATAACTTAGATCTATCTAAGTTGTAACTACACTTTTCAATCTTTGCGTGTAATAGTGGATCGTCTGATGGCAACAGCTTTTGAATCATATGTTAGTAATTCTCTAAGATAAGTAATCTCTTGCTTTAGTTCTTCATTCTCTTGCTCTAGTTCCTCAATGTGATCTAGGTAGATAATGACTGACATGCATTTCCCTCAAGTCGGCGAATAATTATTTACATGTTTAACATTCTCTTAATGTCCTTTATGTAAACTAATGCCATCAGGAGGATTTGAACCACCGACCTTGGCTTTACAAAAGCCCTGCACTACCACTGTGCTATGATGGCAAATGGTGGTTTCCTATCGCCTCCATGTCTGAAACCACCAAAGGGACATGCAGCAGTTGAAGGGTACGTATGCTGTTTATACTCAGCCCCATTGTACCATCGGGGGGACTTATTTTTGTTCGGAACTACCCAGCCACGCATAAATGCGATTCATCGGTTCGGTCTTGCCCTTACTTCAACTGGTATATTATCGCATAAAAAAAGAGACCCGTAAAGGGTCTCTTAATAAGATATGTAATATCTGAATTACATGAGGTTCTTGATTTGAACACGACGGTAGTAACGGTTCTGGTTAACTTTAAGTCTTCCAAGACCTTGATCTGTACCTTCAGCGAATGGGTTTGCAACAAGACCATATCTTGTCTTAAATCCAATTTTTGGCTGGAAGGTGTTTTCTCCTACCGCACGAACCATCTGTAGAGGCACGTAAGGACAATAGAACAGTCCAGCGTCATAAGGAGAAGATCCTTTGTATCCAACAACGTAGTACTGGTTAGCAGCAACGTTTGCAGAATAAGGGTCGATGTAAACACGGTACTTACCGAGAAGAACACCAGCAAATGTATTGCCTGTGTCATCAACGTTAAGGTTAGCGTTAAGAGCAGGTGTATAGTCTAGTACTCCAGCCATAGACAGTGCAGAAGCAACGTCGGCAGAACACATAACCACATTACCCTTTCCACGACGAGTTCTTTGTGCGATTGCGTTAGCATCACGCTCGATTTGGAAGAGGAGACCTTTAAACTTCTCAACGGACCAACGACCATTACTGTCGATGTCTAAGTCGAAGACACCTGAAGTAGCAGTGTTAGCAGCAGCACCTTGCTCGGCAACCTTGTAGATAGTACGGATAACTTCACGGTTAATTTCCGCAAGGATCTCTGTACTTAGGATGTTAGCAAGTTCTGCTTCAGCGTTCAATCCGTGGATCGCCTTGAGGTCTTGAGCTAGCTCTAGTGAGTACTCAGCCTTTAGGGCACGAGACTTGGCTTCAACGAGAACTTTCTCGATGCTGAATGCCATTTCGTTGAACTGGTCGCCAGTTCCTGATCCAAGGTTCTCACTGTCTCCAGTCTTCATACCCTGGCCTACATTGTAGCCAGTAGAGACTGCAGTACCAACAGGGTTAAGAAGTCCTGGGTTGCTACCTGCTTGTGCAGTAGTACCCATTCCAGCAACGCCGTCAGAGAATCCACCAGTCTCGTCAAGACCATCGTCTTGTCCAGAGAATGCTGTATCTGCTTCGTTGTAGAATGCTTCTGTTCCGCTCTGATTGGTGTAGCGTGAACGCATTGCGAAGATAAGTCCAGTAGGACCACTCATTGGTTGTACGCCAGCAAGATCATATGCCACCAAGTTAGGCATTGCACGACGTATAAGGCTGATTAGAACAGGGTCGAAACCAGCAACAGGACCTGCTGCAGCGGCATCGGCTCCGAATCCACCACCAGCACCAGCAGCGTTAGCAGCGTTGGTTGGTACAGCTTCGGTCAACATTCCGTTAGAGAATGCTGATTGCTCTCTTAAAAATTTCTCTTGGTTTTCTAGCAAGACTGCGGTAACAGCTCTCTTATGAGAGTCTTCGATTTTCTCAAGACCATCATAATCGAGGACTGGTCCCCACTTTTCTTGCAGTGCTTCTGATTGAAACATTTGCTTGTTTACCTAAATGTGTTTTTTGTTTGAATTAATAATGTTAAATTCACTTCTTGGCTAGACCTGAAAGTGTTTTCAGATAGGCATTCATTGACTGTGAGCTATACTCATCAGCAACATCTACGCCCTCAGAAAGGGTTTCAGTTTTTGCCTGAGGAGAACTTCCTTTAGAAGGATAATAAGATTCCTTCAGTGTCTCCAACTTCTCACGATATTCTGCGTCACTTTCAAACTCCACACTCTCGGCAAGGGAAGCAAGCTTCTCTTTTTGTGAAAGTGCCAAACCTTCAGATACTTCGGAGAATATCTCTTGAGCAACTGACTCAGCGAGTCTAGCGTTCAAGGTGATGTTCTTCTCAATCTGTTCGTTGAGTTTGGTTTCCATATCATCAAGTTTTTCTACCATATTCTCAAGGACATCATATTTATCTTCAGGGATTGATACATAATGATCTTCAAAAAGCTTTTTCATGCCGCTTAGGAATGATTCTGTCATCTCTGCTTTGAGACCAGATTCAACTGCTAGTTGGTTCTCTTGAACCCATTCGTCAGCAACATACTCAAGATAGGAATCAATTCGTTCTGTGATAGAACCACGAATTGCATCTACCTCTTCTACTAATTTAGACTCATAAGTCTCCTCGAAGGTCTTAGTCATAGACTCTTTCACTTCAGATACTTTAGATCTGAGTGCAGCTTCAAAGATTGTACGAGCTTTAGATTGGAACTCTTCACTGAGTTCTTCTCCATCTAGAAGTGCAGCAACGTCTTCTTCAACGTCGATTACTTCTTCTTCTACTGCTTCTTCTTCAGCAACTACTTCTTCAGTAGATGCTTCTTCTTCAGCAACGATTTCTTCAGACTCGGTAGACTCTTCTTCAGCAACAACTTCGTCTGTTGTTACTTCGTCTTCTGCGACAACTTCCTGATCGGCTTCGAGTTTCACTTCTTCTTCCTCTGGAACGTTGTTCAACTTTTTACCAACGGTTACGTCGTCAGGTAGGTTACCTTCCTTCTTACCTTTACGGTTAGTAACTACATCCTTAACTTGCTTAAGGGTAGAACCAGGTGTTTTCAGCTGCGCTGAATTGTCATCAGGTTTGTAGTTAGTAGGTGAAGGACCGCCAAGATCTTCCCATGATTGAGGTGTTCCCCCAGTGGTTAGCTTAGGCATTGGATCGCCAGCACTTGCGCCAGAATTGACCGCTGTCGAGGATTGCTTAGTGCCCGCTTCCATTTCCTGTAAATTTTTGTCACTAGACATTTGAGTTTTCTCCGATTTTCTGAATTGTAGAAATCTATATTTATTTATTAAAGTTAAACTTTGTAAGTATATATCTATAGTGAACTTAGGAAGTCTTGGAATAAACCAAGTTTTTGTTCTTCTAAATCTCTAGAGATAGTTGCACGTTCAATTTTAATTCTTGTTTGATCTGCGAGTCTTTCTTTGAGGAGGCCGCCATCCCAAACCCATTCTTTTCCTTCCATAATACCTGAAACAAATGCATCAGGTGCAGAAGGGTCAGCGACGATATCCGCAGCAGTTGCCAACATAAAGTCTTCGCCAACTTCTTTGTAACCCTTGCTACTATCCTTTAAAGAACCAATACCCCTAGAAGATACTCCTAGAGTTACTCCATCCTTCAAAAGTGATTCTGCAATCTTACCCATAGGTGTAGATAAGATTTGAGCTTTACCAACAAAGTTTTTACCTTCCTGCTTAAGATCAGTAATCTTATGCGACACTCTATCGAGGTTTACGGTAGGTCCATCTGGGTGACCTAATTCACCAAGAGCACGTCCTTTTTGAACATAGTCCTTGTTGTACCTGTTGACTTCTTTCTCCATTATTGAGAATGGATACAACCGACCATTGCGGTTTACCATCTCACTCTGAAGGAAGACTCCTTTTATAAAAAGATTCTTCTTACCACCAACTGTTTCGGTAAGAATTTCAACAGATTCAATTTCTTCTCTAATGAGTTTCATTGGAAAAATAATCGCTTTATTTATTATTTATTGATTTACTCTTCGCCAACGTCATCAGAGTCATCTAATTCGGTGCTATTTACAAAAGTAGTATTAACATCAGGTCTAAGTCCTTCGATCTTTTCTGAAGATTTTGTATAAAGGATGTCCTTAATTCTGTCACTCACTTCTGCTGCTGACGCATCATTTACAACCATGTCCAATAGTTCGTCCATTGTCTTAAACAGTAATTTACCTATCTATTTAGACTAAATACGAATATGTGATATAATGAGAAGAAAATGGGAATTCTCAACTACCTCAAGGAACAATTATGGAGTAGTGATCCTAAATGGGATGATAGTCAATATCCTGGACCATTTACGACACGTTCTGACAATGATGATGCAATCGCCCACCATGTCAATTTTCCTATTGACGAACAAGAAGAGGATTAATGCGAAATAAGGTTTATCTATTCCAACCTCAAAGTACGATAATTATTAGAGGTGTTAAACAATATTGGTTACCATATTCTGTTGCATGCGTTTGGAGTTATGCAAACAAAAATGTGGATGGATTTGAACTGGGTGAAGTATTTTTTAAAAGAGAATATCCAGATAAAGTTCTAGAGAGAATGGATAATCCAGCAGTATGTGCTTT
>Ga0315316_10001972_pt1 | contig 14613 bp, 19 predicted proteins | sample M160m3416metaG_FD_203702 | JGI IMG/M metagenome (GOLD analysis project Ga0315316, IMG submission 203702) | Ammonia-oxidizing marine archaeal communities from Monterey Bay, California, United States - M1 60m 3416 | ecosystem: Environmental > Aquatic > Marine > Intertidal zone | place: USA...
ACACCATAACTCGATTGATATGCTTTACACATTTGCTCTCCACTATGTTTTGTAGCTGCATACATATTTTGTGCATTACATGTATCATCTTCAAAACATTTACCAGACTTTCCATAAACTTCTACAGAACTAAAGTATATGAAATGTTTGACTTTATACTTTCTTGCAATTTCTAAAGTTTTAAAAGTTTCAGATATATTATCTTCTATCGCACACATTGGATTTTCTATACATGCTATAGAACTTGGATTTCCTGCCGCGTGTAGTATAATATCTATATCCTCACCATTCCATTCAAAGACCCGTGACTTGGTCTCTATACTATTCAGTCTATCGTCACTCTTGTATGGTCTTTTGGTATAATACATGACATAATCTGTGTGCTCCAGAAAGTGTTCAATCATAGACGCACCAACAAAACCTCGCGCCCCGGTGATTAACACACGCGTCATTTGATTTAAAGAATTAAATTATCTTTAACTAAATGCCGCGTAAAGTGTGGTATGCCCCGAATAAATTTGAATCTTACGGTGAGGAAGAAATCAAAGCTGTAGAAGAATGCCTCCGTGCAGGTTGGCTTGCAGGTTTTGGTGAGCGTACAATTGAATTTGAGAAACGGGTCTCCGACTATTTTGATAAGAAACACGGTCTGTTTGTAAATTCGGGAAGTAGCGCAATTCTGGTAGGTCTTTGCGCTCTAGATCTCCCAAAGGGTTCTGAAGTTGTTACTCCCGCGTGTGGGTTTGCCACAACAGTAGCCCCACTTGAACAGTTGGGTCTAAAACCTGTATTTTGTGATGTGGATCTCACCTCCTATGTCCCAACAGTTGAACAACTTCGAAAGGTTGTCACCCCAGAAACTAAGTGTCTTCTTCTCCCAAATCTTATCGGAAATGTCCCAGATTGGCAGGCTATTAGGGAAGCTTTTCCGGGTGTCATTCTTTTTGAAGATTCGGCTGACACTATGACTCGTACATCATGCACGGATATCAGTACTACCAGTTTTTATGCCAGTCATGTTATAACTGCGGGTGGTATAGGTGGTATGGTCATGTTTAATGACGACGAACACCTCAAACGGGCTATCATGTTTCGAGATTGGGGGCGTATAGGAGATAACATCGAAGAACCCAGTGAACGTTTTAATCATTCAGTTGATGGAATTCCATACGATTGGAAATTTTTATATGGTGTTGCAGGTTACCATCTCAAAGCATGTGAAATGAATGCTGCATTTGGTCTCGTCCAGATGGATAAATTGGAAGGATTTTTGAAGAAAAGGCGTCAGAATATCGAAAGATACCTAGAAAATATGAAAGATTGTTCATACTACACCCTCCCAGATGATTCCAAAAAACCTAATTGGCTCGCTATACCCTTTCAGTGTAAGGATCGTCTAGAGTTGGTCAATTTCATGGAAAAGAATGAAGTCCAAACGAGGGTGACATTCGCTGGTAATATTACAAGGCATCCCGCGTTTAGAAAGTATCTAGATGATTTCGAAAATGCGGATAAGATCATGAAAGATGGGTTTTTACTTGGTGCTCATCACGGTATGACAATCAACGATGTTGATCGCGTGTGTAATTTGCTTAAAAAATTTGCTGACCTTAAACTAAACGGAAAATGTTCAGTAATGTAATGGTCACCGGAGGATGTGGATTCATTGCTTCTAACTTTTTGAACGTAATGAAAAAAAGATACCCAGATACAACTTTTATAAATATAGACAAACTCGATTACTGCTCAAATGTTGAAAATGTAAATCCAGGTGTTGCTACGTTTATAAAAGGAAATGTAGGAAATAAAGAGCTTGTAGAGCATCTTATACAAAAATATTCATTTGATGCTGTATTTCATTTTGCAGCTCAAAGCCATGTAGATAATTCATTTGAAAACGCTCTTTCATTCACTATGGATAATACACACGCTACACATGTACTCATTGAAGCGTGTAGACGTCACATCCCTAATGTAGAATTTATACATTTCAGTACAGATGAAGTATATGGTGAGTCTAAAACTGATATACCTTTCACAGAAGCAGAAGGTGTGCTTAGACCCACCAACCCCTACTCTGCATCAAAGGCTGCCGCTGAAATGATTGTTCGTTCATATATCGAGTCATTTGGAATGAATATCAAGATTATTAGGTGTAATAATGTATACGGACCCAATCAGTATCCAGAAAAACTTATACCAAAGTTCAAGAGACTTTTAAAGGAGGGTAAAAAATGTACGATTCATGGGAAAAATTGTGCAAACATTAAACGGGCATTCATGCACGTTGAAGACGTCGTGGATGCCGTTGAAACCGTGTGGAAAAAGGGTACATCGGGGGATATTTATAACATCGCATCTGATGATGAGCTCACAGTAATTGAAGTCACACACCTTATCATAGAAACAATCATAGGAACCACAGAGTATGATAAATGGATTACATATGTTGAAGATAGACCGTTCAATGATAAAAGATATTTCATATGTGCAGATAAACTAAAATCACTTGGATGGCGTCAAAAGAAAACGAGAGAAGATATTAAAAAGTTTTTAGAATTAGATTAAGCTATCATAAAAGTCTTTACCATCAGGGGATTTGTAATCACCGGAGGTGTCCCAACGATTGTCTTGCTTATGAACAGACTTGATATGCCATAGAGCCAGCGTCGGGTCAGCTTGAAGTGAAACAGGGTTTTCAAGACCTAAAACATTCTCGTGCAACTTATTCCCATAGTAGATTTTTTCAGGATCGTTCTTAAATATACGACCTTGATAATCTGGCCAATTGATCCAATCCATCTCATTTACGTTGAACTTGTATTTATTCAACCATTCAACAGTAAAACCTGGGTGAATGTTCACCCGTGGGATTGCAATCATATCCGCTCCACTTTCCTCGATAGCACTTTTCAGTCCCACAATAAGTTTCTCCTTTGGCATTTCATCTGCATCAACTACAAAAATGTAATCACCCGTACATTTCTTTAGATGAAAATTACGATGATCTGAAAAGTTCCCACAGAAATCGCGCTCATTAAGTACAATATCATCCTTGAAATGTCCAAGAACGGATCTCATAGTTTCAGTTGTATGAAGTGTGTCAAGAAGAACATTAATTTCATCTTCAGGATCTTTGACACTTTTTAAAAAAGAGATGAGAGCATACAATTCCTTTGACTCATTACAGGCTGTGATAGCGTATGACAACTTCATTATTTGTATTATACGCTATGTTTTTAAGCACTTAAAAGAATATTAACCCTACATATAAATGTGGTGGCCTTTGATGCAATCTGCTATTACAGAGTCTGATAAACAGGCTCTCATTAACTTCATTTCAACGTCTGATAGATATACATGTGGTCCAAAGGTAAAAGAATTTGAAGACGCATGGAGTAAATGGCTTGGTTGTAAACACTCTTTGTTTGTTACATCTGGTAGTGGTGCAAACTTTTTACTTTTAGCGTCTATAAAAGAAAAATATCAAATCCCAAATGGATCAAAAGTTCTTGTACCCGCATGTACATGGGTAACTAACGTTGCACCAGTGTTTCAACTAGGTCTAGAACCAGTTTTTTGTGACGTGGATTTAGAAACGTACAGCTTTGATATGGATACTTTACCCGAAGAGGATATTCGAATTGTATTTATCACCCATTTACTTGGTTTAAATTCACCCGTTGAACAACTTAAGAAAAAATATCCCAATGCCATTTTTCTTGAAGATATCTGTGAATCTCATGGGGTAAAAGCACATAATGGTATGAAACGTGGGAGTACAGGTTTAGGAGCTACATTCAGTTTTTATTACGGACATCATATGACCACAATTGAAGGTGGTATGATATGCACAGACAATGAGGATCTTTACGAACTTATGAAAATTAAGAGAAGTCATGGTATGGCTCGTCTTTTGTCACCGCATCTGTATAAGGAGGCTATCGAAAACCACCCAGATATAGATCCAGCATTTCTATTTCTCACAGATGGGTACAATTTTAGAAATACAGAACTTAATGCGGTTATTGGACTTGAGCAACTAAAAAGACTAGATGAGAATATAAAATTAAGACGTGATAATTTCGATTATTTTGTTAATAACCTAGATCCAAATTTATTTTACATCCCGTATAACGATCCAGGTAATAGTAGTTATTCATTCCCATTTGTTTGTAAAAAACCAGAAGATCGTGAAAAGCTGAAATCTATATTTGATGAACTTGGTATTGAACATCGTCCCATAGTATCTGGTAATCTTCTTTTACACCCATTCCTAAAAAAGTGGAAAGATTCAGTCGCTGTACCAAATGCAAATAAATTAAACTATGGAGGAGTATACATTGGAAATAGTCAATTTGTCACCAAAGATATGATGGTTAAAGTTTTTGACGCCATTAAAACTAAATGGTGAAAACTATAGTGCATCATCTTGGTCTTGGGGACCAAATAATGTTGAATGGAATGGTCAGACATTTTGCAGAAACAGATAACGTTGCAATTTTTGTAAAACGGTGTCATGAAGAAAGTGTTCGATTCATGTATAGGGATATTGCTGATAAAGTAGAACTTATTCTCGTAGATAATACTAATGCTCCAGAAATATGGTCGAAGGTAAAGGGTGATGTAATCCCACTTGCGACATATGGAATTGATGATAATGGTTGGAAATTCATGACACAGGGGCAAGGTAGTGTTATGACTAATTGGGCACATGGTGTATATATTCAAGCAGGTGTCAATCCCAAGTATATGTATTCAAAGTTTAAGGTTGATCGAGATAAGTCAAAAGAATTCAAAATTGACAAGGAGAATTATATTTTTGTTCATGACGACCCAGCTAGAGACAGGGTTATTGACATAAAAACTGATAAATTTGTATATAAACCACACTCTAAACTGACTGACAAAAATCAAGAGTTTTTTCAGTGTGAACGACCTAATATCTTTGAATATTTGGGTGTTATTGAAAATGCTGATGAAGTGCATTGTATGAATAGCTCGTACAACTGGATGATTGAACTTATGAACATTGGCAGCCCAAAGAAGAATTTCTTTCATTTGGATGTTGCTCATAAGTACTATGGACCACGTACAGTTAAAACAGTTTTTAGTGATGAAGTATGGACATTCGTCTAATAACTCTTCTCCTCTACAATATCAGATCCCTCTTCTAGATTTATTAACTTTTTAATCCTAGCCCGTTCATCGTTGAATTTATAAATATTCCTAGCCAACTTTATAAATTTTTCACCGAAGTCACTCTCATCCTCCAATTTTCTAATCGCATCCTCAAAGTCCCAAAGTGAATTATTTACAACCTTTAAACGTTCCTTCAGTAGTGGTGTTTCAAATTCATATTTAAGAAGTACATCCAATTCATGACGGATATTCTTGAGCTTTTCTTCATCCTTCACGCGATCATCTTTAATTTCGAGAATCGTGATCTTATCTATGAGTTCACCTTTCGATACTTCAATACGCATTTAAAGATAAAATCATTCTATTCTTTAAATGCGTCCTGTAGCAGTTGTTACGGGTGCAACTGGACAGGGTGGTTCTTATCTGTGTGAACTTCTTTTAGAAAAGGACTACCATGTTAAATGTCTAGTTCGTAGAAGTACATACCCCATTGAGATTAGTAATTTACGACCACATTTGGGTGAAGTTGCTTTGTATGAAGGGGATGTTTTAGATCAGTCAAGTATATTTAAAATTCTATCAGATTGTCAAGATTTTGATAAAATTGAGGTTTATAATCTCGCAGCGCAAAGTCATGCTGGTACTTCTTTTGACTGTCCTAAATTTACATTCGAAGTAAATACTCTCAGTATTCTAAATATTCTCGAAACTGTGAGACAACTCGGTATGCAAAACAAATGTAAAATATTTCAACCGTCATCTTCTGAAATGTTTGGGGATACACCCGAAAATCCACAAAATGAAAGTACACTATTCAACCCTAAATCTCTATACGGTGTTTCAAAATTAGCTGCTCATTATTTAATTAAGAACTACCGAGAAATGTATGGATTATATGCATCTTCAGGTATAATGTTTAATCATGAATCCCCTCGTCGTAGTGACAAATTTGTAACACAAAAAATCATAAAGGGTCTTAAATCTGGTAAATGCTTTTCAATTGGAAACTTAGAATCTAGAAGAGACTGGGGACATGCTAAAGATTACGTAAAAGCAATGTGGGTTGCACTACAACAAGACAAAGCGGATGATTATGTGATCTCAACGGGTACAAGTTACTCTGTGAGAGACTTTATTGAAATAGCTGCAAAAAGTATGGGTAATGAAATTGTATGGTCGGGTGAAAAAGAAAATGAAATTGGAACCATTAATGGAGAAGTTGCCATAAAAGTATCAAAAGAGTTCTATAGACCATACACTACGGGTTTACTCGTAGGGGACCCATCTAAAATTGAAAAACTTGGCTGGACGAGACAATATGATATTCACTCTCTAATCGAGGATATGATAAAAGGTTAAAGATGTTTATGTAATGATTAATAATGACGTTTTACTTGACAACTTCTGCGGGATGGGGAAATATATCCCTATCTCTATCTGATTATGTATATAAAACTGATAAACCACGGGTTCATAAAAAGTTATTAGACGTCGTTAAATGTATAGATTTTCATGGTTTAGAATTTACAGATAATGAGGATGAAGAAGCATATGAAAAACGAATTGCAATTAATTCATTTACCTATAATACTATTCATTCAAATTTACAAGATATAGTAAAACCAAATGAAGAATTGAAACAATTGATCGAAAAATATGACCATGGATTGACTCAAGGAATTCATATTAGACGTGGTGCGTATTCAAAGGATGCGGCAAGTATAGGTCATCATGGTGTGGATGAAAATGGTAATATAAACAAACCCTATTTTGCATCTGATAGTGCACTTGAAAAATTTGAAGATATTATTAAACAAAGTGACAAAAAGTTTTTTTTAGCAAGTGACAGTAAAGAATTGAAAAATGTACTCAAAACCAAATATCCAGATAAAATCGTTACATTAGATCATGATATCGCTTTCACATATGAATGTGATATCCTAAAAAATCACAACATACCAAAAGAAATAAACTATGCATGTTATCTAGATTGGTTTTTATTATCCAAGTGTAAAAGTTTATATGTATCCGCGGGTAATAAAGACATGTGTAGCTTGTCAACATTTGGGTATAGTGCCGGTGTCTATGGACGCTCAGATGTTCATATGATATTCAATTAAAAATCTAAAATATTTAAACTATGGTCTCGTGTATCACCATTGATATATTTAACACTTTTTATATCAACGTACTTGCCATATATTTCGAAGAATTTATCTTCCAATTTCTTTTTCCTTTCCCTAGATTCTTCAAACTTTATTAAAAGTTCATTTAGTTGAACTTTTTCAGAATCTTTGTATCCTTTTACATATTCTATCCAATTACCACAACTTCGTGTCTCATGCTCTAAAGTAGAACTATTCTTAATTGTTGATGTTTGATGGCAGACAGGGAGATACAAAAGTGGATGTCCTAATGAATGTAATACTCCATACCAAATAATATCCAATGCATGTTTCATATTTAAATTCTCCATAAAATATTTAGCAAAGTCCAATGTGACCCAAGAACACTCACACCCACCATTATTAGGTATAGAATACACTTTACCCATTTGAGGTTTAAAATTGTACATGAAAGACACCCCCAGATTTAGAAATCCAATACTGTTGATGTCATCAGAAATACTTTCAAAATATTCTAACCAATCCTTATGAAATACAACATCATCGTCCATAAATAAAGCTGACTCGATATTTTCATCTATCATTTGTTGATACATCATAAGCGTTTTTACCAAATTACTTGTAAGCTTCATCCCGTATGGAAGTTCATGAGTCACATTTAACCATTCAACAAATGGGTGATCATGATTGTAATCTTCAAACCATCTAACATCTTTGATAGGTACACGATCTTTCAAGTATGGCTCAAGGAATGTTTTTCTTTCAGGTGCTAGATTTGGACAATGTTTAACAAACAAAACTTCAGGGAGCTTCATATACTTTACACCAATTACGTCTTTAAATAAAATCTCCAGTAATTATAAAAATGTCTAAAATGGCTGCATTAAGTGCTATGGCGGGGAAGGCCGGTGGTGGTATGGCTGCCAAAATGGGTGCCGCAGGTGGTGCAATGGGTGCCGCGGGTGGTGCCATGGGTGCCAGGATGGGTGCTGCCGGTACTGCTCTTCAAACTAGTAAGGTCGGTGTAGCTGTGTCTAATACCGCCGCTCAAGAAGTTGGTATCACCATCAACTATGGTCAAATTGGTTTAGTCCTCATGTTTGGATTCCTTTATCTGGTCATTGCCGCCCTAGGTATTGATATGTTCAATAAATGCCCAGAACAACAGGGTAATTCCACTCAAGAGAACCTCAAGAACTTCTTGTCGTACACTCTCACTATCGCCCTTACAGTCCCATGCACACTTCTATTGGCTAAGACTGCGGGTAGCAAGCTCAGTGGTATTATTGTTCTCCTCTTCGGTATCATGGGTGTCGTCGGTAGCTCCGCGTCTCTCAACTGGGCTAGGACTTGTGAGAGTGCTAAGAAGGACGACTCTAAAATGGCTTACAGTGCCGTAAGCCTTGTAATCTTCCTCCTCGCCTTTTTGGGTGGATTATTTATGTTGCGACCAATTAAGGCCAAGGTCGCTTAAATGAAAGCGATTGCTATAAACACATACATTCTCATGATGTTCTTGTCCTACGTGTTACCTAGGGCAGGAACATTTTCAATGGAAGAAAAAGTTAATATGATTGAATTTTTGAGTTACATGGCACTCAATCCCAATAGAGTTGTAAATCCGAGCATTGCCAACCTACCATTCTTGAGCTCGGCTTCGGGGGTAAATGCCCCAATTTTATCGATGGTGAAATCTTCGGCAGTAAACACCGATGCGAGTGCCAATGTAATGACTACACCAGTCGCAGCCATCGCATACACTGGATCCTCAACCTGTTGAATGATGTTGTCACCAGTCATCGCCCAGTTCATAGAACCCCAAAGAAAACCCTGCATAGCAGCGCGACCATTGAGAACCTCGGCGAATCGATATTCAGGGATTGGGTTGGGCTTCTCCTCGTACTCGATTATAATATCCTGAACGGGTTGTTCTTCGACGGGAGAAGATCGTGTGATTGGTGAGACACGTGTACGACGCTTAGTGGTCTGACGATGTACGTGATAGGATGGCTTAACCGACGAACAAATGAGAGTGCTCATTTTATAGATTCTAAAAGATTCGTATCTTTAAACCACTCTAAAAAAGTGGAACGTGGGGGTGAAGAGATTCGGTTAGAAGAAGAGATGCGATACCAACCATTGCTAGACGACCATTCACAAGCTCTGTCTCAGGCTTCCAAAAACCCTGAACATAGCCCTCATCCTTAGGATTCGCCGCTGTTCCGAGAAACGCCAAACTGGCAACAGCGACAGAGAGACCGATGTTCTCACTAAACTGAGTACTGATGGAGTTACCAGTCATGATCTCATCTACGAGAGCGGAGGTGAAACCAATCATAGCAGCACGCCCATTTACACGCTCAGCGACCGCAAGGAAATCGTTAGGGCGTTCAATAGGTGTGAGCATAGGAGACTTGAAAGTGGACGAGGCCTTCTTAGAAATCTTATTCGTTTTGACGACTGGCTTGTTAACGGACGCAAGAATGAGAGTGCTCATTTCTGGATAACATATTATTTTATCCTTTAAACCAAATCATTTTGTTTTTTACGATACGATTAAGTACATATATTTGTACAGCTAGTGCAACGGATGTATTTATAGTCAGCATGTTAAGACCGAACTTCCTATACTGGTACGTTAACCATAGAGCGGTTGTCGTAACACCCATTATAAGAACATCTCTAGACTCTTCACCAACTTCTTCAGACTTTTGAAGTTTATCGTACATTTGAACAAAACCCAAACCAATCGCGACACTCGCGATAATGTCGTTCAAATTCATTCTCAGTTATAGTATATGGATATTATTTTACAAAAATTTGCGGGAAAGATTGATGCTCAAAGCCTCGTCAGGACAGTTGAGGAGCTAAAGGCTGAATACCTAGATGACGGGTTTCAGAAGGAGGATATCCCCCCTGTGTTAGGTCGCCTTATGATGGAGTCCGTTAAGTTTAAGAAACTCCCTGGACCCCAGAAGAAGAAGCTCGTCATTGGTGTACTCAACCACTTGATCGAACAAATCGATGACGGTGAGAAGGACAGTGAATTTGAAGTTGTTCTTAAGACTATGGTCCCTCCCATGGTTGATGGTTTCGCTAATATGATGAAAGCGCAAAAAGCCGTGGCTAAATGCCTCCCATGCCTTAGCGCCGATAAGTAATATAAAAAAACGACACGTAATTATTTTAGAATGAGATTTCCGTCTCTGGATGTTATGATTCAGTACGGAATATATACTGTGAAGGAACTCGATCGTTTTGCTAAAGGACTTGTACCCAAAAAGAAGATTAAAGTCCTAAGTGAGTGTACAAATTGTGATTTTGTATACGACGGAGCAACTTGTTTGAATTGTCAAGTATGAAGTATTGTACGGTGATAGGTTCTATGTCTAGAGGACCTTCCATAGAAAGTACGAATCATATGTGTGCAGAACGACAACTCATTCGACAATTATATAGAGAATGTCTTAGAAAGGGACACAAACCTCATCAATTCTCTGATTGGGTACATAGAAAATACGGTCATTTGATAATAGGTCGAAAAACTGTGTACGGTGACGGTATATCATTACCTTGTGTCTTGTGTAGAAAGACAATGGAGAGGTATGATATATGTTGGGTCGCACACGACGGTGAACAGTGGGTTCATAGTAAAAAAACTGAAAATTTACCACCTTCAATACCAACGGCTAAACAAAAAAGAAACTTAGGATTTGGGAGTAATAATAAGTCCCAATGCTGATTCTAAATTATTATGATTTCTTTTTAGTGGTTTAGTCCTCTTTAGCTTTAGCGAATTGTTATTAGAAGTAGAATTCTTGATTTCATCCATTTTCCTTGTGTTTGAAACGAAGGGTATAACATTATCGACTACTATTTTCGCGTTCACCGGTTTAGGGTCATTTTTGTCGACTGTTTGATTACTTCTAAATTCTTCTATTGTCATGTCTCCACCAAACACCTTTAGTTTATATCTCCACGGAGCAGGGACAACCCGATCCAATGCCTGTTTTTCATACATTCTTCGTCTCATCATGACCATATTTGAAGTTATCATACTACCCTTACCACACCCATATTTGTCTAGTGCATACGTTTTCATACAACTCCAAGAACAAAAGTTGCCAGTTGTATTAAATGTTTTTCGACGATCGTCGTACTTTACAGGCATATTTAGGGGTGTACCCTCGAAAGGATGACAACACCACCAACACCACATACATTTAAGGATTATTTTCTCTTTAAGTCTATCTACGTTTAGACATAGTTCTCATGAGAATCATAAATATGATGCAACATAAACACGACGTAATACTCACACCTCCAGCACTGTATGCATGATACCTGTCATTTTTAGACTTCCACCTAAATTTTTTTAGCTTGGGAAGCTTAAACATAGGTGTTTTATTCAACGGAAATTTGTTGTATGGGAACTTACGTTTTTTTTCATACGGTACAATTGGATCATCCCACCAGTCAGGTTTTACATATGGTAGTCCAGTATTACATGCTATGACTATATCCATATTTGACATATTTCGTATATCGATGTCTTGATCGCAGAAGTTGTAAGATGCCGCACACGAACCCTTGGGATTCTCGGGTATATACCCCCCACCCAAAACAGATTCACATGCATCTGGTCTACAATGTACATTATCTACTAGAATTGGGTATCCATCCAATTTTTTTAATTCTGCCAATTTTTTAACTGCCTCGGTATGTTCCGGTGTACCTTCTGTTGCACTCGCTACCTTTGACTCTGCAGACTGCATCGCAATAGCGGGACCGAACGCCTTTTTGTTTTCATTTATGATTCCGTGTGCGTGTTTACACCCAGCTGCAGTAGATTCCATTGGGATAGCGGTTCGTTCACAGACATTATTTTTCAAATTATAGCATGTACACCACTCATCTCCAGGGTTGGCGATACAGTATGCCTCGGCGATACGATGATACATCTCATTCCCTATGAGCGGTTTTGAACAACTTGGCTCAGTCTGAATTCGTTGATCTATGGAACACCATTCTTCTCTACTAGCACCCATATCTTCACATGTGAGACCACCACCAACACTTTTTGATATATTTTCAATATCATCACAATACTTCTTCACGACTCGACCATATAAATCTATACGTGGATCGGCTGCCTCTCCGGAAAGTCCTGAGTAAAGCATTTGGATTTGGTTATTATCCGCATACACACATCGATACGTTCTATGTCCTATTGGTATACCAGCAGCAGCACCCGGACATGGTGAACCAATAATATCGGGAGTCCAAGCAAGCTGTTGTTGAGAATGATTTGGGTTATTCAAGTCCGTGGAATTGACAAATGGGTAATGCCCCCACTCACCTTGACCCGGATCAGCTCTTCTACCATAAATATCCATATCTTCAACGATAGCACCTTCCGGTAATTCGGGTAATTCAATCTTTTTCACGAAACTTATCTCATCATCAATTTTGTAGAATCGATGATTTAAACTACCCTTACCCTCACCGTGTGTATTCCATAAAGGTCCACCTGCAGCATCCCCTTTACCAATAATTATACCACTACCCTGTTCGGGGGGGTTATGAAAAAATAAACCCCATGATGTATTTGAACAATCACCCTCTGTGCTATACGCCGAGGCTGTGTCGTTATTCATTACACCCCTACTTGCATCGAAGGTCTCCGTCGCGGGTGAGGCTTGACCAACCCCATTCTCCCATAGTGTGAGTTTACAACTCATCTATCTTATCATAACATTAGAAATTTTATGAGAGGATAAATAATTACCTACTGAACCGTCTCGCGGCTGGTCCACCAGAACTTAAGAGAACTAACATGAGCATACAAAGACCCATCATTATAACTACACCACCCACACCAAGTTGTTGTTTTCTACTCGTATTCAAACCTTCTATACTATTTGGGATGTACGACTTAGGATTAGTTCTAAAATCAGTGAGGGATACGACTTCTTCTTCGGTGTCTCCACCTCCACCTCCACCTCCGCCTCCGGACGACGAACCCTCCCCAGCATTCAATTCACATGAAGCTTTAATATCAGACCCACTCGCACTACCAACATTAATATCTTGTGCACAAATTTGGATTGTCGATGCACACCCCGTTGTTACACCGGGGGGTATATATTTGTTAGCTCCGGCACAAATAGAACCACACTTTCTTTGACCATCCCAAACACTTTTGAAATCGTCTGGTGTTGCATTTCTAAGGTCTACGTATGAACCTGTATCCGAACATCCAGCTGGACCGGTTTTCTTAGTTGGATCGCATTTATCCTTAAGCACATTATAGCATGAACAAAATGAATCGTTTGGGTTAGCCTCACAGTATGCGGCAGCTACCGATTCATAACCCGCCTCAGTCAAATTTGTTTTATTGCAGTTTGAATCAGACTTGATATTATCACCCTTACTACAATACTCCTTTGCCATAGCTACCCCAGTAGTTCTTTCCAAACATGACTGTGTACCCGGTTGTTCAAATATGTTATTGGAATCCGAACAATAACGAGTAACCATATCTTCGTACATCGGGCGATTTAACTTACCCCTTGTAAGGCTCTCAACATTTTTCAATTTCGCCGCACTTTTAGGGTATACACATGCGAATCTATGTTTTTGGTTCTGTCTTCCACCGTGTTCGTTATGCATACTCATAGGCCACACTTCACCTCCGTCTGGGCATATTTCAGACTGAGTATACCATTGGTTTTGTACCATTTGGTAACCACCGCGAAACAACTGATGCATACCATTTTTTACGCCATAGTCAGATATGTAATAAATATCTTGATACCCGACAGCTTTGGTAGTAAGTGGTACTTCATTAATTTCAGCGACTGAGCTTCGCCCATATAAGTAATGAAACCAATGTGTACCATCTTGAAATACCATCGTATTTTGCCCGCCGTCTTTATTCATGTCATACTCGGAAAATATGACTTGATGGGTATCACCACACCCAGATACAGTCACTTGCATTCCCCCAAGCCCGTGACTGTGTGGGGTACCGAACTTTTTGTTACCTGATCCACCCTGTAAATTATTCGGGCCGGAGACAGCTCGAGCGCCGTCCCAGTCTTGTACTTTAGCCGTGCATACCATAGGCTTCTACTGATGTTAGTTTATATTTTTTTTTAGATGGTCGCCAGAAATTCCTTGAGTTCGCCGTACTTCTTTTGTGTCGCTAGGGTTAGAGCCTTCTTCTGCTTCTCTTCGTCGTCGGTCTGTTTCTTGACCATTCCATAGAGGATGAAAGGGTTGGGTTCATCGGAACTCTCGGCATACATGAGAGCCTCAGACTTCGCACCCTCGTTCAGTTCAA
>Ga0315316_10001975_pt1 | contig 14606 bp, 12 predicted proteins | sample M160m3416metaG_FD_203702 | JGI IMG/M metagenome (GOLD analysis project Ga0315316, IMG submission 203702) | Ammonia-oxidizing marine archaeal communities from Monterey Bay, California, United States - M1 60m 3416 | ecosystem: Environmental > Aquatic > Marine > Intertidal zone | place: USA...
TACTCGAGCAAGGACCAGGTATCCAGCATCTTGCCCGCATCAATCATCGCGCATTTCCTCAAGGATCTTGAGGACGGTGCATATGCAGGCTTTCCCAACCTGGGAATCAGTTACTCCCAAACACTCGATGAACAGTTCCGAAATTACCTGAAGCTTAATGGGGAAAAAGGCGGGATATACATCAATGAAATAGTCCCGGGGGCTTCAGCCGCGGCAGCCGGCCTGAAGGCAGGTGACGTGATCCTGGAGATTGACGGCAACCCCATTGATGCCCGGGGCAATTACGACCACCCGGTCTGGGGTAAACTCAGCCTCAGTCACCTCGTGCGAGGCAAGCCATTTACCGGAGACACCCTGGAAATCAAAATACTGCGCAACGGCAAAAAACAGCCAATTGAACTTAAGCTTATCCGCCGGCCTGCCGAGAACTGGCTGATAGACCCCTACATGTTCGACCGTGGACCGAAGTTTGCCATCGTCGGCGGCCTCGTTTTCCAGGAACTCACCCTCCCTTTCCTTAAGCTTTTTGGCAATGACTGGAAGACCCGTGCGCCTATCAAGTTGTTGATGGCAAATGCCAATCCCGAGATGTATGAGAAGCAGGGACGCCGCAAACTGGTATTGATGGTCCGGGCCATACCAACCCCTGCCACACTGGGATATGAAAGACTCAGCACACTGATTGTCACCAAGTTTAACGGCAAGCCCGTCAACGATATCAAGGACCTGCATGAAGCCTCCCTCAATCCGGGTGGCGACCAGCACCGGATCGAATTTGAGACTTACCCGAAGCTGATCTTCGTCGACGTGAACCTCGCCGGCCGTGTCGATGCCGCCCTGAAGCAACGCTTTGGAATCATCAGGCGGCTTGACTAAGGCCGCCGCAAACCGGAAGAAATTCAACAATCAATAAAGTGCAGGTTACCGCCATCTTCGACTGGGACGGGGTGATTATTGATTCCCACGACCAGCATGAACGCAGCTGGTCGATGCTCGCCGAGGAAGAGGGCAATGCCCTGCCGGAGGGATTCTTCAAGCAGTCCTTTGGCATGCGTAATGAGGCCATTATCCCAAGATTCTTCAACCACTGGGCGGATACCGATAACCCAAAGGAAATCTCCCGCCTCGCTGACCGCAAGGAACACCTTTACCGCAGTCTGGTCCGGGATGAAGGCATCGAGCCGCTTGCTGGGGTATGCCAACTGCTGGCCTCACTCAAGGAAGCCGGCATCGGCTGCTCGGTGGGATCATCAACACCGCGCGCAAATATTGATGCCATCATGGAGGTGATTGGACTGAGCTCTTATTTTACGGCAATCACTGCATCAGAGGACGTCAGCGCAGGCAAGCCCGATCCTGAAGTATTCCTCAAGGCCGCGGCAAAAGCCGGTGGCACACCCGAGTACAGCGTCGTGTTCGAGGACGCCCATGTCGGTATTGCAGCAGGCTTGGCGGCAAACATGAAAGTAATCGCGGTGGCAACCACTCATCCTGCCGAGAGTCTTGGTGATGCGCACCTTGTTTGTGAGGATCTAACCGGGATTACCGCCCGGACGGTTCTTGGCTTCTTTTCCTGAAGGGCTCAAAAGCCTACCCCGCCGGCGTTTGTCCATGAACCCGCAAAAATGCAACAACCCCCGGCACTCAAAGCCCACGTATTGCCATCGATCGGTCCAGTGTCTTGAAGCTTGGATTTTGTCCCGAGCGCAGGCAGCCGAGAAAATACCTTGCCGGCTCGTAATGGGTCTCCGCTGAATAGGGTTCCAGGAACCTGTCCGCCACGAGGTCCTGGCGGACAAAGAAAGCATTGGCACCGGTCACTGAGCATCCAACCAGGCAGTAGCCCTTCTTGCTGAACCCTTCCTCCAGGAACTTCAGCGACGCGCCGAAGTTGTCATCCTTTGACCATTTGTGCCCTTCATCATAGCTCATGCAGTATTGCATTGGCGGGGGGAACTTTGCATTATACTCGATCACCACTACCCTGGGATTAATACAGGAGATCGATTCAAAGACATGAAAATCATTGCCATCAATATCTATTGATAACAGGTCAATTTCCCTTTCATCAAGGGCAGAGGATATCAGCCCGTTAATATTGTCTCTTGTCACGAAGGTGTTGATAACCTGAAGCCTTCCGCTTCCGATCGTGTTTTTAAGCCCGTCTCTAATTCTGCCTGCCAACCGGTCTGAACCCTCTATCCACAAGCCCTGCCAGTCATCAAAAAGCAACGCTAGCGTGTTGTTCTCCAGACCGTCACCAACGCCAAACTCCACGAAAGTTTTATTGGTCTGGCCAATCCTCTGGAAAATCTCACGAATAATCCCGTCCTCATCGCATTGGGAGTAAACCTTGTGCCCGGATAAGGTTAAGCATTTCTTATCCTGATATCTTGGAAGGCTCCGGAGTCTTTCAAGGGACATGCGTATCAGGTTCGGATCAGCCAGACTGACTCGAGAAGGAACCCGGTATCTGCAGACAAGAGACCTTATATTAGCCTTTAAAAACCTTAATATTTTTAACATGGCAGGGTTATATACTCGGCTCTCTTCTGGTTGTCGGATTGTTCATCATCCAGACTGTGCCATTACAATCCGGCCAGCCATCATGCCGGGAAGGAAATTGTACGTTCCACAGCCCTTATGCCTCTTTGCATACGACAAAATCCTGCGCGGCAAGACGACAATGAGCATGGATGCCTCACCGCGGCGTTAGCGCAAGCCGAGGCCAAGGTTTTTCCTGCAATAGAAAATACTCTTGGCAATCTCTCCCTTCTGGTAATCCTGATTGGCCTTCTCCTTGCTAACCCCTGCAGGTGCCGCCCATGCCTTGCGCGGCTTGCCCTTCTTGGCCAGAGCAAGGAACTTGTCATATCCCCTTGGCTTACCATCAGGCCATGCTTTCCAGAACCCCTCGTCCCGAACCTTTAACTCCCGGTTAAAGCCGGAAATGGTCTCTATGTTCACGGCAGTGCCCGGGCAAAGTTTGGCGTAAAGCTCAAAGTATGTCTTCAGGTCGGTATTCCCCTCGCCCATTGCTGTCCACTGGGCGGTCACCCCGTTCTCACTCTCCCACAGAGCGGTGTCACGCAAACTGGTCGTGATGGCATACTTACCGAGGTTCCTGAGGTTTTCCACCGGATCTTCAAGCGTCCAGACCGCATTCCCGGAATCCATGTTGGCGCCGACAAAGTCACTGCCCGCCTCCTCAATCAACTCCACAAGTTCTGTCGAGTGCATGTCGCCGGCATGGTTCTCCATCGCAATCTTTACCCCATGGTCAACACAGTAGCCCTTGTTGTTCTTCAGCACTGCAACGGTATCGGCAATACGGGCCTTGATACCGCCCTTGCTCAAGCGGTCGCCACGGTCACCAAGTATCACCCGGAAAGCTGGTGAGCCGAGGGCCTTGGCCATGCGCACACCCAATCGAAGATGCTCCGCCGCGCTGCCCCAGTCTTTCTTGAAACGATTGGCAGTGGGACAAATCGACCATGAACCGAGCAAAAGTTTCACGCCTTTATCAGCAGCCAGTCTGGCCAGATCACCCAGATAGGCATTGTCATCAAGCTTCTCAAGAGGGCCAAAATCCGTAATGAAGAGCGTGTCACATTTCAGGGAGGCCGCGTAATCAATCAATTGCGGCGCTTTCCATCCCATCGCTCTTACCGCAAAGTTGTCATAACCGAGCGAGATCTTCGTCTTGGCCGCCGCTTGGACGCCTTCAGTCGCGATAAGCCCGGACAACAGGCTGCCTGCCCCGGCCGAAGTCGCCTGTAAAAAAGATCTACGGTGCATTTTTTGTTTCATACCCCAGAGGCTAAAGCTCAATAACCCCGGGACGCAAGCACACAGAAAAAAATCATTCAGGCCGCCAGCACTGACCTCCCTGTTGTTAGCGGCACTACTCCGGTATGGCACCACACCAAACAAACTTGTAACCAATACCCTATCCTCTACAATAGTTGCCAATGCCTGTCCGCAGCCCCTTGATCATTATCAGCGCAACCCTGCTCACCAGTGCCTCTGCACAGATGATGCAGGAATTCGTGCTCGATGATGGACAGGGAGTGCGCAGTTACACCGTGGCCTGTGATGAATTGCATTGCCGGCCGGCACAAGGCACTGATCACCCCCTCAGGATCCGGACACTCGAAAATACATCGGCAACTGCCGGCTATGCCGCAAGACAGGAACACAAGGGGACATCACGATTTGACCTCGTGCTTTATGAAACCGGCAAGCCGCGAATTGCACGATTCAGGAGAAGCCTAAGCCGCCGTATTCTTGTCACCATGGATGGTACGGTGCCAGCCTTTGCCATTGCGCAAATATCACAAGCCAGCAGCTTCAAGGTTCCGGCATTCAGCAAGAGCCACCTGATCCTCTCTTTCAACAAGCCCGGGGACTCATTACGCAGGCTTGCGGATACCGGCAAACTGCCGGGCATTGCGCAGGCTCGGCCCCTGATGGGTTACCGTAAAACAAAACGCTTTACCCCGAATGATCCCCTATATTCCTGGGATCCTTCAAACGCGGGTTACCAGTGGCACCTTAAAAACACCGGCCAGAACGGCAGCATTATCGGCCACGATATCAATGTGACATCCGCCTGGCAGAGCTACCTTGGCACCGGGGTCACCATTGGTATTGTCGATGACGGCCTGGAAGTTGCTCATCCGGACCTCTCTGCCAATGTCAATACAGCAATCGATCATGACTGGAACGATAATTCCCCTGATGACCCGACACCAAAGAGGAACTCAGATGACCATGGCACCTCATGTGCAGGGGTTGCTGCAGCACGTGGAGATAATTCCATCGGCGTAACCGGTGCAGCACCACGGGCAAGCCTGGTAGGCTTGCGCCTCATCGCCGGAGACACCTCGGCCGCCGAGGATGCCGAGGCCCTTACATGGCAAACCGGCATTATCGACATCAGCAGCAACAGTTGGGGCGAATTTGACAGTGGTGATGAGCTCTATCCACTGGACCCGCTTGTTTCCGCAGCCTTTGCAGACGGCGTCGAGAGCGGGCGGGATGGTCGTGGTGTCATCTACCTGTGGGCTGCGGGCAACGGCCGTGACCAAGGAGATTATTCGAATTATGAAGGCTACAATAATGCCCCGGAAACCATTTCGGTTGGTGCAGTCGACTACACAAGTCAGCAGGCTTTCTATTCCGAATCCGGCGCCAACGTGCTTGTATGTGCACCTTCAGATGGAGATTTCGGTGATCCGGCAATCACGACTACCACGATGGTTGCCAATGACAGTTACACGGATGAGTTCGGCGGCACTTCCTCGGCAACACCCTTGGTCGCAGGAGTGGTGGCCCTCATGCTGGAAGCCAATCCGGATCTTGGCTGGCGCGACGTGCAGGAAATCCTCATCAGCAGCTGCCAAAAGATTCATTTCACCACTGATCCCGATTGGACGACCAATGGGGGAGGCTACAGTTTTCATCACGGCTATGGAGCTGGCATGATTGATGCCGCTGCTGCAGTATCCAAGGCGGAAAGCTGGCAGAACCTCGGGACAAGGCAATCCACCTCTCTCTCATCGGCACCCCTGCAGGCCGATATTCCTGACAACCTGCCATCCGGTCTTGATGTGCCCCTTGAATTCCCGGACAGCCAACTGCGCATCGAGCATGTCCGGCTCACTGTCGATATTGACCATAAATACCGGGGCGATCTGGTCATCACGCTTACCTCGCCGGATGGAACAGTCAGCAGGTTCACTGAAGTCCATGGAGATGCCAGCAAAGACATCAATTACACCTTTCTTTCAGTGCACCACTGGGGTGAATACCCAGCCGGAATCTGGACTCTCAATGTCAGTGATCGAGAAGAATTCGATAATGGCACCCTGAACAACTTCACCATTGAACTGCTGGGCTCCATGCCAACCGGCGGCTTTGAACAGTGGCAGTCGAGCCAATTCAGCGCACTGCAAATCCAGGACCCGGCAATCTCAGGTGAAAATGCAGACCCCGACGGTGACGGCAGGGCCAACCTGCTTGAATATGCAACCGGGGGCAACCCGCTGGCCTTTGACAAGGCCGGGGAACCTGTCCTGCTCAGTGCTCAAAACACCCTCAGCCTGCAGTTTATTGCCGACACGGCGAAAACGGATTTGATTTACCAGCCCCAGGTATCCACAGACCTGATTCACTGGATGGACACCGCGGCAACAGTCACAGGAACATTTAACTCACTTGAAATCCGCGAGGCAACATTACCGGCAAACACCGGCCACTTTGCAAGGTTGAAGGTCACGCGGCAATCCCCCTGAAAAACAGGACATCGGGAGCCTTCTCCCGCTCCCTCTAGAGGAGTTCCTCCGGCAGCCCTTCGGTAAGTCCCTTGATCTGGTCCGCTTTGTCCCTGTGCGCCACCAACAACGCGTCGCGGGTCTGGACAATGATCAAATCCTCCACCCCCAGCAGGGCAACACGGCTGTCCTCATCGGCGCAATAGACCACGTTATTGGCTGACTGGAGTGGGAATATCCGGGTATTACTGCGGTTTTCCCCGGCATCGGCAGACAGATACCTAGCCACTGAAATCCAGCTTCCGACATCATCCCATTGAAAGGCAGCCTCAATATTAAGAACCCGGCTTGCCTTTTCCATCAACGCAAAATCGATCGATATCTTGTCCAGCTGGCAGAATCTTTTTTCCAGTAATGCAGATAAGTCATTTGTTGTCCGCACCTCCTCCACAAACTCTGCCAGCGCAGGAACATGCCTGCTGAACTCTGAAATCACTGTCTTCAACGACCATATAAACATCCCGGAGTTCCAGGAAAAATTGCCCGCATCCAGGAACTCCTGTGCCGTTGCCGTATCAGGTTTCTCACGAAACCGGACAACCTCAAAAACCGGTACATCGCTGTCATTGCCAGGTATTGTGACCTCCTCAGCCCTCTCGATATAGCCATAACTCGGGCATGGCCATGTTGGCTTGATCCCAAGGGTCACGACGGCGTCTGAATTCTCTGCCACTGCAAAAGCAGCGTTTAATGTAGTAGCAAAAGCAGTTTCATCCTGTATCAGGTGATCCGCCGGTAACACCGCCATGCTTGCTTCCGGATCACGGGCGGCAACCCACCCGACTGCCAGCGCAATAGCTGCGGCAGTATCACGCTTGGCAGGCTCACTGACTATATTTTCCTCGGGTATCTGCCCGGCAATCAATTCCCGCACGGCAACCTCCTGCTCAACATTGGTCAGCACCAGTATGTTTTGCGCGGGCAATATGCCCTGAAGACGGGCTAGGGCAGCCTGTAACAGGGTCTCCTTGCCAAAGAGTTGCAGTAATTGCTTAGGTGTCGCCCGGCGCGACAAAGGCCAGAATCTTTCCCCGGAACCACCGGCCAGGATTAAAGCGTATCGATTGTGCATAAGACTATCTGTCGACTGATTCACTGCTCACAAAAAATTATGCCCACGAATGTTCCGGGGCCAGTTTTTTTGCGCTACCAAGCGGCATTGGATCGAGCAGGAACCGCCTGCTGTAACGTCCACGATTATGTGTCCGGCAGCATGGGTAACACGCGGAATCCCGACTTAATTTACGGACTCTTGGCACAATAATTCCGCAGCAGCGGCACTGATAGGCAAACTTCCGCTTCACTGAGCGGCGGGCCAGCGGAAGATTATGGCATCGTTGCTCGCCCGGAATACCGAGCGCCGTGCATGCCTCCCGCCATTCCGGCCCGTGCGCCTGGATTCTCCGGCCGGCCGCACGGTGATGGGCAACAAGGTGGGCTAACTCATGGCGAAGCGTCCGCCCAGGCTCATCCGGGGGAAATCGAATCAACCGGGTATTCAGGTCTATGCGCGAAGTCGTGTGATGCGCCAGGCCGGCCGTGGTAATAAGCCGGGGGTTCCAATAGACCTGAAGTTGCTCCGCCAATGAATCCAGGTTGATGGCATTAAGCAATTCCCGGGCCTGCGCGGTAAGGCCAAAGTCCAGCTTCAAGCCGCGATCCTGCGCGATTTGCTGCCTGGCGAGGGGATCCGGTGGAGGAATGACTTCAAATAACCCAAGGATATCCTCAGAGCGTGCGGGCTTGGACTTCCTGCGAACACGCGCCTTCCTCACGCTGCGCAGTTGTTCCACAAGGCCAGGTAATGCCAGATTCAGTTGTCGATACTCAGGCCCCATCAATGCTCAGTGATCTTTCTTTTCTTCCGTGATTCGCCGGTGTGCCGACTTGTCCTTGATATCGTGGGCCACCTCAGGAAGGGCAACCAATGAATCGGGCTCAATGCTCCTCATGATGAAGGCACTGGCACCAATTGTGCTGCGGGCACCAATCGTGGTTTCCCCGCCAAGAATAGTTGCGCCGGGGTAGATCGTCACCCCGTCCTCCACTTTTGGATGACGCTTGATTCCCTTGATAGGATTTCCCTCTCCATCCTTGGGAAAGCTCCGCGCACCGAGAGTAACCCCATGGTAAAGCTTAACATGGTGGCCTATCTCACAGGTCTCACCAACAACCACCCCTGTGCCATGATCGATAAAGAAATGCGATCCGATCTTTGCCCCCGGGTGGATATCAATGCCGGTCTTGGAATGCGCCCATTCTGTCATCATACGTGGAATTAATGGCACTCCCTCCTGATAGAGAATACGTGCCATCCGCTGAATGGCGATAGCCTCAAGGCACGGGTAAGCCAGTATGATCTCATCAAAGCTCTTGGCAGCCGGGTCACCATCATAGGCTGCCTCCACATCAGTGCGCAAAACCCGCCTGATACCGGGCAATTGACGCAAGAACGAACAAACCAGTTTCTGGGCACGATCCTCAGAAACACTGCCTTCTCCGGAAACGAAACGCAGACTGCGGATCACCTCCTTCTCCAGAGCGGTTATCACCTTTGAAACCCGAAGAGCCGTTTCGTTCTCCAGTTCTTCGGAAGCTATTGCCTCGGTATCGAGGAATCCGGGAAAGGCAAGGCGCAGGAGATCATCGCAAACAGCCCCAATCGCCGGCTTAGAGGGCAAATTCGAACAATCAATGCGATTGATTCCACCCACTTCCTGATAGGAGCTAAGCAAATCAGAAACTATTTCGCTTACTTCGCGATCCATTGAGACTCTATTCATGCAATGAAGCCATTGATGACCTCCTGCCTAGCAGAATAGTTCATAATTGCTAATATCCAGTAAAAATTTACCTTTGGGAGAAGAATTTCACGATTTCACCGCTTTGCCCGCCATTCCATGAATGATAATAAAGATCAGGCAATCCCTAAGGTTACATCCGGAAGGATGTCGCCTCATTGACACTCAATCCCATAAGATTTAAATATCCTGATTTATTAATCACATGAGTATCTCTAAACTCCTTCGCCTCTCCGCAGGCACCTTGGCCGTCCTGATGACCGGCGCCTGTCAGTCCAACAACGTGGCCAAACCCGGAACCGTCATCACCAACTCCAAGTATTTCCTGCTCGATCCAGCCCGGCAACCGGCTTCCGTCGATCCGATGATCCGTTTCGAGCGGCGGCACCACCTGCACGGGGCAATCACCCGGGAAGAGCGTAAGGACCGTTATGGGCATTACTATGTTTTCTGGTGGAATGACAGGGCGCTGACCCCTGCGGTGATCCGTCTGGAATACCGCCAGGAAAACACAGGCGTGCAAACCAGGGTGCAGCAATTTGCAGTGAACGCACCTTATCCTAAAAACAAAAGCCGCTTTCAGGTCACAGGAGCGGATTATCAAAGAGGGGGTCGTGTCACCTCTTGGCGGGTCTCTATCATCCGGGACGGGAAAATCATCGCTCATGACCAGTCATATCTCTGGTGATCACGCTGAAAGTGTCTCCCCGGGTTTTCTGATGAATCAAGAAATCAGGTCGTCGAACAAGGATTCCCCTTGCCTATAGGCAGACTCGGCAGTTCTTTGTTCCCACGTTTTTTATTTCTCCCGTGAACGCCATCGCGCCTATTTATGCTGGACAATTCAAGGACGGAGTTGTCTGGATCAGGGTCGAAGGTAAAGGCTCATTCCAGAACAGCCCCGAGCTCAAGGAATTTGCACTGCACATGATCAAGCGCGGGACGACAAGGTTCGTCATAGACCTGGAAAACTGCCCGGTGATGGATTCAACGTTTATGGGCACATTGGTGGGGATCGTCAGGAACCAGGATCCCGCTGCGGAGTCGAGCCTCGAGGTTCTCAATGCCAATGCCCGCAATCTCCAACTCATCCAGAGCCTGGGCCTCGACCAATTGTTAACCCTGGATACCGATGGCAGCCAATGGCCCGATATCCGGCATCAGGTTGCCTCACTGATTGACAGTGAGAATTGCCTGGAGCACATCGATCTGGAGAAGCGAACAAACAACGAGCATGTGCTCGAAGCTCACCAGCAACTCAGTACAGCCAATAAAGAGAATGTCACTCGCTTCCACGACGTGATCGAATTCCTTAAAAAGGAAATGCAGGACGATCATCCTGCATAGGCGGGAGAGAACATGGCCAAGATGTTTCTAGGTATACATTCAGCCAAGGGAGGGCAAGTTCTGTCATGAATCCGGGTATCTTCCTGCTCCTGGCATTTTCCACGGCCTCGCTGCTTATACTGCTCTACATCCTTCGCTCCCAATCCGGTATTATCAGGCAATTGCGCAACCAGCGTGATGCCATCGAAATCGAGGAGCACCGGATGTTTGATTTCCTGCACGGGCTCGGGGAAACCCTCATTAAGGAAGACTCCACCCAAACGACCATACTGCACCGCACTATCGTCCGCGGAGCCGCAGTGGTGGTTGATACACATGGTGCCGCGCTTTATCTGCTGGATAAGACCGGTAACCGGCTCGTGCCGCAATACCAGAGTGAAGCTTGTCCCCCGCTGATCCCCATCCCTCCACATATTGCCGGGCAGGCACTCGATGCCCCGAACACTCTGGGAAGTTACCTGAAACTCACCAGCATCGGCTGCGAATGGGGACCATTTGGAGCAGCCCTCTCCACGGGACAACCGCAATTCATCAAAGATTTAAGTGAAGAGAAATCCTTTCAAACAGCTGATTTGACATGCCATGAGGGGGTGTCGGTTATCGTTGCGCCCCTGATTTATGGCAGCAAAAAACTTGGCGTCCTGGCGGTTGCCAACTCAGCGCTTGCCGAGCCGTTTACCAAGAATGATTTTGATGTCTTCCGCTCGGTCGCCGAGCAGTCCGCCTTTGCCCTCGGCAATGCCATTATTCATCACGAAGCAGCCGAGAAGCGGCGGCTTGATGAAGAACTGAACACGGCAAGCGAAGTCCAACGAATCCTACTTCCCGAAAAGGATCCTGAAATCAAAGGTTACCGGGTTTCAGGCCTCAATGTCCCGGCAAAACTGGTTAGCGGGGACTATTTCGACTTCTTTGAGATCGACGCTGAACATCTGGGTGTTGTTATCGCGGATGTCTCCGGCAAGGGGGTCCCGGCATCACTGATCACTGCCATGTGCCGCAGCGTGGTGCGTGCAAGCTCAATCGACACACTGTCACCGTCCCTGGTGCTCTCAAAGGCAAACCTCCAGCTGTTCCCGGACATCAGGGAAGACATGTTTATCAGCCTTGCCTATGCTGTCCTGGAAGCAGACAACCCGGAAATAAAACTGGCAAGGGCAGGTCATGACCCCCCGCTTCACTACCGAGCATCGGAGCAAACCGTGACCGCCGTGCAAAGCCCGGGGATAGCCATAGGCATTGATGCCGGCAATGTGTTTGACAAGGCGATGCAGGACCAGAAACTGGAACTTCTACCGGGCGATATCCTGTTGCTCCACACGGATGGTGTCAATGAGGCCACCAATCAACACGGAGAGGAATTCGGACTGGAGCGCCTGTACCGGAACCTGACCACGGCCGCTCCGGAAGGAGCTGCCGCTGTAATAGAAAATATCCGTGCCGCTGTGGAACAATTCACCGGAAATGTCACCCAAAGCGATGACATCACGCTGGTTGCTCTTGAGAAGTGCTGAGCCGGAAGGAACTCCTGCAGCCATTGAAATCCCTGCATCAGTTTGCAGTGATTTTCCAAAAGTGCATTTCTTTTCGGGAAATCCTCCCGGATCAGGGTATAATGCGCGCCCGAAAACCATCCCTTTCATGAGCGAAGAAGTTGCCAAAGATACCGATACCGAGGCCGAGGCCGAGGCTGATCCCAATCCCGATGCCGGAATTCCCATAAGCGCCCCTGGCGAAGAGGATGCGCAAATCGCAGAGGAAGCGCCACCTGAAGAATCCATAGAACCCGATGCCGCCCACTGGAAGGACGTTGCCGCGCGTAATCAGGCTGAGCTTGATAACTACAGGAAACGCATGGCACGCGAGAAGGCAGAACAGATGAAATGGGCAAATGCCAACCTTCTTGGTGAGCTATTGTCGGTCATTGACAGCTTCCAGATGGGCCTTGATGCCGCCAGGATGGATGACAAGGAGTCCGTCATTACGCAGGGCATGGAAATGGTGCAGCGCCAACTCGATGAGTTTCTCGGCAACCAGGGCGTGGTTGAGGTAGCCGCTACCGGGGAAGGCTTTGACCCGAACCAGCACGAGGCCATATCCCATGAGCATCATCCCGAGGTCGCCGAGGGCGTGATCATTAGCCAGGTTCGAAGAGGATTCCGGCTGCACGACAGGTTATTGCGGGCCTCGAATGTCATTGTATCCAAGGGACCCGGCGGCACAGAAGAGGCCGGGCAGCCAGAATCATGACAGGCAAATCCCTAATGCCGTATCATCCATTCACCTTTACTTGTTGGTAGGTTCCTGATGTCAAAACGAGACTACTATGAGGTCCTCGGGATCAATCAGGGAGCATCGTCCTCTGAGATAAAGAAAGCCTACCGCAAGGCGGCCGTCGAGCACCACCCGGACAAGAACCCTGATGACCCTCAGGCTGAAGAACGCTTCAAGGAGGTTGGGGAAGCCTATGAGATCCTCTCTAATGAGGAAAAGCGTGCTGCCTATGATCGCTTCGGACATTCGGCCTTCTCCGGAGGAGGACAGCGCTCCCATGACCCCTTTGACCTGTTCAGGGAAGTGTTCGGTGGTAGTGGCGGCGGCGGCGGTGGCGGCATATTTGAGGAGCTCTTCGGCGGCGGCGGCGGCGCAAGAAGCCGGGGCCGGGGAGGGGGTGCCAATAACCGTGGAGCTGACCTCCGCTATGACCTGGAACTCAGCCTTGAAGAGGCCGCTGGGGGAACCGAGAAACAACTTGAGCTGGAAAAAGCTGTAGCCTGCGAAAAATGTTCAGGCTCAGGTTCCTCCAGTGGTTCCGGGTCGACGGCCTGCAATACCTGTGGCGGGCACGGCCAGGTGATATCCTCAAGGGGATTCTTCCAAGTTCAGCAAACCTGCCCTGACTGCCGTGGCAGCGGGAAAATCATTGAAAACCCCTGCTCGCAATGCCGTGGTGAAGGCAGGGTCGAAGAGCTCTCAAGGATCAAGTTGAAAATCCCGGCCGGCATTGCCCACGGGTCCCGAATTCGCTCGACAGGCAATGGTGAATCCGGTTGGCGTGGAGGCGGCAACGGTGACCTGTATGTTGTCGTGCACATTAAGGAGCACGATATTTTTGAGCGTGAAGACAATGATCTTTTCTGCGAGGTCCCGATACCCTTCATTGTGGCAACACTGGGAGGTGAACTGGAAATACCGACACTGACAGGAAAAGCCTCCATCAAGATACCTTCGGGAACCCAGAACGCCACCGTGTTCCGCCTGCGGGAACGCGGTATTCAATTCCTGAACTCCACCCGCAAGGGGGACCTTATGGTTCAAGTGCAGGTGGAAATTCCCACAAAGCTCAACAAGCAGCAGCGTGAATCCCTGCAGACCTTTGCCGACTCCATCGGAGTAAAGAATTCCCCCATGCACGAAGGCTTCTTCCAGAAAGCAAAAAGGTTCTTTACCTGACATATAAATCCTCTCCTGCACCTGCTGATGGCAAGCCCGTGGAGTGATACTTGCCGACTTCCTGAACCGCCATGAAGCATACCCAGCCACTTTATTTCTTTTACTGATGCACCGATTCTATATTCCTCCTGAAACGTGGAGCCCAGAAGAGTTGATACTTCCCGAAGCTGAGTCCCACCACTGCCTGAACGTCCTGCGACTCGGTGAAGGGGACAGGGTCACGACCTTCAATGGCAGGGGCTTGGAAATAAATACGTCAATTACCGAGGCACAAAAGGGAGCTGTCAGGCTCTGCAGCGCTCCGCCGCAAAAGACACCTGCGCTGCAAGCCCATCTCACCCTCTGCCAGGCGGTGCCCAAGGGCAAGAACATGGACCTTATCATTGAAAAGGCCACCGAGCTTGGTGTCGCTGAAATACGCCCTCTGCTCTCTGAGCGAACAATTATCAGGCTCGATAAACATGAAATGGAGAAAAAACGCGAGAAATGGCAACGTGTTGCCATTGAGGCATGCAAACAATCCGGCCAAAACTGGCTACCAACGGTCCATATCCCCCAGTCTCCGGAAAACTTCTTTGCCTCCGGATTCCCCAACTGTGACCTGCCGCTGGTCGCATCCCTGCAGCCTGGCTCACGCCGCCTCAAGGATATCCTGTCAGGATACCGCTCT